>Ga0315272_10001904_pt1 | contig 10286 bp, 9 predicted proteins | sample C3_middle_MG_FD_203918 | JGI IMG/M metagenome (GOLD analysis project Ga0315272, IMG submission 203918) | Sediment microbial communities from Yellowstone Lake, YNP, Wyoming, USA - C3_middle | ecosystem: Environmental > Aquatic > Freshwater > Lake > Sediment | place: USA: Wyoming | collected...
CCTGTCCCCATCGCCCGCAAATCCTGCAACTGGGAACGCTGATCCGCAAAGGGTTCCGGGCCAAACTGTCGCTCTGCCTCAACGAGGAGATTCGCTGCCTCCTGCAGAGACTCTTCATCCGTCCTGTTCAGCAGGATCTGGATGTGCAACCGATTCAATGCCTGGGATTTAGGGACAATAACAAGCCCTTTTTTCACCGCAGCCAAGGAATCATCTTTCTGGCCACTCCAAAAAAGGGTCTGGGCATGACCAAGGAGATAATCGCTGTTGGCAGGCTCCTGCCTCAACAGCATCTCATACAAGGAAAGGGCCTGATCATAGCGGCCTTGCCAAGCCATGAGCCGGGCCAGCAGAAAATTTAGTTCCCCGCTCTGCGGATTGCCCTGTAATTTATCACGCACCATTGCCTCGGCCGCGACAAAATCTTTTTGCTCGATGGCTTGCCCCGGATTTTCGTAAGCCAAGACCGGGGTGGAGACACAGACAATAACCAGGAGGACCGGCAAAAAAAACCGGATCATGAGGCACCCTTAAAAAACCGCCGAAGCCGGGCCGCCAGCTCCATGGGTCGCAAGGGCTTGACAATATAATCATCCGCCCCCAAATCCAGGCCGCGGATCACATCGTTCTCCTGGGACTTGGCGGTGAGCATAATAACCGGCACCTCCTTCCAGGCCGGGAGTCTGCGCATTTCAGCCAGCAGCTCAAAACCGTCCACGTAGGGCAGGAGAATATCAAGGACCACTGCATCAGGCACTATATTGCCCTGAAGAAACTCCATGGCCTTCCGGCCATCCTCGGCAACCAAGGGCTCGTATCCCTCCCGTATGAGCATGAAGCTGACCATGCCGACAATCACGGGTGAATCCTCGATTATCAAAATCCTGCGTTTTTCCGGCATACTTTCCTGCAAGGTGACCGCATTGTTATTGCGCCTGCGGCGCAGAGGAAACCTTTTAATTATCGTAGCACGGAATCCACGGCAAAAACAATACTTACCAGCCTTTCTCCGCGTAGCCCTCGATCCGGTGGAAGTTGAGATAGCGATATACCTCGTCCGCCTTGGGAGTCACCCGTTCGGCAAGGATGGTGTTGTATTCATCCACGGTGGGGATGCGCCCCAGCACGGCGCAGACTGCGGCCAACTCGGCGGAGCCCAGAAACACCTTGGTGCCGGTGCCGATACGGTTGTCGAAGTTGCGGGTGGAGGTGGAGAAGACCACGGCGTTGTCGCGGGTTCTGGCCTGGTTGCCCATGCAGAGCGAACAGCCGGGAATCTCCGTGCGCGCCCCAGCCCGGCCCAGGATACTGTACACCCCTTCGGCCTTGAGCTGCTCCTCGTCCATGCGGGTGGGCGGCGCCACCCAGAGGCGGCCCGCCACCTGGGGCCTGCCGTCGAGAATCCTGGCCAGGGCCCGGAAATGACCGATATTGGTCATGCAAGAACCGACAAACACCTCGTCGATGGCAGTACCCGCCACCTGGGAGAGTTGCTTCACGTCGTCCGGGTCGTTGGGGCAGGCCAGGACCGGCTCGGTGATGGTGTTGAGATCGATCTCCAGCACCGCCTTGTAATCGGCATCCGCATCCGGGGCCAGCAATTCGGGCGCGGCCAGCCATGCCTCCATGGCAGCGATCCGGTTGCGGATGGCCGTTGCATCCTGATAACCACGGGTCAACAGGCTTTTCAACAGCTCCACGTTGGAGCGGAGGAACTCGGCCACCGGCTCCTTGTTGAGCCGCACAGTGCAAGCGGCGGCGGAACGCTCGGCCGAGGCATCGGCCAACTCGAAGGCCTGTTCCACGGCAAGGTCCGGCAATCCCTCGATCTCCAACACCGTTCCGGCAAAAAGATTTTTCTTGCCCTTCTTCTCCACGGTCAAAAGCCCCTTCTGGATAGCCACCCAGGGGATGGCGTTGACCAGATCCCGCAGGGTGATACCGGGCTGCATCTGGCCGCTGAAGCGGATCAGCACCGACTCGGGCATGACCAGGGGCATGGAGCCGGTGGCGGCGGCAAAAGCGACCAGGCCGGAACCCGCAGGGAAGGAAATGCCGATGGGAAAACGGGTGTGGGAATCGCCGCCGGTGCCCACGGTATCGGGCAGGACCATGCGGTTAAGCCAGGAATGGACCACCCCGTCGCCTGGGCGCAGGCTGATGCCGCCCCGTTCGCTGATGAAGCGGGGCAGGGTCTGGTGGGTCTTCACATCCACCGGCTTGGGGTAGGCGGCGGTGTGGCAGAAGGACTGCATGACCAGGGGGGCGGAGAATTTCAGGCAGGCCAGCTCCTTGATCTCGTCGCGGGTCATGGGGCCGGTGGTGTCCTGGGAGCCAACGGAGGTCATCTTGGGCTCGCAGTACATGCCGGGCCGAACCCCAGGCAGCCCGCAACCCTTGCCCACCATCTTCTGGGCCAGGGTGTACCCCTTGCCCGTATCCTTGGGAACCTCCGGCTCCCGGAAAAGGGTGGAAGGCGGCAGACCCAAAGCCTCGCGGGCCTTGGCGGTCAAGCCACGACCGATGATGAGGTTCACCCGACCACCGGCCTGAACCTCGTCGGGCAGGGTGGTGGGGGAGAGACTGAAGTTGACTATAGTCTGGCCGTCCCGGCTGATCGTACCGGTGCGGGTGTTGATGGTGATGATGTCGCCGGTCTCCAGGCTGGTCACGTCGCACTGGATGGGCAGCATGCCAGAGTCTTCGGCGGTGTTGAAATAGATCGGGGCGATGGTGGAACCCATGACCACCCCGCCGGTACGCTTGGCTGGCACATGGGGGATATCGCGGCCCATATGCCAAAGCATGGAGTTCACCCCGGACTTGCGGGAGGAGCCGGTGCCCACCACATCGCCCACATAAGCAATGGGGTGGCCTTTTTGCTTCAACTCTTCGATCACCACCAGCGAGCCGGGTAGGCGGTTAATCAGCATGGACTGGGCATGCAGCGGGATGTCCGGGCGACTCCATGCCTCGGAGGCCGGAGAAAGATCATCGGTGTTGGTCTCACCCGCTACCTTGAATACGGTAACAGTAAGCTCCTCCGGCATGGGCGGCCGGGAGGTGAACCAGGTCGCCTCCGCCCAGTTGGCAAGGACCTGTTGGGCATGGGGATTGTTTTTCGCCTTGGCAGCCACATCATGAAAGGAATCGTAGACCAGGAGGGTATTGGAAAGGGCGGCAACCGCATCCCCTGCCAGCGCACCATCGTCGAGCAAATCGATGAGCGGCTGCACATTATAGCCGCCCAGTATGGTGCCCAACAACTGCACCGCGGCCTTCTTGTCGAGGAGAGGTGAAGAGATCTTCCCCTGCGCCACCCCGGCGAGAAACCCGGCCTTGACCTTGGAAGCGTCATCCACACCCGGAGGCACCTGGTTGCTGATCAGGTCAAGCAGAATTGCTTCCGTTCCGGCCACCGGTTTTTGCAGCAGCACAACCAGAGCGGTGGTTTGCGCGGCGGAAAGGGGAAGAGGGGGCAGGCCAAGGGCAGCCCGCTCGACAACATGTTTTTGATACGCCTCAAGCATGGGAAATACCTCCTTGCATAATAAGAAACCGGGGGTGCCCGGTATTTTTTTCCAAACCAGATTCCTACCCTTGCCGGACGCGACCTGTCAAGAATAACCTGAAAGGTGGGGACAAGACAAAAAAAGGGCGGCAGGAGTTACCCCCTGCCGCCCAATGCTCTCACCGCTTATCTAACTTATTGCCCAGCCGCCATCAACCGCTCAATATCCTCGCTGCCAATGGTTTCCTTCTCCAGCAAATCCTTGGCCATGGCCTCCAGGATCGCCCGGTTCTCGGTGAGCAACCGGGTCGCCGTTTCCCTAGCCTCGGTCACCAAGCCGGTCACGGCCTGGTCGATTTTGACTGCGGTTTCCCCGCTGTAGGGCTGTCGACTCCGCCCCATTTCATCGGGTCCGGCAAAGTTCATGGGGCCGATGGCCTCGCTCATCCCCCACTCGCAGACCATCTTCCGGGCAATGGCCGTGGCCCGTTCGATGTCGTTGCCTGCCCCGGTGGTCACATCACCGAAAACGATTTCCTCGGCCACCCGGCCACCCAAAAGGATGCAGAGGTTATTCAGTAGCCACGATCTGGACTGCGAATGTTTCTCGTCGGTGGGCAGTTGCATGGTAAGACCCAAGGCCCGGCCACGGGGGATGATGGTCACCTTGTGCACAGGATCGGTGCCAGGTAGCAACCGGGCGACCAGGGCATGACCCGCCTCGTGGTAGGCGGTGAGTTCCTTATCCTTGCCGGTGAGGATCATGCTGGTGCGCTCCGCCCCCATCATAACCTTGTCCTTGGCCTTTTCCATGAGGGCCATGGTGATCTTGCCCACTTCAAAACGAGCCGCCATCAGGGCTGCCTCATTGACCATGTTGGCCAGCTCGGCCCCGGAAAAACCAGGGGTGCCCTTGGCAATGATGGACATATCCACATCGCTATCCAGCTGGACCTTAGAGGCATGCACCTTGAGGATCTTCTCCCTCCCCCGCACATCCGGCAGGGGCACGATGATCTGGCGATCAAAACGCCCCGGACGTTTGAGGGCAGGGTCCAAGATATCAGGCCGGTTGGTGGCGGCGATGATGATGACTCCGGCATTGCCCTCAAAGCCGTCCATCTCGACCAGCAACTGGTTCAGGGTCTGCTCACGTTCGTCGTTGCCGCCGCCGGTTCCTGCCCCGCGCTGCCGACCCACTGCATCGATCTCATCGATAAAAATGATGCAGGGCGCCTTTTTCTTGGCCTCTTTGAACAAATCCCGCACCCGGCTAGCGCCGACACCCACATACATCTCAACAAAATCCGAGCCGCTGATGGAGAAAAACGGCACCTGGGCCTCCCCGGCAATGGCCCTGGCCAGCAGGGTCTTGCCCGTGCCCGGCTCACCGGAGAGCAGCACGCCCTTGGGAATTTTGGCCCCCACCCTGGTGAATATGCCTGGGTCGCGGAGGAAATCAACGATCTCACCAAGCTCGTCGCGGGCCTCTTCGATGCCGGCCACGTCGGCAAAGGTGAGCTTGGATTCCTCACCCTCGATGAGGCGGGCCCGACTCTTGCCGAAGGTCATCAACCCCTTGCCGCCACCGCCTTGCTGCTGGCGCATGAAATAGAGGCCAAGGCCCACCAGCACAATCATGGGCAACCAGGAACCAATAATACTCACCAGCCAGTGGGGCTCTGGTTTCTTTTCCACTTTCAGGCTGATCCCCTCTTTCATGAAGGGCTTTACCTGCTCCAAACTGTCCGGCAACACGGTCTGAAAGCGATTGCCCACCAGATCCTGGGCCTCGGCCACATTTTCCCTGATGGTGATCTTGCTCACCTTGCCCGTATTGACGCTTTCCAGAAAATCGTTGTAGCTGATCTGGTTGACCGGCTCGGCTGTTGGAATGAAAAGATGGACCAGCAGCAACCCCACCAGGGCGATAACCAGCCAAATGGACAGGTTCTTATAAAATTGGTTCAAGGCGTACCTCCAGGTTATTTTTCTACACTTTGTACACGATGCGGGGAGAAAGATGCAAGCAATCAGGCAGATATTGACCGGTCGTCTGGCAATCCGCCTAGCCGATCAATCTTTTTCGGCACCAAAGCGCTGGACATGAAGGCCGTGCAGAGCTTGCGCTTCTCAAAGGAGCACCCGGCTATGTTCCAGCAGGGGGTGTATTGCAAAAGCTTGTGGATGGCGGCCAGAGAGATGCCATGTTCGTGGATCATGGTGCGCAGGCAGGAAACCCATTTCAGGTTGTCCAGGCTGTAATAGCGCCACTTGCCATGCCGGGCCGGGGCCAGCAAGCCGTCGTGCTCGTACATTCGCAGGGTGCGCGGGGTTATGGCCAGCATCTCGGCGGCGGCGCTGATGGTGAAAACGGCCTGGTCATCGGCCAGCATGGGATGTCCAAAGTTGGGCGCAGAGGTTTCAGATGTCATAGAGGCGTGTGCGTTCATGGCGGACTCTCTTTATTTAAGATATTTCCATGGGCATGGGCCCATCGATTTTCAGAGAAAAAATTGCGATGATGGCGGGCAGAGCGGCAAAAGGGCCCATGAGCAGGGAGAGGACAAAGGAGCTGACAAACCAGAAGGTTTCGGCTAGCTTGCCAGTGACCACGACAACGACCGGGGCAGCGCCTTTTTTTTCACTACAGAATGTTTTCTTCATGGCCGACCTCCTGTTCCGGATACCATGGACGGCGCAGAATCATTTCATGCACCGCTTTGCTTTGGTATATAGGCAAGGGGTATGCCATCGGGATGAGGCGGGGAAGAGGATGGAGGGGCGATGGTGATTTTTTTCACATAAAAACAGATAGCTATCTATCATGAAAAAATTATTTATACAAAAACCTGGAGCAGCTTAACGAAATTTATCGCCTGCAAATAGGCTAATAATACTCCCATACTTGGCCGGACGCGGATCATATTGCGCCCAAAATACCCGCTGACATTTTGCCTTTGAAACATGACAGATACCAAACACTGCAAACAATGCGGCGCCTGCTGCCGAAAAGGCGGACCAGCACTGAGTCGGGAAGATCTCGACCTTCTTCGCCAAGGGTATATCCACCACGATCAGCTGGTCACCATCCGGCAAGGGGAGATGGGCTACAATCCGGCGACCGCCAGGCTTGAGCCGGTACCCGTTGAACTGCTCAAAATCCGGGGGCTGGGGAGTGGCTGGACCTGCCTGTTTTTTGCCAAAGCAAGCAACGGTTGCACCATCTATGAACACCGCCCGGCAACCTGCAGGATTCTCCAGTGCTGGCAGCCGGAACCGCTCCTGGCAACCATCTACCAGAACACCCTGTGCCGCACCGACCTGATCAACCCCAACGACCCAATCCTGGCGGAAATCGAGCGCCATGAACAGGCATGTCCTGGTAAAGAATTCACCGATCTGCTCGCCCAAGTCAGCGGAACGAAGAATCTCGCCCGGCTCACTGAACTGGTGCGCACCGATCTGGCCATCAGAGCCGAAATCGCCAAAAAGACAGGGCTTTCGCTGGAGATGGAGTTTTTTCTCTTTGGCAGGCCGCTATTTAAGCAGCTGGCAGGGTCTGGGATAAAATGTTTCGAGGAAAACGGGGAGATTCGTTTGGAGAGGAAAAAACCGTAACGCTGCAGCACGCTCTCCCTTCATTTCCGGAAGGAAGAGCGCAAAAATTCTTACTTCACTTCCCGCACCATGATCTCTTCTGACCAATCATTGTGCTCAAACTGCTCGTGGTCTGGCTTAGCAGGTTTTTCCTCGGTCAGCCGCTGTTTCACCCACTTGAGCACCTGATCGAACTCGGCAGCCATCTCGGCCATGGCCCGACCCCGATGACTCACCTTATTCTTCTCCTCCATGGTCAACTCGGCAAAGGTCTTGCCTAGTTCGGGATAGAAAAAAATGGGGTCGTAGCCAAAACCATCGTCGCCCCGAGGCGCGGTGAGCAACTCGCCTTCGCAGGTTCCCTCGTAGGTCAACGCCGGACCGCTGGGCACGGCGATGGAGATGACACAGTGGAAGGCAGCTTTGCGGTTGGCCACTCCCTCCATGTCCTTGAGCAGCTTGGCGGTGTTTTCCACATCACGGGCCTTTTCCCCGGCGTAGCGGGCGGAATAGACGCCGGGGGCACCATCCAGGGCATCGACCGCCAGCCCGGAATCATCAGCGATACACGGCAGCCCCAGAACCTTAGCGGTAAAATGCGCCTTTTTGTAGGCATTGTCGTCAAAGGTTGCGCCGTCCTCAACCACCTCGGGGATGGGGCCAAAATCGGCCAGGCTCCGAATCTCCACCGGAAAATCCTTGAGCAGCTCCTTAAACTCCTTGAGCTTGCCCTTATTTGTCGTGGCCAGCACCAATATATTGAACATGTTTTTTTCTCCTCTGAATTCAGGCTGCGTTGCGGTGACACAATGCTCATTTACCCGTATCCCCGTCGGAAGTCAAGACCGGGCCAGCCCATGATTTTTTGAAAAAAATCTACGCCCCTTGACCTGGGTCAAGGTTTTCACGGACAATGGGGGATAGATTGCCAAAGAATCTCAACTCAGGAGGACGCCCCATGTCAGACCAGCATCCCAAGACCTACAACATTCTCCCCGGGCCCAAAATGGGCCTTGTCACCCCAGACTATCTCGAAGCCGTTGTGGCGGCAGCGCGCAAGCACAATATCCCGCTGCTCAAGCTCACCTCAGCCCAACGGATCGCCATAGGCGGCCACACCCCCGAGGCGGCAGCCGCGATCTGGCAGGATTTCGGCCAGGCAGACGGTCCCAAAAAACCGGTGGGCATCCACTACATCCAAGCCTGTCCTGGCGTGCAATGGTGCAAGTTCGGCAGACAGGATTCCCCGGCCCTGGGCAAGAAGCTGGAGGCCCTGATGACCATCCCGCTCCCCGCCAAAACAAAGCTCGGGGTTTCCGGCTGCTCCATGAACTGTTGCGAGAGTTTTGTCCGGGATGTCGGGGTGTTCGGCAAGAAGAACGGCTGGACCCTGATTTTTGGCGGCAACGGTGGAGGGCTGCCGAGGATTGGCGACATCATCGCCCAGGATTTGAATGATGATGAGGTCATCGCCCTGGCGGAAAAATGCCTCCGCCATTACGCGGCCAACGCCCGCAAACTGGAACGCACCGCCCGCTTCATGGAGCGCACCGACTTGGAGACATTCAAGAATACAGTGCTGGGAAAATAGCCGCGACCATCCTTAAAACCAGAGATTGCAAACCGTCACCGCCGCAATGAGCCCGGCGGTTTCGCCGCAGAGTGCGGCAGGCAGGGCATGACGCGTGCGCCGGACCCCTACGGCGCCAAAGTAGACGGCCAGCACGTAGAGGGTGGTTTCGCTGGAGCCCTGGATCACCGAAACCATGGCGGAAAGGAGGCTGTCCGGCGACTGCTGGACGATCTCGCTCATGAAGGCGAAGGAGCCGCTACCGGACAAGGGCCGCAACAACCCCATAGCTAGGGCCTCGGCCGGCATGCCCACCGCAGAGGTCAACGGGGAAAGGACCGCAACCAGAATATCCATGGCACCGCTGGCCCGGAACATGCCGATGGCAACAAAGATCGCCACCATGAAGGGAATGATCCGCATGGCGGTGGTGAAACCCTCCTTGGCCCCGTCGGTGATGGTTTCATAGATCCGCACCCCCCGAAGATAACCGAAGATGAGCAAGCCTGAGATCAAGGCCGGAATCAACCAACTGGACAGGCTGTTGAGGCTGGCCGCGGAAAAGGCCAGCGGCTCCGGGGCGCTCATCAACTGATACACCGCCCCCCCCGCAAAAACAGTAACCAGCAGCCAGATAAACCATTTCCCTGCCGTACTTGGCGGGAACAGCTCCGGTTCGACACACTCTGTCTTGGGCTCGACCACCTCATGAACCTCCTGCACCACGACCGATTCCTGTCCGCTGTTTTCTCGGGCCAACATCTTGGCCGCCACGATTGCCACAATGGTGGAACAGGTGGTGGCGATAAGGGAGGGGATAAAGATGGCTGCCGGGCTTGTTGCGCCCGCAGCGGCACGGATGGTGATCACCCCCAAAGGCAGCAGGGTGACGCTGGAGGTGTTGATCGCCAAAAACAAACACATAGCGTTGGTGGCCGTGCCTTTTTCCGGGGCGAGCTTTTCCAACTCCTGCATGGCCTTGATCCCCATGGGCGTCGCCGCATTGCCTAAGCCCAGGGCGTTGGCCGCCATATTCATGATCATGGCGGACATGGCCGGATGGTCATGGGGCACGTCGGGAAACAACCGGACCATCAGGGGCCGCACCCAGCGGGCCACAATCCGCATAAGCCCCCCGGCCTCGGCCACCTTCATGATCCCCAGCCAGAGGGCCATGGGCCCGATTAGGCCGATGGCCAGAACGACCGCATCCTTGGCCGATTCGAACGAGGCCTTGGTCAGGGCGTCCATCCGGTTGGTATAGGCGGCGGTCACCGTGGCCAGCACGACCAAGGACAGCCAGATGATATTGATAACCGAAGCTTTCTGTTTCATGTCTTCCTCCTCATGCTCGACAAAAAAGAGCACCACAAGGTAATCAAAACCTCCGTCAAAAAGCCAGGCTTTCTTTTTCCCTTTTCAAAAGAATCCCTGTGCCGTTACGGGCTCCTGCGCCATCACAGCCAACATCACCTTGCCATTTCATTGCGGAAAATCGTCTGCCATGGCCTCTTTCGCTTGCCAGAGTTGCTGGGCAAAATGTACAAGTAATTGTAGAGTGTTCATTCGGTTTTGTCCCAAACCCAACCTCCTTGAGGCAATTTT
>Ga0315272_10001906_pt1 | contig 10281 bp, 9 predicted proteins | sample C3_middle_MG_FD_203918 | JGI IMG/M metagenome (GOLD analysis project Ga0315272, IMG submission 203918) | Sediment microbial communities from Yellowstone Lake, YNP, Wyoming, USA - C3_middle | ecosystem: Environmental > Aquatic > Freshwater > Lake > Sediment | place: USA: Wyoming | collected...
ACAAATGACTGCCATAAGTCACGACTGTTGAAAACTCTGTATTGGCGTCCGGTAATGCACTCGCGTCGCTAGTTTCCCGCGCCGGCTTGGCGCACATCGGGTTGCGAGCCCATGAGTCGGATTTCCTGCATCCGAACGGCGCCGTTGATGCGCGCCCCTTCGAGTACCACAATCGATTTCGTGTCAATGTCGCCGTCCACCACCGCGCTTCCCTGGAGCTCGAGACGCTCACCGGCAACGACCGATCCCTGCACGAGCCCTCCCAGCACGACCTCGCCTGCATGAATATCACCGTGCACGGCACCGTTGCGCCCCAGCAGCACCTGGCGGGCGCCCGTGACGGATCCCTCAATACGCCCATCGATCTTCAGGGTTCCGTTCGTTTCAATGTCGCCCGTGATGCGCATGCCGGCCGCAATGATCGAGAGGGACGCTTCCACGCTGCCGCCGCGGGCATCGCTCTTATCGCCGTCTTTCTTGAGGAGGCTCATCGGAGTTCCTTGTCGTACGTCAGTGTACGGGTGGCGGGGTCTTCTCCGGCGCCTTGGGAGGCACCACCGCCGGAGTCTTCACCGGAGTTTTGATCGGCACCGTGTCCGGTGTCTTGTTCACCGCCTTGGCCGGGGCCTTGTCCGGCGTCGAGCGTACCGGAGTCGCACGAGGAGCGGTCGTGGACGGTGTGACGGATGACGCGGGTGGCGCGGGTGGCGCGGATCGGGTGGAAGCACTCAGCATCTGCTGCACCTGATCATAGCGCCGCTGCAGCTGTTCCAGCGTAGCCTGCAGCGTGTCGATCTTGGCCGCGTCCTGTTCGAGGTGCGAAATGCGGCGCGTGAGAAACGGCACGCGCGCCGTTTGCACGGCAAAATAGGCCCAGCTCAACAGGCTCACGGTCAGAACGGCGGCGAACCATCTGGATGCCACGAGGCGGAGCGCCTGCACCTGCCACGGCCGCAGCACCAGCGTGCGATGCGCCAGTCCACTTTCCCGCTGCACGTGAATGAACATGTTGCCCCAGCCGCGGCCAAACACGTTGCCGTGCTGCTGTTCACCCGTGTCGCGGTCAGGACCGGTCACGCGATGCCCCGCTCCGCACCGTCGAGCAGCAGCTCGAGCAGCCGCGACAAATCTTCATTGTTGTAGAACGACAGGCTGATCTGGCCCTGCGCCGCGCCCGTGAGCGTGAGCTTGACGTCCGTCTGGTACTTCCGCCGCAGCTGCTCCTCTATCTGCCGCGCCTCGGCGGGGCGGCGGTCTGCCGCCTTCGCCGCGGTCCCCTTCCGGTGGCCAGCACGGCCTCCCGTAGTCTCGCGCACGCGCTGCTCCACCTCACGCACGCTCAATCCCTCAGACACGACAATCTTGGCGAGATCGGCAATGCGGATGTCGTCGCCAAGCGAAAGCAACGCGCGCGCATGACCGAGCGAGAGGGCGCCCTCACGCACCAGGCGACGCACCGACGCGGGCAGGCCGAGCAGGCGCAGCATGTTGGCGACGGTCGAACGATCCTTGCCCACGATGTCCGCGGTCTCCTGTTGCGTGATGGAGAACGACGACATCAGCTGCTGATAGCCTTCTGCTTCTTCAATGGGGTTCAGGTCGGTGCGCTGCAGGTTCTCGACCAGCGCGAGCGTGAGCAGTTCCTTGTCGTTGATCTCACGGACGATCGCCGGGATTTCACTCCAGTTCAGTCGCTGCGCAGCGCGAAAGCGCCGCTCACCGGCGACGAGCTCATACCCCGTGCCCGATGGGGCGGGGCGCACCGTGACGGGCTGAATGAGGCCGTTGACGCGAAGACTTGCCTCGAGGTCGGCGAGGTCCTCCTCGCGAAATTCCTTGCGCGGCTGCATCGGATTGGGCCGAATCTGCGCGATGGGCAGCCGTCGCAATCCGTCGCGCTCACCGGACGGACGAGGCGCATCAGTCCTGGAAGCCGGCCGACTGGACAGCAGCGCCTCGAGACCCCTTCCAAGTCGTGGTTTATCGGCCATTTGTACCTATGATGACTTTATAGTGTTGTTATTGTGGCTTTAAAATCGCTACTTAACGGCTGATCCGGCTGAAGTTCGCTCGATCAGTTCCTTGGCGACACCCATATACGCCTGCGCACCAACCGACGCGACGTCGTACAGAATGATGGGCTTTCCAAAGCTTGGCGCCTCCGCGAGGCGCACGTTTCGCGGAACCAGATGCTGGAAGACCTTGCTTCCAAAGTACTCGCGCGCGTCCGCCGCCACCTGGCGTGAAAGGTTCAGGCGCGCATCGTACATGGTCAGCACCACACCGTCGATGCTGAGTGATGGGTTCACGCCCTGCTGCACCAAGTTCACCGTGTTCAGCAGCTGGCTCAATCCCTCGAGCGCGTAGTACTCACACTGCAGAGGAATCAGCACCGCATCAGCCGCGGCCAGCATGTTGAGCGTGATCAGCCCGAGCGACGGCGGGCAGTCGATCAGCACGAAGTCGTAATCGTTTACCACCCGCTCGATGGCTCGCCGCATCGAGAGCTCACGGTCTTCCTTCTCCACCAGCTCCACCTCGGCGCCGGCAAGATCAGGAGTTGCCGGGAGCACACTGAGAAAGCGGAACTGGATCTCCGGGAGAATCGCCTGGTCTATCGACGTCGGGTCAAGCAGCACGTCGTAGGTCGTGAGCCGAACGTCATCGCGGGTCAGGCCAATGCCGCTCGTCGCGTTTCCCTGCGGATCGCCGTCCACCAGCAGGACGCGCTGCTCCGCGGCGGCGAGGCTGGCAGCCAGGTTCACGGCGGTGGTCGTCTTGCCGACGCCACCTTTCTGGTTTGCAATGGCGATGATTCGGGCCAAGTTCCGGGCAACTCCAGCTGAGGTGCGAAAAGAACGGGAGGCCGAATATTGGCCTCCCGTCCGGTCAAACGCCAGCGAAATTGTTTCACGTGGAACAATCCACACGCCTCAGCGAGTCATGATCACTGCTTGACCGCCCATCGCACGGTCACCATCTCGACGACCTTCAACTCGCCGGGGTTAACCGGCGTCGGCTCGGCGACAGCCGCTGCCATCCGTGGGCGTGCAGCTCCCGCGAGATTGAACATGATGGGCCCATCGGACGGCGCATTTGATGAGATCTCGAGAATGCCGCCCAGCTGATACCCTGCGGCATTGGCCATGGCTTCGGCGTCGAGGCGAGCGCTGGTGACTGCCTTGGAGAGAGCCTCGCGCCGAGTCTCAGCCGAACGGGAGGAGTAGAACTGGAGTCCGGCGATGCCCGTGGCGCCGGTGGCCAATGCAGCATCGACCAGGCTCCCCGTCAGTTCGAGCTTCAGCACCTCGATGCTCAGGGTGTTTCGCGCGACGTAGCCGGACACCTTGGGGGCCTGACCCTGCCCAGGGTAAACCATCTCGGGGGTGACCTGCAGGTTGGCGGTCTGGATCTGCTTAGAGGCCACGCCGAGTTTTTGGATGGAGTCCAGCACGGCGCGCTGGCGTCGGGCATTCTCTGCCGATGCGGCTGCCGCAGTTGACGCCCGCGTCTCGACCGTGAGATCGATGCGCGCCCGATCGGGTTGGACGGTGACCTCACCGCGCCCGATGGTGACCACCTGCGGCACGGGAGGTACGGGCTGCTGCGCCGATGCACGACACGGCGATCCCCCAAGAATCAGGGACGCCAGGACCAGCGGAAGGAGGATATGGCGCTTCATTTGGAGAACCTCCACCCTGCGCTGCAGGGTTTCATTAGTATCAATATGCTACTAAAAGAACGAACTTCCGGACCGATATCGGCGGTGCCGAACGGCACCGGATGTCGCCGAGGGTGCTGATAGGAAGACGACCGGCCTTGGTATTCTTGCACACGGGCCAGGGTTTCGCGAACCAGCCCTACCTGGTGGTGGATCGGCGCCAGGTCGCGAAAAGCGAATCGCGGTTGAGCGCCACGAAGACGAGTGGGTCGTCCACCCGAATGCCGGCGCGCGTGAGCAGATAGGCGGGACGGTCTGGGTATTGGGCCAGCAACAACGAGTCGCGCGCATGCAGGTCGCGTGCAAAGAGGTTGCCGCCCGTCGTCACGAGCCGCAGCGGGGCATAGTTCAAGAAGCCCGCGCGGTCGTCCGTGATGCGCTGCATGCAGGTGGCGGTGTATCGTGCGCCCGGCCGCACGCGCTCAGTGGGATCCGGCGTGAGCGTGCTCTTCAGGACCGACGCCGAATCTCGTCCCAGGAGCTCGCCCAGTCGCTGCTCGGCGGGTGCGCCGTGAATGCCCTGCTGTTCCAGCAGGCTGATCTCCTGCTCGAGGTTGCACGAGTCGGTGCCGCGATAGATGGTCTCGGTCATGGGGCGCGACACGCCGAGTGCCCACAGGCGCGCCACAAGCTGTGCGCCCCAGCTTTCGCGCACGAAGACAAGGGCATTGCGCACGCTTGCCTGCTCGGCAGCCCGCGCATAATCCACGCGCATGGAAGTCAGACCGGCGCGATAGGTGGCAATGCGCACCGGAAGATTGAAGATCACGGCGCCGACGACGGCGAAGACCAGCGAGGAGCCCAGCGCCCGGCGTACGTGCGGCGACACAATGCGCTCCTGGACTAACAACGGAACCCGCGCTGCCCACAGCACGAGGACCGGCAGCAGCGGCACGACGAAGCGCGGACCCAGGTAGAAGCCGTCGTGCCAGTACAACGCGTAGAAGAAGATCACCAAGGCGCCGGACCACAGGAGATATAGATCCAGGGCGGCCAGTCTGGAGCGGCGCCACCACAAAGCAGCGACGGGCAGGATGAGCGACGGAAACGGCGTCTCGAACAGATAGCTCTGCAGGCGCCACTGGTAGAGTGAGGCGAGGGCGAAACCACGAAGGGGCGTGTGCGGCACGCCCCACGGGGCGGCGTGGAAGCCCAGTCCGTGCGAGGCGCCCCACAGCACTTCATAGCCGAAGAGCAGCGGATGGCCCGTGGTCTGGACGTTCACGTACATCATGGCGGCAAAGGGAATGGCAACGCCGAGACCGGCGACGACATTCTCCAACCACCGCGACGGTGATCGCCCGGCCCGCACGACCAGCCAGATGGCCGCCGGCAGCGCGAAGGCGAAGGCGTCGAGCGGGCGAATGGTGGCGGCCGCACCCAACCCGAAGCCGAGCAGCAGGGCCAGCATGATCGCGCGCGCGCGACCCGCAGCAGGCAAGGTGTGCGGTGTCGCGGATGCTCCCGCGTCGCTCGTCGGCCCAGCCGCGGGAACGTCGCGTCCGACCAGCGCCCAAAGCGCGGTCACGGCCACCAATATCCAGAGCAGCGCCGTGACGTGGTTCATGTACGAGCCGTACATGAATACGCCGAACGGGGTGAGTGCGAACAGCAGCGTGGCGCCCAGGATCCAACGATCACTGGCACCAGGCTCCACGGCACGCGCTATCCGCGAGAAGAGCCAGACGCTCAGCGCCCCGCACACCGGTCCCACGAGCCAGGGCGCTCCGGCGAGCAGGCCAAGCCACAGCATGAAGGGCCCGCCCGGAGGGAACTGCGAGTAGACGCGATCGCCGACATCCACCAGGTGCAGGTACGAGAAGAACTCCCGATGCAGCGGCACAGGAATCCACAGCCGCCCCTCGGCGTATCGCTGGGCCTGCCAGAGCTGGGCCAGTTCGTCAATGAGCAGCGGGCGGCGGGAGAAGACGAATGTCGCCACCACAGCGTAGCCGATTAATGATCCAAGTGCTACTAAATAGACGCCGGCGGACGGTTTGGAGAACGACAGGATTCGTGCGGCGCGCCACTTGCCGGCGGGCCCCGTCTCGGGCCAGTGGCCGCGTCGCGACGACAGCCAGGCAAGCAGGCCGATGCCGAGTGTCAGCAGCGAGCCCGTGAACCAGTCGCGCAACTGCACCGCGAGGCCGGAGATCTCGAGGCCGACCGGCAGAAAGGCGGCCCATGGAATGAACCCCAGCACCAGCAGGACCACGGCCGCTGCCCGCGCAGCGCGTGTGCCGGATGGCGTGGTGCCGGGGGTGCTCATCGGCCGTTCACGTGACGCTAGCCGAGGCGCTGCCGCGCGTGCGCCGCCAGCGCTCCGCCTCGAGCACCAGGTTCTGCAGGTCCGCGGGGCTCACACCCGGAATCCGCGCCGCCATGGCCAATGACGTCGGCTTGCGCTGCGCCAGCTTCTGCCGTGCCTCGGTGGAGAGCGACTTCATGTCGGCGTAGGGCAGGTCGAGCGACAGCGCGAAGTCGCCCATGCGCCGCAGGCGATCAGCGGCTTCGCGCTCGCGCGCAAAGTAGCCGGCGTACTTGAGCTCGAGTTCGGCGGTGATCACCGCCTCGCCCTCGGGCGCATCGTCAATGGCCGCCGCGGCGAACAGGTCGGCGAGGGAAATGTCCTGGCGTCGAGCGAGTTCGACAATCTTCACCGAGTGCGGAATGGGTGACGATCCGGACCGTTCGAGCAGGCCGGCGACCTGCTCGGGGCGCACGCTCGTCGATGTGGCGAGATGCGCGGCTCGATCCTCGGCGGCAAGTCGCGCGTCGATGATCCGTCGCTCGTCGTCGGCGTAGAGGCCGAGGGCCATGCCGATGGGTGCGAGGCGGCGCAGGGCGTTGTCCTGGCGGACCGTAAGGCGGAATTCCGAGCGCGACGTGAAGAGCCGATACGGCTCGTCAACGCCGCGTACGACGATGTCATCCACGAGCACGGCCACGTACGACGTGTCACGACCGAGGATCAGCGGGGCGCGCCCGGTGACGGCCAGCGCGGCGTTGAGTCCGGCGACAAGCCCCTGCCCCGCCGCTTCCTCGTACCCCGTGGTGCCGTTGATCTGGCCGGCGAGGTACAGGCCAGGAATCTGGCGCACGGCCAAGGTCGGTTCGAGCTGGGTCGGTGGATAGTAGTCGTACTCGATGGCATAGCCGGCGCGCGTCATCCGCACCTGCTCGAGTCCGGGCACGGCGCGCAGCATCGAGAGCTGCACATCGGCGGGGAGCGACGTGGAGAGCCCGTTGACGTACAGCTCGTGCGTGTCGAGGCCTTCGGGTTCGAGGAAGATCTGGTGGCGCTCGGCGTCGGGGAACCGCACGACCTTGTCCTCGATGCTCGGGCAGTAGCGCGGCCCGCGCGAGTCGATGGAGCCGCCGTACATCGCCGACAGGGATATGGATTCGCTGACGAGCGCCTTCACTTCGGGGCCGGCGAAGGTGATGTGGCACGGCAGCTGGGGCAGCGCTCCACCATCGGCTGCCGGCCGTCCAGCGTCGGTCATTGCGAAGTGCGACCAGCGGTAGTTGAAATCCGCCAGCTCGCTCGCTTGCGGTTCGCACCGGGAATAGTCCACCGATCGACCATCGATGCGCGGCGGCGTGCCCGTCTTGAATCGCCGCACCTCGAGGCCCACCTCGGCCAGTTGTTCGGCCAGGTGCGTGGTGGCGGCCTCTCCCGCGCGTCCTCCCGACAACTGAGTGGTGGTGCCGATGTGGATCCTGCCTCGCCCGAACGTGCCCGTGGTAACGACCACCGCATGCGTCGCAAACTGCCGATGGTCGAGCGTCTCGACGCCTGTTACACGGGTGTTCTCGATGAGGAGTCGCGCGACGGTGCCCTGAATGAGGGCGATGTTCGGGTGTTGCTCGACCAGCGTGCGCACGGCGCGGCGATAGAGGCCGCGATCGGCCTGGGCGCGCGGCGCCCAGACCGCTGGTCCCTTGCCGCGATTGAGCATGCGGAACTGGATCGTGGCGCGATCGATGGCGCGCCCCATGACTCCACCCAGGGCATCGACCTCGCGCACCACCGTGCCCTTGGCGATGCCGCCGATGGCCGGATTGCACGACATCTGGCCGATGGTCTCGAGCGCGCTGGTGACGAGTGCCACCCGGCAGCCGAGCCGAGCGGCGGCCACCGCTGCCTCGGCGCCGGCATGACCGCCGCCAATGACGAGTACGTCGAAGGAAGATTCGGGGTGCATGGGGGTGAATGGACAGTATAGCATGGGCCAGAGCGGAACGAATTTGCCTCGGGGGGAGAAAGTCGCTATCAACTATCCGTCGGGTTGGGCGCAGCGGCGTGCGCGTGGCGCGCCACCGCCCCCCGGAGCCAGCTCTTCATCCCGAACGCACATGCCGCTCAAGCTTTCGCACGACGCCCCCACCCTGCTCATCCGCAAGCGCGCCTTCGAAGAGCACGCGCTGGCGCGGGCCGATTTCGACGTCGCGCTGCACCTGACGGACGAGGAGTTCCGGGTGGAGGGCGACCTCATCGCGGTGGGGCCAGTCTACGACGGAGAGGGACTCGCGCAGGTGATCGCCGACCTCGAGGCGCGAGGCCTCACGTACTTCGATGATTTCTTCGACCTGTCGGGCAACTGGCCCGAGTGGTTGATGGTGTACGCCATGGCGCAGCGGGAGAAGTTCTCCGATTCCGGGCCAGCCTGAGCGACTGCCGCCGCGGTGCGCCACGGTAGTTCGCCGTTCCCGCTCAGCGCAGACCCAACCGCCACCGGGACGCGAGGTTCGTGTTCTTTCAACACGGAGACACGGAGGAGCACGGAGCGCACGGAGCCTGCCAAGACTTGGGGGAACAGCGTGCGCCACGCGGAATTCTGCGTGGCGCACTGTCGTTAACCCCAGGAAGTTGCCGTTGCCTCCTCCGTGTCCTCCGTGTGATCTCCGTGTCTCCGTGTTGAAAAGAACGCAGATGCGGGCTACTCCGTGTTGAAAGAACGCAGATGCGGGTTACTTGAGATGCTTGCGGAAGAAGTCGATGGTCATCGGCCACGCCTTCCTGGCCGCTTCGAGATTGGCCGGCTGGTCCTGGGCACGAAGGAACCCGTGTCCCGCGCCGTCGAAGATGCTGTAGGTGTAGCTCTTGTTGAGCGCCCGCAGGGTCGTGTCGGCCACGCCAATGGTCGCGTTCACGCGCGCATCGTTCCCGCCATATAACCCGAGCACCGGTACCTGGATCCTGGGCATGGAGTCCTTGGCGGGCGACGTGCCGTAGTAGACGACGGCGGCTGCAAGTCCCTTGTTGTTATAGACGGCGTGGTTGAACGACGCCGAGCCGCCCCAGCAGTAGCCCACGACGCCGTACTTCTTGCTGGCGGCCGGGAGCGATAATCCATAGTTGGCGGCCGCCGCGACGCCCTTGTTCATCTCGGCCACGGTCACGCCGCGAATGAGCTTGGTGGCGCTGTCGCTGCGGAGTTCGTCGGACGAAGGACCGCCGCGCGCCCGCGACAGCAGATCGGGAGCCACCGCGATGAACCCATCGGCGGCCAGCTGGTCGGCCACGCCGCGCACCCAGGTGGACAGGCCGAAGATCTCGTGGATGACCACCACGACCGGTGCCTTCTTCTTGACCTCGGGGTAGACGACCCAGGCCATGAGCGAGTCGGATGAGCCAGGCTCCCAGGCGACCTTCACCCACTCGCCATGACGCGTGGAGTTGGCCAATCGGGCGGCGGCATCGGCAGCGCCGGCGGGAATACCTGCGGTGCCCTGCGAGGCGGACATGGGATCGGCCACCGCGGCGCCGGACATCTCCATGACGTGCCCGCTGTGCGGATCGACGTTGCCAGCGGAGGCGGCCGGTGGGGCCGGCTCGCGGGAACAGGCGGCAACAAGGCCGGCGAGCGCAATGAGCGCACGTGAACGCATGGGGGGCTCCTCGGTTGTCGGGATGCGGGGCGAACGCCGCGGGTGCAATGAATGTTGCACCCGGTGCCGTCGCCGTGCCAACCTAGCGGCGAGCCGACGCAACTGGTCTTTTCAACGCGGAGCAACCCTGCGACTCACCAGGTCCCAGGCAGATTCGGAAACGAACTTCGAGAAAGAGGCAAACCATGCGCACCATGATCTCGTCGTTGTTGCTGGCTTCCGCGCTGCAAGCCCAGCAACCAGGCGTGAGCTACACGAAGCTCGACATTCCGGCCGGAAACGACTCGGCGACCTGGGTACCGGTTGTCACCATTCAGGGAGCAACCCCTGGAAAGACGGTGGCGATCCTGAGCGGTGCGCATGGCACCGAATACGCGAGCATCGTCGCCGCACAGGGGGTGGTGCCGCGCATCGATCCGGCCAAGCTGTCGGGCACGGTCATCGTGGTGCCGCTCATCAATCGCGCCAGTTTTGAGCGCATGCGTGTGCACATGAACCCGGTGGATGAGAAGTCGATGAATGGCAACTACCCCGGGAGTGCGGCGGGGACGCAGACGGAACGGGTACTCGGTGCCATTGCACGCGAGGTGATTGCCAAGGCGGACGTGGTGATCGACCTGCACAACGGCGACATCGACGAAAACCTGCGGCCGTATTCGTACTGG
>Ga0315272_10001907_pt1 | contig 10279 bp, 10 predicted proteins | sample C3_middle_MG_FD_203918 | JGI IMG/M metagenome (GOLD analysis project Ga0315272, IMG submission 203918) | Sediment microbial communities from Yellowstone Lake, YNP, Wyoming, USA - C3_middle | ecosystem: Environmental > Aquatic > Freshwater > Lake > Sediment | place: USA: Wyoming | collected...
ACGAGTGCAACCAAAATAACGTTGTTTTGACAGGGAAAAATGTAAAATTACAGGCAGTTCTTTACGTATAAATACGGGGGGTTAAACGCATCGTCCCGGTCGCCATTCTTGCTGAACTTACCAATTTAAACGAAGTTTTCAAGAATATCCAGTTTTTATTTTACCGGCTGGTTTTGCGTGGTTTTCATGATGAGTTCTTGGGATTTGAGCAAGACCTTGGTGTCCGGAGGCACGGACTGGGTCAGCCAGGTGTTGCCGCCTATGACCGATCTGGCCCCGATGATGGTGTCGCCACCCAGGATGGTGCTACCGGCATAGACCGTGACATCGTCTTCAATGGTTGGATGGCGTTTGCTTTGACGGTCAAGATTGCCGGAGTCGTCCCGTTTGAAGGAAAGGGCGCCTAATGTGACGCCTTGGTAGAGCTTGACGCGTTGGCCGAGGACACTGGTTTGCCCAATAACTACGCCGGTGCCGTGGTCGATGAAAAATGAGGCGCCGATGGTGGCGCCCGGATGGATGTCGATGCCGGTGATGCCATGGGCGTATTCGCTCATGATGCGGGGCAGGATGGGGACTCCCAGGGTATACAATTCATGGGCAACCCGGTAGACCATGATCGCGTAAATGCCGGGATAGCTGAAGATGATTTCGTCGAAACTGCCGGCGGCAGGGTCGCCTTCATAGGCCGCCCGCACGTCCGTGGCCAAAATCGCCCGTAGGGCGGGGAGCGAGTTGATGAAATTGAAGGCGTTTTCCTTGCCCGCGTCTTCGCAGTGTTGGCAGCTTGTGTCGTGGCGGAGGCACTCATGCCGGATGGCGTTGGTTATTTCGCGGGTTAGTTTCTCATAGAGACCGGAAATTTCCAACCCCAACTGGTATTTGAGGCTGACCCGATCAATGCCCTGGTTGCGGAAATAACCGGGGAAGAGGATGTCGCGGCAGGATTCCAGGATGTCGATGATGTGCTGGCGGCTGGGCAGCGGTTCTGCTTCGACGTGCTCAAAACAGGCGTTGTTGTAACAGGTGTCCACCACCTGATCAATTATTTGCGGAAGCCGATTCCGGAAATCGGAGGTGACCGGATGCTCCTTGGGACAGGCGTCATTCTGGGCATGGGGGATTTTTTTTGTTTGGGGCACGGCGTGTCCTCCGGGTTCTTACCAAAAACAGGAAAAGAAGCAAATAGTGGAATATGGATTAAAACAGTAACAACGATTTGTTGTTCTCTCAAGAATTCCCTCAAATTATCTGATGTTTTTGGGGGGCGTGGATGTTCAGGTGGCGGGCTTGGCTTGAGAGATGAAAAACAACAGGCTTGCCGTTGCCAAAACGGCGCAGGCGCCAAGGAAAGAGGCGGGCAGACCAAGAGAGGCGGCGAGAAGGCCGCCCAGCAATGGTCCGAGGCTGTGGCCCATGTCCATGATGGAGCCTAAGATGCCCATGGCCGAGCCTTGGGCGGTGTCTCTGCTCAGGTCGGCGATATGGGCGGCGCTGGCGGAAGTGACCACCGAGATGGCCAATCCCAGAAGGATGCTTAAGGCAAGCAGGATGAAAAAGGAACCGGCTATTGAGAAAAAAGCGATACAGATGCCTGCCGCAATCGCGCCGACCAATATTTGTTGTGGTCTGCCATGGCGATCGGAGAATCGGCCCATGACCGGTTTTGCCAGGGCGATGGTGATGATCTGGGACGAAAGGCATAGTCCGATCTGGTATGGGTTGAGTCCCGCCAGGAGAGCGTGGGCAGGGAGAAAGGTTTCAAATATTCCGTAGGCGAAGAGGATGGCGGCTTCCACTCCGCAGGTTAGCATGATGCCCTGGTGTCGCAAAAGTTCTTTGGCCCCTTCGCGCCAATGCGGACGGGGACCTGGTTTTTTTGGAGTACCCTGGTTGAGGTCGGGAAGGAAAAAGAGACTGAAGAAAACAGCAAGCCCGGCAATCCCGCAAACAAAGTAGAGTGTATGAAAACCGGTGGCGCTGACACTGCTTGTCTGGCCGGTTGCGTAAAAACCGAAAATGGCGCCGCCCAGGGCCGGAGCCAGAAAGCGCCCCAGCAGAGTGGCGGTGGAAAACCAGCCCATCTTCTCACCCCTCCCTTTTTGGAAAAGGTCCGAGACCATGGCCATGGCCACGGGCAGGAAGATGGCGGTGGCCAAGCCGTGATAGAAGCGGACCAGGGCCAGTTGCCAGAGCTCCCGGACCAACAAATAGAGAAACGGGGCCGTGGCGAAGACGATGGCGGAAAACAGGAGCATGCGCTTCCGACCAATCCTGTCCGAGAGGATGCCGGCCGGAAAGCTGAACAGAATACCGGTGCCCGCAGAGATCGAGGCGATCAGCCCCACTGCGGCAGGCCCGCCGCCGAGGTGACTGACAAACAGCGGCAGCGCTGGGCTCTTGGAGATGGTGCTGCTGAAGATGGCCAGCAACCCCACTCCGCAGAGCAGTTTAAATGGCGAGGCGGCCATTTTCCTACTTCCGATCCTGGTGGATGGGGCATTCCTCGTTTTGGTCACTAAAAGCAGTGCAGGCAAAATCATCTTCCACCTTGTCCAGGATGGATTCTTGTCCGGTTGGCGAGGCCTCCTTGGAAACGGCATCTTTTTCCTTCCCGTTACAGAGTGGGCAGGGTACGCCCTCTTCCGCGAAAGCGGAGCAGGCCAGGGTGGCTTCGATCTCTTCCGTTGTGGTGCGTTTTTTGTCTGTCATGGCTTTCCTCCAAGTGCATGGGTTGTAGGTTCGCCTGCGTGCCGTATTGGTCGCGTCAGGCCGGGGTTCCCTCGTGATCGGTCCAGGCCTTGAGGCCGCCATCGAGATAGGCGACAGCGAGGCCTTTTTCCCGAAGCGTGTTGCTCACCGACTGGCTTACGGAACCGCCCTTGGCGCAGTAGATGACGGTGGCGGTCCCGGCGTGCAGCTCTCCGGCCCACTGGGTAATCTGTTCCGGGTCGCGCCAGATTGCACCGGGAATCATATCCGGTGCGGCCTCGTGGTCGGCCCTACGCCGAACATCCAGCAGGGTGACACCGCCTTGGGCCAGCATCCCTTTGAGTCGCGGCGCATCAATGATCCGTCCTGCGATCAGCCCCTGGATTTCTTCATGATAGCCCAAATAGCGTTTCAGAGTGGTCTCGGTTTTGCCGTATTTGGGATAGCCGTTGAGAATCTCCACGAAACGCGTCTCTGCTTCGGCTTCCTCCTTGATTTCCACAATGCCGTCGTGGATGATGTCCACCAGTCGGTCGGCGTAGATGATGATCCGCTCCTCCAGTCGGTGCAGGGTATAGTCCTTTGCCGGCAACCCCAATTCAATGGCCTCTGGTTCGGTGAGGCCGCCGCGGATGTGTTTTTCCATGACGGCGGTGACTGCCTGGGGCAGGCCCAGCTTGGCGCCCAGCTCTGCGCCGATCCTGCCGTGGCTGATCTCGTGGGTGACGGTCTTGCCCAGGTCGTGGAACAGTGCGCCCCGTCCCACCAGTTCCAAGTCCAGTGTGGCCCCGGTGCGACGGGCGATCTCCAGGGCCTTGGCCGCCACCTTCAGGGAGTGGTCCAGGTCGGCCTCGGTCATCCCTGCGGTGCGGAGCAGATCGATATCCTTTTGCTCGATGCGGTAGTCCATGGTTATTCCTCCCCCACCGTCTTTGCCGCGATGCCGAAGTAGATCTGGGCCTCCTGTATGGCGTCAATATATTGATGCTGGAGTTTTTTGAATTTTTTCTCCATGTCTTCGCGCAGATGCTCGATATACTCCCGCACCCCCTCCTCGCCGAACTGCACGGCGATCTGCGGCCCGAAATCCCAGATGCGGGTGAAATCGTGGCGCTCGTTTTTGTTGTCCGGGTCGTCGATCCAGCGGTGCAGATCGGCGTAGTCCTTACCGGTTCTCTTCAGGCTGGTTTCAAAGTGTTTCTCGGTTGGGGGCATGGCGGTCCTCCTTATGGGATGAGTATTTTCCAGGCAAACCCTGCCAGGGCTGATCCGAAAATAACCGGAATCATTCCCCACTTGAGGCGGAGCATGCCGACAAAGGCGATTATTGCTGCGGCCAGGGCGTACCAGTCAAAGCCCTTGCCTTCTGGTAGCAGGACATGGGTGGTGAACAGCACCGACAGGTTCAGGACCACGCCGACCACCGCAGCGGTGATCGCCAAGAGCGCCGCGCCCAGCTTGACGTTCTTGCGGGTTTTCTCGATGTAGGGCGCGCCGATGAATATCCACATGAAACAGGGGACAAAGGTCACCCAGGTGGTGAGCAGGCCGCCGATAAGCCCTGCCATTGCCGGTTGCAGGCCGTGGGCCTGGCCATAGGCGGCGAGATAGCCGACAAACTGGGTGACCATGATGAGCGGGCCGGGTGTGGTTTCCGCAAGCCCCAAACCGTCGATCATCTGTTCGGGGAGCAGCCAGCCATAATGGTCAACCGCCTGTTGGCTGATGTAGGCCAGCACCGAATAGGCCCCGCCGAAGGTAACCATCGCCGCCTTGCTGAACAGGATGCCGATATCCACGAAGATGTCGTTCCAGCCCCGCCACAGGCCAAGAATCCCAACGGGCAGAAACCAAAGGGGCAGGCAGGTCAGGATGACTTTCAGGGAGTGGCGCCAGGTGGCAAGATCCTTGCGGGAAGAAGAGTCCGCATCGTTGATCACGTATTCGGTCGAGGCGGAGTCCTTGTTTTTGCCGTTGACCGCAAATTTCAGAGGTGCGATGACGCCCCCGGCCAGCCCGATGAGTCCGGCGGCCAGGATGATCGCTGGAAACGGGAGGTGAAGAAAGTAAATGCCCACAAAGGAGAGGGCGGCCAGAGAAATGAGCACCTCATTTTTTAACGATTTCTTGCCAATGCGGATGACCGCCTCGGCGACGATGGCGGCCACCGCCGGTTTGAGTCCGTAAAACAAGGCGTCCACCGAGGGGACATGGCCCAACGCGGCGTAAAGCCAGGAGAGCGCCAGCAGGATGAAGACGGAGGGCAGGACAAACAGTGTCCCGGCGACAATGCCGCCGGGGGTGCCGTGCAGAAGCCAGCCGATGTACACCGTCAGTTGCTGCGCCTCGGGGCCGGGAAGAATCATGCAGAAGTTGAGGGCCTGGAGAAAATGATCCTCGTCGATCCATTTTTTCTCTTCGACCAAGTCTTTGTGCATGATGGCAATTTGGCCCGTGGGTCCGCCGAAGCTGATAAAGCCCAGCTTGAGCCAGTAACGGAACATTTCCTTGAATGTTGGTTTGGCTACCACGGTGAGTTCTTCTTTCATGTCAGTTGCCTCTGCTCTTGAAAAAAGCCAGCAGGCCGTCTAGCACTGCGCTGGCCCGGTCGATGCGTTCCAAGTCATTGTCGGTGGTGGCGGTGATGCCGTCGAGAAGCGCCAGGATTCCTGCGGTTTCCGGCAGGCCGAAGACGGATTCCTTGAGGTCGATGTCGTGAATGATTTTGGTCACCTGAATCAGGGGTGGGTCAACGAGCCCGAACCGCTCTGCCATCACTTCAAAGGAGCATTTGCCCATGACATGGGTGTATTCGGCCTCGGCCATGTCGAAGCGAATCTCTTTTGAACCAGGGGAGTATTGGCCGTTGCCCACGAATTTAAAGCGGGCATCCGGGTCAACATACCGCCGCACCAGCCAGGCGCAGGCAATTCGGTCCACATAGACATTTTTTCTGGTTACCCAGGTCTTGTCGGTCAGTCCGGCAACCCCGCAGTCTCTGATCGGGGCGGCTGGTTCCGTTGCTCTGTGCTCGATGAGGGCGGTTTCGAGATCGCGCAGCGCTGTTTCCGCGTGGGGTTGTTCCGGTGCCTTGAAGAAATCGATCCGCACCACTTCTGTGAATTGTTTTCGCAGTTTTTCCAGGCGACCCCGGAATTCAAGAAGGCAGTCGGCGGCTGATTCTCCGGCCTGGCAGCGCCAGTCTTCCCGAAAGGCCTGGGCCTCGGTGAGAATCTTTGTGTAATCGTTTCCCCGGGCAGCGTGGAACAGGTCGATAACCTGAGGGTCGCTCAACCCCTCAAGAAAACGGGCTTCGATCATCGTTGCCTCGCCGCCGCCGTCGGCAATCTCCTTGACGATCCAGGTGAGATCCTCCAAAGTTTGTTCTTGCCGGGGCATGGCGTACACCGATTGCTTGATCGCCACCGCGCCGAGCTGTTGCAGGCGGCGCCAGATCTTGGCTCGGAAATAGGCGGGTTTGGCGGGTATCTGGTGGATGAGTAGCAGCCAGTCCATAGTATGCTCCTTGTTTTTATGTCACTTGTTATTTTTATAATATAGCACGTGTTATATTGTGTCAAGCGCGAGGCTATTTTTTCTGGAGGAAGACGGATGGATGCAGGGTGGGCGCAGGGAATGGTGGCGGGAAGGGGTGGGCATCGGGTATCATGGCACCATGATCCAGGCAATCTCCCAACCGGAATCGATTCCGGCCGCCATCGGCAGTCCCGTAGTTTCCGTTACCGGTCTTACCAAGCGGTTCGGCGAGAGACTGGCGGTGGACAACATTTCCTTTGCCATTCAACGGGGTCGGTGCGTTGGCTTTCTTGGTCCCAACGGGGCCGGGAAAACCACCTGTATCAACATGCTGCTCGGTCTGGTGGAAAAAAGTGCGGGCGAAATCAGGATTTTTGACTTGGAGGCGCCGCGCTTTCATCGTGAGATCAAGGCCCGCATCGGGGTGGTGCCCCAGGCGGACAGTCTTGATCCTGACTTGAGCGTGCAAGAGAACCTGCGCACCTATGCCGGGTATTTCCGAATCCCGCGTCGCCTTGCCCGCCAGCGGGTCGAAGAACTCCTGCATTTTTTCGCCCTGCACAACCGACGGGACGAAATCATCGAGCATCTGTCCGGTGGGCAGCGGCGGCGACTGTTGCTGGCCCGTGCCCTGCTCAACGAACCGGAGTTGCTGATTTTGGACGAACCCACCATCGGCCTTGATCCCCAGGCCCGACATCTGATTTGGGAACGCCTCGCAATTCTCCAGGCCCAAGGAACCACCATGCTCCTGACCAGCCATTATCTCGATGAGGTTTCCCGTCTGAGCCAGCAGGTGTTGATTCTGGACCATGGCCAGGTTGTGGTGCAGGGTGAACCGCGGCAGCTCATTACGGATATGGTCGGCCTTGAGGTTTTCGAGGTGGATGGGACAACTGCCGAGCTTGACGCGCTGGAGATTTCGTTCAGGCAGTGCAATGCCACGCAGGAAAGGGTGGGGGACAAGCTGTACGTCTATGCCAGGGAGGACTGTTCCCACCTGGTGAAGGTGCTGGGTGAAGCAGGCAGTTGGGTTCGGCGTCCGGCCAATCTTGAGGATCTTTTTATTCAACTCACCGGCAGGTCGTTGAGGGAAACATGAACGGGTTCTCTTTCTGGACAATCTGGCTACGCAACGGGCGAGTCTGGAAAAAGCACATCCTGGCCACCCTGATCGGCAATCTGGGCCAGCCCCTGCTGTTTCTCCTGGCCATGGGCTATGGGTTGGGTCGGGACATGGCGGAGGTGGATGGCTTGACCTACCTGCAGTTTATCGCCCCAGGGTTGGTTGCCTCTGCGGTGATGTACAGCGCGGCTCTGGAGACAACCTACGGTTCTTACACCCGGCTCACCGTGCAGAAAACCTACGAGGCCATCCTGATGACTCCCCTTGGTGTTGTTGATCTGGTTCTGGGGGAGATTGTCTGGGGGGCGAGCAAGGGGGTGCTGGCCGGGGTCATCATGCTGCTGGCCTTGCCTCTTTTCGGGGTGATTCTCTCCCCCTGGGTTGTTGCCCTGTTGCCGGTGCTGTTTCTCTCTGGCATATTTTTCTCCGCCTGTGGTCTGATCATGACGGCGTTGGCGGAAAATTACGATTTTTTCAACTACTTCACCTCGCTGGTCATTACCCCGCTCTTTCTCTTCTCCGGGATTTTTTTTCCGGTGCAGACCATGGCCCCGCCTGTCAGGGGCTTTCTTGAAATGTTGCCTCTGACTCCCATCGTCAGCCTGGCCCGCATTCTCTGTTACGGTCGCTTCGGCGAGCCAATCCTGCTGAAAATTCTTGGTTCTCTCCTGGCCACTGGCTGCGCCGTATGGCTGGCCGGGTATCTTCTCCGGCGGCGTTTGATTCAGTAGTCGGGGTACACTACAGGTGTTGTTCGATAAAACGGCGGATCATCTGTGGGGTGAGGATGAACCCTGTGAGGACATCGTTGCCGATTCTGATCGCGGGCACGGTCCTGATCCTGGCTTGACGAATCCGTGTCAGATTGGTGGCGACCTCGATGGTTTCGAGGTCGAGGTTGGGGGAGCTAGCAACAATCTTTTTCAGGATGCGGCTTACATACAGGCAGCGCGGGCAAAGGATGGTGCGGTAAAGTTCTATTTTCATGGCGTTCGTTGGTTGTTCTGGGCTTGGGATTATCGTTCGATCAGGGTTTTGATATAGTTCTGTTCGTTCTGTGCCGGGATGAAAATCTCCAGATTGTTGTTCCAGCGGCTCACGTAATGCTGGGTAAGCAGGGCGCGTATTGCGTTTTTAAGCTGGATTGGTGTGGTGTATTCCTGAATGAAGTATTCGCCGTAGCTGTTTTCCGTCACCATGGTCGATTTCAGGGTTTTCGACCCTTTCACCGGTTCCTTTTCGAAATTGACAATTGCCAGCGCCCGTAGCACGGTTTCCCGCTTGAGCAGATTTGCCGGGGAAATGCGGGAAAAATGGATGATGGGAAAGGTTTTTATCAAAAGCTCGGTGAGTTTTTGGATATCCACCAAGTCGATGGGCAGGAAATTTTTTGTCAGATGGAGCTGGGTTTTGACGGAAAGGATGCCGTTGACCAGGAGCCAGACAATCAGCCGAACCAGGTTGTTTTCCCGCTTGATCACCGAATCCACATTGCTTTTTACTGTTTCGTGATCCAGTTGCCCCTGAAAGGCATAGTAATGAAACTCGCCTTCGTATTTGGTGATGTGGATGGTGATATGGTGTTGCGCCATCAAGTCGCGAGCAACACTGCGGATATAATCGATCTTGTTTTCCTTCTGCTCATAGAAGGTGAACAGTTTACGGCCCAGGATGGAGATGTCCCTTTCGGTGATGGTCAGGCCGGTGTCTTCGCCAAAGCTTTTAAATATCCAGCGCAGCCTTTTGTAGGTTTCAATGAGATAATCGTGGACCTTGGCGCCAAAGGCGATGAGTTCCTTGTACTTCCAGTCGCGGAAGCGCAGGAAGTGGCTGAAATTTTCAGGGAGAAGATGCCATGCCTGCATCATGTCCATGGTTGCTTTCAGGTGGCTGGTCTGCCCGAATTTGGTATTTTTTTGTGACTCAACCCCCTCAAGCGTCTTGAGAAAAAGGCATTCTTGGATCAGGGAGGCCCGTTTCTGTTCGGCTTTTTCCTGGGAGTAAAAAGCGATGATGTCGCGGGCCAGCAGGATGTATGGGTCAACCTCGGCCAAATCCATGGCGCCCTGTTCCGCGGCTGGGAGTTTTTCCGGATAGGTCACCAGGCATTTTACCCTGTCCGAGAACAGCGGGAGGGTGGTTGTTTCTCCGCGCAGGAGGAGTTCGAGATAGGCAAATTTGATCACTGACTTGAACGGGCTGTCCAGCGCCTTGTTCATCTGCCAGAGACAGGCTCCGAAAATCTCTGATTTGGGGATGTCGGAGAGATAGCCGAGATCAACAAAATCATTGACCCGCAGTTTGTTGCGCGAAACAAGATTCTGGACAAAGGTCCGGTATTCGCCTTCGGTAAGGCCTGGGGGGATAAACCACCAGAGGAGCATTTTGCCGGCCACCAGGATATGGGTACGGAAAAGCTCATCCTTGAGCAGGAGTTTGAGGGCGGAACCCGCCGATTCTTCATCCGTCTCTGCCTCAAAGTTATTTTCCTTGGTCTGGTCAATGTCCACCAAAAAGAAGTGGACCTCTGAGCCCCGTTTCGTCGCCCACTCTTCGATCCCTTTGCATTTCTCCTGCAAAAGCTGTAGACCCTTTTTCCCAAGTTCTTCCTTGCGGATGCTGACCCAGTAATCGCAGTCGGAAATCGTCGACTGGGCGATGGTTCCAATACTGCCGATGGTTTTTAAGGAGTGGATGCAGGGTTTTTCGGTAAAGGGTGAAGGTCTGTCGATCCGCATGGCTGTCGAGTTCGGGAAATAACGGCGAAAGAGCTCGTGGGGAAATTCTTCTGTCGGGTTGAAGAGGTGAATGCCATAGGGACAATCCGCATCATCGACAAAGCCGGGGAGGTCCGGGTAGTTGCTGTGGAGCAGATAGGGGAGAACCTTGAGCAGGAGATTGCCC
>Ga0315272_10001908_pt1 | contig 10276 bp, 8 predicted proteins | sample C3_middle_MG_FD_203918 | JGI IMG/M metagenome (GOLD analysis project Ga0315272, IMG submission 203918) | Sediment microbial communities from Yellowstone Lake, YNP, Wyoming, USA - C3_middle | ecosystem: Environmental > Aquatic > Freshwater > Lake > Sediment | place: USA: Wyoming | collected...
TTTGCCCTCTCAAGATCAGCTGGTGTATCAATGCCAATGCTCTCCCAATCTGTTAGTGCTGTGCGTATCCGGTAACCGTTTTCGAGCCATCTGTTTTGTTCAAGAGACTCGGAAATTTCAAGCTGACTACGTTTCAGTAAAGTGATTTTCTTTAATGTGGCCGTCCTGTATGCATACAATCCAATATGTTTGAAATATTTATGACTCTCCGACCATTTGCTCATGTCCACATCGCGCAGATATGGAATTGCTGCCCTGCTGAAATATAAAGCATCACCCTTAATGTTAAGGATAACCTTTGGCTGATTGGGGTTGAAGATATCTTCACCTGGTTCTGCTATCCTTATGAGTGTTGCTATTTCAACGGTATCATCTTTGAAACAGCCAAGCAGTGAAGCAATCTGCTCAGGCTTTATAAATGGTTCGTCGCCCTGAATGTTAACAACAACATCAACGTTTTTACCGGTTCTGTCATTTATTATTTCGACAGCTTCAGCACAACGGTCAGTACCGCTTAGATGATCGGGAGATGTCATTATAACTTTTCCTCCGAAACTTCTTACCGAATTAAATATCCTTTCATCATCGGTTGCAACCCAGACAGAGTCAAGTACCTGGCTTGCCTGGTCATAGACTCTTTGGATCATTGTCTTGTTCCCAATCATGACCAGCGGTTTGCCCGGGAAGCGGGAAGAAGCATATCTGGCTGGTATAATTCCGGTAAAATGAAGGGTGTGTTCCTGTTTCATGTCGCGAATTTACGAAAAATGCATTTCCCAATGTTTTAAAAAAACCTTAAATTCGCAGCAATAATCCGGAAATGAAAGATCTGCAAAATATTAAGCAAAGGTTTGGAATAATTGGCAACTTCGAAGGACTGAACAGAGCTATTGACATTGCTGTTCAGGTAGCGCCTACCGACCTTTCGGTACTTATAACAGGAGAAAGCGGGACAGGGAAAGAGATCTTTCCGCAGGTAATCCATAGTTACAGTACTAGAAAACACGGGCAATATATTGCTGTTAACTGCGGTGCTATCCCTGAAGGAACTATTGATTCAGAACTATTTGGTCATGAAAAAGGCTCATTTACAGGTGCTTCAGATAGCAGAAAGGGTTACTTTGAAGTTGCAGACGGAGGTACTATATTTCTCGATGAGGTTGCTGAATTGCCGTTGTCAACACAGGTGAGGCTTCTCCGAGTTCTTGAGACAGGGGAATTTATAAGAGTAGGATCTTCGAAGGTACAGAAGACAAATGTGAGAGTTATCGCAGCAAGCAATGTGGAAGTTCCCAGGGCCATTGATAACGGAAAATTCAGGGAAGATCTTTTTTACAGGCTCAATACTGTTCCGATAAAGGTTCCTGCATTGCGCGAAAGGGGCGAAGATATTTTTCTGCTTTTCAGAAAGTTTGCTGTTGATTTTGCTGAGAAATACCGGATGCCGGCCATACGACTCGATTCTGAAGCCAAAAACATACTTCTTAATTATGCCTGGCCGGGCAACGTACGGCAGCTCAAAAATATTACCGAACAGATCTCAATTATTGAAAATGAACGGGAGATCTCAGCATATAACATGCGGAATTATCTCCCTGACTATGGAGGTGTGAAGCTTCCCGCAGTTATTAAGAAAGAGGACGACAAAACATTTTCTTCCGAAAGGGAGATCCTTTACAAGGTTCTTTTCGATATGAAGAGTGATATGAATGACCTCAAGAAACTGGTATTTGATCTTATAAGGAGGGGAGATGTTGATGTAAATTTTCATGAGACCAACTCGAATACCATAAAGAATCTGTTCAGGGAGGCAAAGGATGAACACAATGATAATATCGAACCCGGAGCTCCTTCAGTTGAATATCCCCCGCATAAAACACTTAATAATATACAGGATACAGAGGAGATAATAGAAGAATCGCTTTCACTTGCTGATAAAGAGGTGGAAATGATCAGGAAGGCACTTGAAAAGTATAATGGCAAGAGAAAAATGGCAGCCGGGGAGCTTGGGATTTCTGAACGCACCCTTTACAGAAAGATAAAAGAATATGGCATTGAATCATAAAAATAAACCGGAATTGCTCAGATACAGATTTTTAATTCTGACATTAACTGCTGTTTTTGCTCTTTCTGCAGGATGCACTGTATCATACAAATTTACAGGTGCAAGCACTGTCGGACTGAGCACTTTCAGCGTTCAGTATTTCCAGAACAGGGCTCCGGTGGTTCAGCCGGGACTTAGTCAGAATTTAACCGATGCGCTTATTGACAAATGCAAAGCACAGACGAATCTTAAATACCTTAACTCCAGCGGCGACGTAAATTTTGAAGGTGAGATCAGCGATTATAATACACGTCCTCTCACTGTTGCAGCTGACGCGCAGGCCGCCACCAACAGATTTACTATTTCAGTGAAGGTAAAGTTCACAAACACAGTTAAGCCTGATCTCAGTTTTGAACAGGTATTTTCACGGTATGAAGATTACAGCAGTAGCCTTAATCTGAGCGATGTAGAAAAGGACTTCTCTGATAAAATAGTCGAGATGCTTGTTGAAGATATCTTCAATCAGGCTTTCGTAAACTGGTAACGCTCATGAAAAGAAATGACTTTCTGTGTTTGATTGAGAGTAATCTTCCTGTAAGCAATCGCCTGATAGGAGAGGTTTATGAATTGCTTGATATCTTCCCCTATTTTCAGAGCGCGCATATGCTTCTTTTAAAGACTCTGCATAACAATGCGGATGTGAAATTTGAAAACCAACTGAGGAATTCTGCTATTCATATCGGCGACCGCGAGGTGCTATACTGGCTGTTAAACCCTCCTCCGTTTTTAAAGGCTGCTGAAACGAATGTCAGAAAGAACATCGTAAAGGAAGAGGAAACAATTATAAATACCCAACAGACAGTCATTGAATCAGTCGGCAACAGCGATATGATGATTGACGAAATTGAAAAGGAATCGGAGGCCGCAAAGACCGGAGAAAGATACGATGCAGTCAGCACCGGACATCAGGTTATGATTGCTTCCGAGCCTGATATCACTGAACCTGCCGGAGTCGTAATTCTTCTTGATGAGAAAGCAACGCCACCCGAAGAAAAAGTCGTTTATATGGATCCGGGCTTTTCATTTTCTGAACGTTCTGATCTTCTGGAACTTGATCTCGATGTGGTTTATGATGCCAACGGTCTGGAGGAAGATAGCCTGGTCATCGATCGTCAAAAACAGGAAGAGCAGGCGAGAAAGCAGCTCCAGTCTGAATTAATAGATAAATTCATTATAGCAAATCCACGTATCGAACCGCAGAAAGACAAGTCTGTTATTGTTAATGAGGATATTTCAAAGCCATATATAGAAGAAACCGGAGGATTGGTTACCGAAACCCTGGCCAAAATTTATGTAAATCAGGGATATTACTCAAAGGCAATAGATATATATGAGAAATTAAGTTTGAAATTTCCGGAAAAAAGCAGTTACTTTGCGTCTCAAATTGAAAAAGTTAAAGAATATATAAAAAAGTGATCAGATGGGAATTTATATTTTTGTTTCAGTATTAGTGATAATCGCATGCATACTACAGGTAATGATAGTACTTGTACAGAATTCTAAAGGCGGAGGACTGGCTGCTAACTTTACTTCAGCCGGACAAACGATGGGTATTCGTAAAACAGCTGACTTCCTTGAGAAATCGACATGGACTCTAGCAGCTTCTATTTTGATTCTTTGTGTAGTAGCAACTGCAACCATTCCTCGTGGAACAGGTGCAGGTAAATCGAGAATTGAAGAACAGATTAAAAACACAGTTGATCCTAATGCAATTCCAACGCTTCCGACAGCTGTTCCATCCACTTCCACTACCACTCCACCGGCATCAAACACTACTCCTGCAGGAAGTCAGAATAAACCGGCGAAATAGGTTATTTAAGCAAAAAACTCTATATAAAGTGTCAGTTTGTCACATACTGACACTTTTTTTTTGTGAGATAATACAAATTGACACTTATTTTGCTTTGGCATGGAATATGATCAATGTGAGTTGAAAATGATGTTTAACTTTAAAACTAGATAAAAATGGCACAATTAAAAGGAAAAATTTTGGCAGGTAAGGTTCTTGTAAAACCTAATGAAGCTGAAGAAAAGACTGCAAGTGGAATAATTATACCTGATTCTGCAAAGGAAAAACCTCGTCAGGGCAAAGTGGTTCTTGTTGGAGCAGCAAAGAAAGATGAAGAAATGGAAGTGAAAAAAGGCGACGTTGTTCTTTATGGCAAATATGCAGGTCAGGAACTGACAATTGACGGTGATGATTATCTTCTTGTTTCACAGACAGATATCCTTTTTATAGCTTAATTTTTGCAAACTTTATAAATTCATAATGATATGGCAAAAGAGATTAAATTCAATATTGATGCACGTGCTCTTCTTAAAGAAGGAGTAGATCAGCTTGCTGATGCAGTAAAAGTGACACTAGGACCAAAAGGCCGTCACGTAGTTCTTGAGAAAAAATATGGCGCTCCACAGATAACAAAAGACGGAGTAACTGTTGCTAAAGATATAGAACTTGCTGATCCCTACAGAAACATGGGAGCACAGATGGTTAAAGAGGTAGCCTCAAAAACAGGAGATATTGCCGGTGATGGTACCACTACCGCTACAGTTCTTGCTCAGTCAATTATAAATGTTGGTCTGAAAAACATTACTGCAGGTGCAAATCCAATGGATATTAAGAGAGGAATTGACAAAGCAGTTGATAAGGTAATCAAGCACCTTGCTTCACAGGCTAAAGTTATCGGTGATGACCTGAAGAAAATTGAACAGGTTGCCAGAATCTCTGCAAACGATGATGAAGAGATAGGCAGACTTATCGCTGAAGCAATGGGGAAAGTTCACAAAGAAGGCGTTATTACAGTTGAGGAATCTAAAGGAACTTCAACCTCTGTAGAAGTTGTTGAAGGAATGCAGTTCGACCGCGGATATATTTCAGCTTATTTTGTTACCAATGCTGAGAAAATGGAAGCCGACCTTGAAAATCCATACATCCTCATCTACGACAAGAAAATTTCAACCATGAAGGATATGCTGCCTGTTCTCGAATCAACAGCACAGACCGGACGTCCTCTTCTTATTATTTCTGAAGATGTTGAAAGTGAGGCTCTTGCTACCCTAGTTGTAAACCGTTTACGCGGATCATTAAGAGTTTGCGCAGTTAAAGCTCCTGGATTTGGCGACAGAAGGAAAGAGATGCTTGAAGATATCGCAATTCTTACAGGCGGTACTGTGATTTCTGAGGAAAAAGGCCTGAAACTTGAGCACACCACTCTTGAAATGCTGGGTACTTCAGAGAAAGTTACTGTTAACAAAGAAAATACAACTATTGTTAATGGTGCAGGTGACAAAGATATGATCAAAGCCCGTATTGCACAGATCAGACAGCAGATGGCTACAACAACATCAGATTATGATAAAGAAAAATTGCAGGAACGCCTCGCAAAACTGGCTGGCGGTGTTGCAGTTCTCTATATTGGTGCAGCTTCTGAAGTTGAGATGAAAGAGAAAAAAGACAGAGTTGATGATTCACTTCACGCAACCCGCGCCGCTATTGAAGAAGGTATCGTTCCTGGTGGTGGTGTTGCTTATATTCGCGCAATCAGTGCTCTTGAAGGATTAAAAGGCGATAATGAAGATCAGACAACAGGTATTGAAATTATCAAACGCGCTATTGAAGAACCATTGCGTCAGATTGCTGCTAACGCCGGAAAAGAAGGCGCTGTAGTTGTTCAGAACGTGAAATCAGGCAAAGGTGATTATGGTTACAATGCACAAACTGATAAATATGAGAAACTTTTCGTTTCTGGTGTTATCGACCCAGCTAAAGTTACCCGCGTAGCACTCGAGAATGCTGCATCAGTTGCAGGTATGTTCCTGACTACCGAAGCTGTTATCGTTGATGTAAAAGAAGACGCTCCGGCAGGTCCTCCTCAGGGAATGGGCGGCGGAATGCCTGGAATGATGTAGGATTATTTACATAATAAATATTTATAGAGACAGGCCTCAGACCTGTCTCTACTTTTTTACCCCCCAACCCCTCCAGGGGGGAGCTCAGAAGGGTTCAAAAGTCCCCCCAGGGGGATTTATGGGTCAAAAATAGGCTAAGCATGTGGCCTGCTGAGCAATAGGAAAAGCTGAATTTTGGGCGGAAAATTTATATATTTGCACCTTAATTTAAAGAATACCCGCTTGATGAATAATATCCGCAATTTTTGTATCATCGCTCATATTGATCACGGTAAAAGTACACTGGCTGACAGGTTATTGGAACAGACCAATACAATAACCGAAAGGGAATCTATGGCACAGGTGCTCGACGATATGGACCTTGAACGGGAAAGAGGAATTACAATCAAGAGCCACGCAATCCAGATGGAGTACCAACACGCAGGGAAAAAGTACATACTTAACCTGATCGATACTCCGGGCCATGTTGACTTCTCTTATGAAGTATCAAGGTCGATTGCAGCATGCGAGGGGGCACTGCTGGTAATTGATGCAACGCAGGGGATACAGGCTCAGACAATTTCCAATCTTTACATGGCTATTGATCATAATCTCGAGATCATACCTGTCCTGAATAAGATGGATATGGCCAGCGCTATGCCTGAAGAAGTAAAGGATCAGATTGTAGATCTGGTTGGTTGCAAAAGGGAAGAGATAATAGAAGCAAGCGCCAAAACAGGCATGGGAGTTGAAAAAATCCTTGAAGAGATCGTTACCCGTGTTCCACATCCAAAAGGAGATCCTGATGCACCATTGCAAGCTCTTATTTTTGATTCCATCTTTAACTCATTCAGAGGAATAATTGCATACATAAAAATTGTAAACGGCACAATCCGCAAGGGTGAAAAGGTAAAATTCGTAAACACCGCCCATGAATATAATGCTGAAGAAATTGGTATTCTGAAGTTACGACCCGACCCTCGTGAAGTAATGAGTGTCGGTGATGTAGGCTATATTATAACAGGTGTTAAGGCTTCGGCTGAGGTTAAAGTGGGAGATACTATAACACAGGTGAAAAACCCCTGTGAACATGAAATTTCAGGATTTGAAGATGTAAAACCCATGGTTTTCGCAGGTATCTACCCTGTTGATGCCGACGATTATGAGGATCTCAGAATTTCTATTGAAAAACTGCAGTTAAATGATGCATCGCTTTCATTTATTCCTGAATCATCGGCTGCTCTTGGCTTTGGATTCAGATGCGGATTCCTTGGGCTGCTTCATATGGAGATCATCCAGGAGCGTCTCGACCGTGAATTCAACATGGATGTTATTACCACTGTTCCTAACGTGTCATTTAAAGCCTTTACTACCAAAGGAGAAGAAATAGATGTTCATAACCCTTCGGGATTACCGCCTGTAAACCACATTGAACGGATTGAAGAACCATACATTATAGCACAGGTTATTACTCTTTCGGAATATGTGGGATCAATAATGAACCTTTGCATCGACAGGAGAGGAGTGCTGAAAAATCAGGTATATCTTACCCGCGACAGGGTCGAGCTTACTTTTGAGATGCCGCTGGCTGAAATTGTTTTTGATTTCTATGATAAGCTTAAAAGTATTTCAAAGGGATACGCCTCATTCGATTATTACTATACCAGTTACCAGAAAGCCGATCTTGTAAGGCTCGATGTTCTTTTAAACGGAGAAATGGTTGATGCTCTTTCAACTCTTATTTTCAGGGGACATGCATACGAATTCGGAAGAAAAATGTGTGTTAAGCTTAAAGAATTAATACCCCGTCAGCAATTTGATATTGCGATACAGGCTGCAATAGGGGCTAAGATTATTTCAAGGGAAACAGTAAAAGCCGTAAGGAAGGATGTAACCGCAAAATGTTATGGCGGTGATATAACAAGAAAAAGAAAGCTTCTTGAGAAGCAGAAGAAAGGGAAGAAGAGGATGAGACAGGTGGGTAATGTGGAAGTACCGCAGCAGGCATTCCTTGCTGTTTTGAAGCTTGACTAAATTTTGCCCACTCCCGCTGCGCGGAATCCCCCTGGAGGGGGAATAATTCGCAAAAGAATTACACAAGTATAAAACAGGAATTTACCCCTCTTTAGGGGGGAAGGGGGGCCATGAAAAACTAACTCAGAAGTTTATATCCCCTGCCATGAACATTCAGTATTTTCACCGAAGGATCATTTCTTAAATATTTTCTTAAACGTGTGATATATACATCCATACTTCTGGCATTGAAGTAATTATCATCGATCCATATAGTCTTCAGTGCAAAGTTGCGCTCAAGAATTTCATTCCTGTGGCGGCAGAGAAGCTCGAGAAGTTCAGATTCCTTTGTAGTAAGTTTAATATTCTGATCTCCGAAAGAAAGCATCTGCTTTAAAGGGTCGAAAGAATATCCGCCAATGACGTAGTGATCATCTTTTAATGCAGCAGGTGAAGTATTTATCCTGCGCAATATCGCTTCGATCCTGTACAGAAGCTCCTCCATTGAAAATGGCTTGGTGATATAATCATCGGCCCCTGTTTTGAACCCGTCAATTATATCCTCCTTCTGATTTTTTGCAGTCAGAAATATAATAGGGATCTCAGGACTGGTGAGTCTTATCTCTTTTGCGAGGGTAAGTCCATCCATCTCAGGCATCATAATATCCAGTATACATAAGCCGAAAGATCCAGAGTGGAAAGCTTCCAGTGCGAGGCTTCCGTTAACATACAGCTCTGTATCATAGTTTTTTGCAGAAAGATAGGTCTTTAACAGGATCCCCAGGTTATTATCATCTTCTGCCAGTAATATTTTTGTCTTGCTCATCGATTGCGATTTTAGTTCCGGAAGCTTGTTCTAAATGATAGTGGATAAAGATCTGCAAGTTAGCTATTATGTTAATATCCCGTCCTATAGTAAATATCCTCTGGTTTTCTGTTGCGGGAGAAACAAAATGAATTTAGTGCCTTTTCCAACCTGGCTTTCAACTTTGATATCTCCGTTGTGGTCTTCAATGATTTTCTTTACATAAGTTAAGCCCAGTCCGAATCCCTTAACATTGTGAACATTACCTGAATGAACGCGGAAGAACTTATCAAAAATGTGTTTCAGGTTCTCTTTACTTATTCCGATACCATTATCTTCAATGCTTATCAGAATCCCCTTCTTGTTATTCCGGGTCGAAATGGTAATTTCCGGGCTGCCTTTTGAGTATTTAATTGCATTGTCTATGAGATTTGAGATGGAATTCAGGAAATGGCTCTCATCTATATATACTTTCGACTTTGTGGCCTGAAGGTCAGTTTCAATTGTTCCGGCTCTGTTACTGATCTGAAGTGCGAAATTGTCAACTGCCTTCTCCAGAATACTATGGACATCCGTTTCAACCATATTAAGCTTCATCCTCATTTTCTCGAAGATGGCCATCTGAAGCACTTTTTCTACCTGGAATTTTAATCGCATGCTTTCATAAGAGATCACTTTTGCCAGACTTTCAATGTTTTTATCTTTATCGGGTATCGATTTGTCGGCCATCATCTGCGATGCAAGCGATATAGTCGAAATCGGAGTCTTAAGCTCGTGAGTCATATTATTGATAAAGTCGTTCCTTATCTCCGAAATCTTTTTCTGACGGAAGATAACAATAAATGTTCCCGCAGAAAGGACAAGAAGCAGAAGGGTGAAAAGAAGAGATAAAAAACCCAGATTTCCGATTTTTTCAAATTTATATTGTTGTTCCTGAAGGCAATACAGTACTATCTGATTCTGACTCGGTACAGGATCATTGGGAAAGAGCTGTATTATGAATTTATTTGTTCCGGGTTTATCGGTGAATCCCGGAGTTTTCCATATACTGCCATAACGTCCGGAGAGGATTGAAAATTCAAAATCGAGGTAAATACCCACGTTGTTCAGGGCAGTGCGCAGATCATCATGCAGCTTTTCAGGGTTTATTCTTTCCCTGATATCGGGGGTATTACGAAGAATTTTTTCCATGATTTTCTCAAGGAATACAATCTTGTTTGTGACCCTTCCGGTAATTTCAGAGCTTGTGATCTGGGATGATGGTTCATTTCCTTCAGCAGGGGAAAAGGGAGTAACACTTTCTGATGAAATAAATATCTTATGGCCTGAACTGGTAATAGCTATAGGTTCTCCGGGATTATTGAGCCCGTACATTTCGAGCAGGGCTGAATTAGGCTGGTAGCCTTTAAGCTTTTTTGCTAGAGGGGAATTTTTCGGAACTATTGCGGTAACCGAATCCGTTGAAG
>Ga0315272_10001910_pt1 | contig 10274 bp, 11 predicted proteins | sample C3_middle_MG_FD_203918 | JGI IMG/M metagenome (GOLD analysis project Ga0315272, IMG submission 203918) | Sediment microbial communities from Yellowstone Lake, YNP, Wyoming, USA - C3_middle | ecosystem: Environmental > Aquatic > Freshwater > Lake > Sediment | place: USA: Wyoming | collected...
TCATGGCTGCAAACTGGCCGATGCCCCGGCCTGGCTGGCAGGCGACCCCAACCGCCAGCGCGGTGAATTCGTGCTGCTGGTGGCGGGCGCGCCGCCCGCCGAGAAGGAAGAAATCGGCGCCGAAGCACAGCGGATTCTGTCGTTACTGCTGGCGGAACTGCCCCTCAAGCAGGCGGTCAAGCTGGCGGCCGAGATCAGCGGCGAAAAGAAAAATGCCCTCTACGACCTGGCGTTGCAGTTAAAATAAACACCGCATTCTTGACGGATCACACCATGGACACGCTGACCCTCACCCGCCCCGACGACTGGCACCTGCACCTGCGCGACGGTGCCGACATGCAGGCCGTGCTGCCCGATACGGCACGCCGCTTCGGGCGTGCCATCGTCATGCCTAACCTGCGCCCGCCCGTCACCACCACCGAGCTGGCCCTGGCCTACCGCCAGCGCATTCTTGCCGCCCTGCCCGCCGGTTCGGATTTCGAGCCGCTGATGACGCTCTATCTCACCGACAACACCGCGCCCGAGGAAATCGCGCGCGCCAGGGCCAGCGGGGTGGTGCACGGCGTCAAGCTCTACCCCGCCGGCGCCACCACCAATTCCGATTCCGGTGTGACTGATATCGCCAAGTGTCACGCCGCCCTGGAAGCCATGCAGGAACATGATCTGCCACTGTTGGTGCATGGCGAGGACACGCACCCGCTGGTGGACGTGTTCGACCGCGAGCAGGTATTCATCGGCAAGGTGCTGGTGCCGCTGCTGGACCGCTACCCGCGCCTGCGGGTGGTATTTGAACACATCACTACCCGCCAGGCGGTGGAATTCGTCAAGGCTGCGCCGCCCACCGTTGCCGCCACCATCACCGCCCATCACCTGCTCTATAGCCGCAATGCCATGTTCGCCGGCGGCATGCGCCCGCACATGTTCTGCCTGCCGGTGCTGAAGCGCGAAGAGCACCGCTGGGCACTGGTCGGCGCCGCCACCAGCGGCAACCCCAAATTCTTCCTTGGTACCGATAGCGCGCCACACGCCAGGCATGCCAAGGAATCCGCCTGCGGCTGTGCCGGCATCTATACCGCTCACGCTGCGCTGGAACTCTATGCCGAAGTTTTCGAGGCGGCCAAGGCGCTGGACAGGCTGGAAGCATTCGCCAGCTTTTATGGCGCGGATTTTTACCGCTTGCCGCGCAATGGCGGCAATGTAACGTTGTTCAGAAAAAGCTGGGAAGCACCCGCCGAACTGCCATTCGGCAGCGGCACGCTGGTGCCGTTGCGGGCGGGAGAAAAGATTGGCTGGAGTCTGGGGTGAGGGTCATCCATGGGCACGGCACTGCGTGCGAGTGACACTCAGGGCGATTTTTACCCCGCGTGACCCATCGTGACGCAGGCTCCTAGAACCAGAAAGTCGTGTCTTTCATCAGGAACTCGACATAAGACATGTAATGGGAACCGTCGCAGGAGAAGGTCAGGCTCACGGTGCCGTTGAAGACATTGATCGAGGCTGTGCGCAGGTAGAAGGTCGGATCGGTCAGGCGCAGGGATTGCATGGTGTCGAGAATGCGCTTGATGTCGACAGGGGGGATCGCCGCATTGCTCGGATAGGGCCGGGACGGGAACACCAGGCAGATGTCCGGATCGTTCAGCGCCTCGTGATCCAGAATGCGGTAGCGGAACGGGTCGTCCACGGTCCAGATGGTGGCCTGGCTGCTGGAGAAATGCAGAATGCACTGGAACACGCCGCGCTGGGTGATCAGCTCTTCCAGGATGGACAATGCCTGTTCAATGTTGCGGTCCATCGGGCTTTCGATGCGGGTCTGCGAAAAAACCGTCCCGCGAATCGCCGGGTCGCCTTTCACTTGTCGCCAGTAGCCCGGCTCATCGTAGAGCTCCGCCGTTACTTTTAGATTGCGCAAGTCGAAATCGGCGCCAAGATAACCCAGCCAGTGCTCATCCTGGCGCACAACCTGCAGGGCCGTGAGGGAGGGGCGGCGTTCGGTCAGGCTGATGTAGGCGTCCGACAGCAGGAATCCCCAGGACGGCACGACCTCCTTCATGTAGGGGCGATGGGAGCGGTCGCGCCCGAAGTGGGCGGGGGTGATCCCTGATTGGCCGACATTGTCGCAAATCTGTATGCCGTCCATGTTTACGCAATACAGGAAGGTGCAATGGGGAATGGAGGGGAAACCATTATTGAGAATGTCATTCAATTGTTCGCGCTCGCCCCAGGCTGGCGAGCAGCGCTCGGCCAGGCGGGCCATGGGTTCCCGCAGGATGCGGGCCAGTTCTTCCCGCTGGAGGTAGATGCTGTCTTTCCACGATTTTTTCATGGGGAATATCTTGATGTCATTAAGCGGCGGTTTATAACAGGATAACCTGAGTAAGAGTTCCGGTTGGAGCAGAAGGTTCAACCCGATTGGCGGCAAGCAATGCGCGAACCCCTTCGCTGCAATCCTTACTCGGCCATCCCCGCGTCCGGATAGTCAGAGCAGGTCTTGCCGATCTGCGCCAGGTAGGCGTTCCGCCGGTCGAATGCCTTGAGTTCATGGGCACAGCGGGCGGCGACCAGGGCGTTTGTTTCCGTGTCTTCGTCCTGTTCCATGGCGCTAACGGCGAGTTTTTCCGCCTTGGCATAGTGGCCGGCAGCAAAGGCCGCCACCTCGTCGCGCATGGCGGCTCTGGCCTTTTCCCGCAGACGTTCCTGCTTGAAGGCACGAACCTCGTCGAACAGGTTGAGGGTATGCGCACCCAAGCGCAGCAGGCCATAAGCGAGGAAAAACACGACCAGCAGCGTGACGATCATGAGGCTGAGGGAAAGTTCGGCTTTGTATGGCGGATATACCACCACCACGTAGCCGGCATTATATTTGACGGCGATGGTGATAGCCACCGCCAGTGCCAGAATGGCCATGATCCGCAGCAGCGTCCTCATTTGCCGCCCTTTTCGCGCCCCAGCTTGAACATGCGCGCCGCGCCGAGGCTTGCGGAAAGGTCCGGCAGGTCGATGGCGAGGCGACTTTGTTCCATCTGTTGCAGGCTGGCAAGCGCGACGCGAACGCGTTTGTCCGTGGCATCATAATAGCTGTTCAGCCAGTCTTGTGCGGCCTTGAGGTCGGCCTTGAAGCTCGCCTCGTTGCGCTGGAGCAGGGCGATGCGGGCGGAGAGCAGTCGCAGCTTGAGGTTTTCGCGCAGGAAGTAGGCCTGGGTCGGCGGCAGCAGCGGCAATTCCGGCTTTTTCAGGTTCTGTATCCGCACCAGTTGCTTGAAGTCCTGCCAGGCTTCCGTTCCCAGCCGCTGCCAGAAGCCGTCCGGCAACGGCATGTGGGGAGCGGGTTTTTCGTCGTTACCGATGTGGCCGGGAATCAGGGGCAACTGATCCACTTCGGCTGCCAGGCCGTCCAGGCGCAGGCTGATTCCCGCCACGTCCGGCAAAGGCAGCGACTGCAATTGTTCGATGTCCTTGTTGATGGCCTTGCGCAAGGTAAAGAATTGCGGCCTGTCGATGCGCTGCAGGCGGTTGTCCGCGGTCTGCAGGGCGGCCAGGGCGGCCTTGACGTTGCCGGCCAGTTGCAGTTGCTGGCTGGCAATAAGGAGAACCTGTTCAATATCGGCCAGCGCCCATTCGTCGCGGTTGCGCGACATTTCCTGGTACATTTCCTCCAGCGCGACCTGATGGCTCTGGGATTCCGCCAGCTTCTGTTCCAGCAAATCGAGCTTGGCCAGGGCTTCGCGCGTGGCCTCCTGAGCCTGGCGAGCGAGAATCTCGCTTTCCTTGTTGCGCGTTTCGAAAGCACTGAGGCGGCGGCTCAGGGCGAGTTCCAGGTCGGCATTGCGCTGGCGCGCATCCAGCCATTGCCAGCCGAGCAGCAGCAAGGCCAGCAATGCCACAATCAGCGCGATATTGGAGCGATTCAGCCAGGATACTCCGCGCGTACCCGGTTCCGTGTTGTTCATGCCTTCCCGTGCATCCGCCATTCGACCAAGCCCATTAACAATCCTTCATCCCCGGCTTCCGTCACGACCACCTGTTCCAGCCCCAGGCCGCGGGCGGTTGCGGCAATCCTTGCATGCGGCGCGAACAGCGGCGTCTTGTTCAACCATTGTTGGCCCGGTTCGCCCAGCAGGTCGATCAGATTATGCAGGCTTTCGCTGCTGGTCACCGTTACCGCCTGCACCCCGCCTCGTGCCCAGCGCTGCAACAGCGGCGCGGCGTCAATGTCGGGCTTGCCGCGCCGGTAGCATTCCGCATATTCCAGCTGGGCGCCGCGCGCGATCAGCGAGTCGCCAAGCATATCGCGTCCACCTTCGCCACGAAAAATGACCACCCGCTGGCCGCTCATGTCCTGAAACTGCGGCAGCGCCAGCAAGCCCTCGCTGTCGAATTGCCGTTGCGGCGTAATGACCTGCTGCACGCCATGGCGCCCCAGTTCCTTTTCGCTGCCCCGGCCGATGGCGGCGATGGTCAAGCGCGACGGCAAACCGCGCTGGGCCAGAATCAGCTTCATTGCCCTGCTGACCGCGTTGGGGCTGATGAAAATCGCCATATCGAAAGTGTCCAGGCGAGCAATCAGCGCCTTGAGCAGAGGCATATTCGCAGCATCAAGAATTTCCAGTACAGGAAAGAGAATCGCATCTCCGCCGGCCGCTTTGATCAGCTGCGCGAGATGCTGCGCCTGGTGGGCCGGGCGTGTCACCACGATGCTCATGCCCTGGAGCGGCAATTGTTTTATTTCCGCCATTACATTGCGAGTTCGGCGAGAATCTTGTCCGCGCCCAAAGTGATGAGACGCTGCCCCATTTCGGTACCCAGCTGTTCGGCATTCTCCGGTTTGCCGCGCACTTCGTCGCGAATCATGCGTTGGCCGTCGATGCTGGCGACGAAACCGCGCAGACGCAGTTCGCCGCCGACGATCTGCGCGAAGCCGCCCAGCGGCACCTGGCAACTGCCCTGCAAGGCCCGGCTCATGGCGCGTTCCGCCGCCACGCATGCGGCGCTCTCGGCATGGTGCAGGGGTGCCAGCAAGGCCACCAGGTCGTCGCGCCCCTCGCGGCACTCGATGCCCAGCGCGCCCTGCCCCACGGCCGGCAGGCTTTGTTCCGGCTCGATCAGCGCGGTGATGCGGTGGCCCAGTCCCAGCCGTTTCAGGCCGGCGGCGGCGAGGATGATGGCTGCGTATTGGCCTTCATCCAGCTTGCGCAAGCGCGTTTGCACGTTGCCGCGCAGCGCTTCGATTTTCAGGTGGGGGAAACGTGCGCGCAACTGGCATTCGCGGCGCAGGCTAGAAGTGCCGACCACGCTGCCAGCGGGCAGCGCTGCGAGATTGGGATGCTGGTTGGAGACAAAGGCATCGCGCGGGTCTTCGCGTTCACCCGTGGCGACGAGCATGAAACCGGGGGGCAGCGTCATGGGCACGTCCTTCATGGAATGCACGGCGATGTCGGCCTGTCCTTCTTCCAGCGCCTGCTCCAGTTCCTTGACGAACAGACCCTTGCCGCCGATCTTGGCCAGGGGGGCGTTGAGGATCTGGTCACCGGTGGTGGTCATGCCGAGAATGGAGACCTCCAATTGCGGGTATAATGCCTGCAGCCGGCTTTGAATGTGTCGTGCCTGCCACATTGCCAGGGCGCTTTCGCGCGATGCGATGACGAGTGTGTTCTTCAAATCAGATTTCTGCCTAATTTATGATAATTAACCGTTCATTTTCAAAGACCATGGCACTTGGCCTGGGGCTTGCAATTCTAGCATGGATCGCCACTGCCAGCGCGGCGCCAGGAAGAGACGAACTGGGCTTCGCAACCGACTTGACGCGGGATGCCGAAGTGGCGAGAACCAGGCAGATACCCATCCTGATATTGTTCGTTGCCCCGGATTGTTCTTATTGCGAAAGGGTCAAGCACGAGTTCCTGTTGCCGATGCAGCATAGCCCCGAATATGCGAACAAAGTGATTTTTCGCCAACTGTACATGAAGAGCAGCAACACGCTGCTGGATTTCAACGGCAAGAGAATCAGCCATACCCGGTTTGCCAGGCAACATAAAATCAAATTCACCCCCACCATAAATTTGCTCGATGCCGACGGAAACCTTCTTGTCGAGCCACTGGTCGGCCTTTCCACCCCGGATTTTTATGGCGCCTATCTGGAAGCGGCGATTGACGCGGCACTGGCCAAGACGCGCGCCTCCCCAACACCGTAAGCGCTTCATTGCCGGTTTGACCTGACACGGAATAATCGGTATTCTTCCGTCTGCTCGAAATGGAGAGATGGCCGAGTGGTCGAAGGTACTCCCCTGCTAAGGGAGCGTAGGGTTTATAGCCTTACCGAGGGTTCGAATCCCTCTCTCTCCGCCATACAACAAACAAATACGCCCCTGATGGGCGTTTTGTTTTTGTACTCACGGATTAGCCCACCAATTTGTAAGGTGCTGGGAGCCTGTCTGGCTTATGGGAATCGGCTGCGAATCCGCACAGTTGAGACATGACGTCAGGCGCTACTTTTGTAACACGCTCATCGGGCGATGAGGACGCTAACAATCAGCGCTTACCCAGCAAGCTCTGCACTGTCTGCATGATGTCGGCGGGCAGCACCACGGTTTTGCTGTTGGGCGAGGAGGCCAGTTCGCGCATGGCCTGTATGTATTTTTCGCCTAGCAGGTAATAGGCGGGGAACTCACGGTCCGGGATTGATTCCGTCACACGCTTGATCGCTTCCGCCGCGCCCTGCGCCAGCACGACCTGCGCCTGGGCGTCGCGCTTGGCGGCTTCGAGGCGGGCTTCGGCTTCCAGGATGGCGGCTTGCTTGTCGCCTTCCGCCTTGGTGACGGTGGCTTTGCGCTCGCGTTCCGCTGCGGCCTGCCGTTCCATGGAGTCCTGCATCGAGGGCGAGGGCTTGATGTCCTGGATTTCCACTGATTTCAGCGTCAGCCCCCAATCCGCCACGTCATCTGAAATGGATTCCTTGAGGCGTACCTTGATCTGCTCGCGTGACGATAGCGCCTGATCCAGTTCCATTTCGCCGACGATGGAGCGCAACGTGGTCTGAATCATGTTGATGATTGCCAGCTCGAAGCTGGTGACGCCGTACACGGCGTTCTGCGTGTCCGTCACCTTGACGAAAGCGATGGCGTTGACGACCAGCACGGCATTGTCCTTGGTGATGACCTCCTGTTGCGGGATGTCGAGAATCAGATCCTTGGTGGGCACCTTGTAGCCGACGCGGTCGATGTAGGGAATCAGCAGGTGCAGGCCGGGCAGCATGGTGGTGTGGTATTTGCCGAGCCGTTCCACCACCCACTCTTCGCCCTGCGGCACGATGCGCACGCCCTTGGCTACGGTGACGGCAACGAAGATGAAAAATATGAAGCTCAGAAAAGTTAGTTCCATGCGATTTCCCCTATTTTCTTGAAACTTTGAGTGTTTGGCCTATGATGTCGACAATGTGGGCCCGTTCCCCGGCGGAGATGGTTTCGTCGGCGATTACCGGCCAGGTTTCGGCCCCCAGGATGGGTTTCTGAAAGCGGATCTGGCCCTTGTGCATTTCCGACACTTCCTTGACGATCAGTCCGCTTTCACCAAGAAAAGCTTCCTTGGAAATGCCGGCCTTGGTACGGTCGGCGTTCTTGAAATAGCGGAACCAGAAAAACACCATCGCGCCCGAAGCCACTCCCCACAGCGTAAATTGGGCGGCCAGCGAGATCGGTGCGAGCAGCACGATGACGCCCACCAGCAACGCGCCGAAGCCGAACCAGATGAGGAAAAAAGCGGGAACGGCGAGTTCCGCCAGAACCAGCAGGATGCCGCCCGCTATCCAGTGCCACCACGCGATTTCCATCATGCTCTCCGCCCAGACCGGTTAGAATTCCGTTACACCTTAACAAAAAATTTGCCAAAACAATATGCCTACTTATGCCATCGGTGATTTGCAGGGCTGCCATGCTGCCCTGGAGAAACTCCTTGAGCGCATCGCATTCGATCCCGTGCGCGACAAAATCTGGCTGGTGGGGGATCTGGTCAACCGCGGTCCGGCTTCAGCCGCCGTGCTGCGCTGGGCCATGGGCCTGGGCGACGCGCTGGTCACGGTGCTGGGAAACCATGATTTGCACACCCTGGCGGTGGCGGAGGGTTTTGTGCCGCTGCACCGCAGCGATACCATTCAGGATATTTTGCAGGCGCCCGACCGGGACGAGTTGCTTGGCTGGCTGCGCCGCCAGCCCCTGGCTTACGGCGAGAACGGGTATTTTCTGGTGCATGCCGGCCTGCTGCCGCAATGGACGCCGGAACGGGCGCTGGCGCTGGCGGGCGAAGTGCAGGAGGTGTTGCGCGGCGACCGTTACCGCGATTTTTTTGCTCATATGTATGGCAACGAGCCGCGCCACTGGCGCGAGGATCTGCGCGGCATGAGCCGTTTGCGGCTGATTACCAATGCCATGACCCGGCTGCGGTTCTGCAGCGCGGCGGGAGAAATTGATTTTTCTCACAAGGGAGAGCCCGGCACCCAGCCAAAAAATCTGCTGCCCTGGTACGATGTGCCGGCACGCGCCAGTTGCGACACCACGATCATTTTCGGCCACTGGTCGGCGTTAGGGCTGTTGCAGCGGCCCAATCTGGCGGCGCTCGATACGGGTTGCCTGTGGAGCGGCGAGCTCAGCGCGTTGCGGCTGGAGGATCGCCAGCTGTTCCAGGTGTCGTGTGCGGGCTTGCCGGGTACAAAGCGCTGGAAATAAGCTGTTCGGCTTGACGTGCCAGTTCCCTGCGGTGCTTGCCGCTGGTGGGAATGGGTTCAAGGAAGATCAGTTCCGCCCGGATTTCCCTGCGAGCCAGGATATTGCGCAGCGAATCCATCATGGTCATATCGCCGCAATAAGCCGCTGCCCTGTCGATGCCGCCATCGGGCAGGACGTAGCGCAGGGCCACCGGGCGCAATTCCGCGTGCGCGTTGATCGCCGCTTGCAGCAGGGATGAGAGAAACGGTTTGAGGTAGGTGCCATCGGTGGTCGTGCCTTCGGGGAAAAATGCCACACAATCGCCATTGGCCAATGCGGCGCTGACCGCATCGTTAACCCGTGCGGTGTCGCGGCGCCTGCCGCGTTCCAGAAACAGCGTGCCGGTGAATATCGCCAGCCAACCCACGATTGGCCAGTTGCGGATTTCGGCCTTGGAAACGAAGCGCAAGGGACGCACGGTGTTGAGGAGGTAAATGTCCAGCCAGGAGACGTGGTTGGGTACTACCAGTACGTTGTGGTCGGCCGCGTCCAGTGGATTGCCGCGAACCCTCAGTTGTACGCCAAGCAGGTCCAGAAGGCTGCGCGACCATTCCCGGGTAAGCGTCATGCGCAGGCCCGGACTGCCCCAGGGCAGAACCAGGAGGGCGGTCAGCACCCCGCGCAGGATGTGCAGCCCCAACCTGAGCAGGCGCCATGCCCGCACGATGTGGGGTGTTTGTTCCATTATCCCGGAAACCTCGGTTGACCGCTTCATGGCGTGCATAGGACAATGAATCCAATAAGTTTCTTCCTGAATGATCGTTTCACCCGCCGGGTGATGCCGCTACGAGGTTTCCTGGATTACTCGAAGCGGGTGCCGAACTGTTGCTTGAAAAGGGTGGAAATTTCCTCGCGCGAGTGGACGTGGTTTTGTCCGCCGCGGCTGGCGATTTTGAGCGCGCCCATCAGGCCCGCGAGACGACCTGTCATTTCCCAGTCCATGCCGTTGACGATGCCATAGAGCAGTCCGGCACGATAAGCATCGCCGCAACCGGTGGGGTCCAGCACCTGTTGAGCGGCAATACAAGGGATTTCCAGCTTTCTCCCCCCGCTGTAAATCACTGAACCCTTGGCGCCCAGGGTGACGATCAAAGCGCGCACGTCCCCAGCCAGTTGTTCCAGCGTCTTGCCGGTACGCTCCTGCAATAGCCGGGCCTCGTAATCGTTGAGCGCGACATAATCCGCCAGCGCGACGAAATCCAGCAGTTCCGCGCCGTTGAACATGGGCAAGCCCTGACCGGGATCGAACACGAATGGCACGCCCTTGTCGTGGAATTCACGCGCATGTTGCAGCATGCCATCGCGCCCGTCCGGGGCGACGATGCCAAGCGCGATGTTGCTGGCGTCATGCACGTGATTGTGATGGGAAAAATTCATCGCGCCAGGGTGAAAGGCGGTGATCTGGTTGTCGTCCAGGTCGGTCGTGATGAAAGCCTGGGCGGTGTAGGACCCGCTGGTCCGGCGCACGTGGGTTTGCTCCAGTCCAAGTCTTTCCAGCCGCTGCTCATAGGGATCGAAGTC
>Ga0315272_10001912_pt1 | contig 10264 bp, 10 predicted proteins | sample C3_middle_MG_FD_203918 | JGI IMG/M metagenome (GOLD analysis project Ga0315272, IMG submission 203918) | Sediment microbial communities from Yellowstone Lake, YNP, Wyoming, USA - C3_middle | ecosystem: Environmental > Aquatic > Freshwater > Lake > Sediment | place: USA: Wyoming | collected...
CAAATATCGCCCAGCAGGCCTACGAGCACAGCGTATAGAAGGCGCTTCATGGCGCAAGTCCGTTGGAACATCGTGCCGGGCCATCAATTAACTTGCAGCAAATCCTTTTCACAGCTTGAAGTATCATTTGTACAAATGGAATTCTTATGTTGAAGAACTTGCATTGAATTGGTGCATGGTGCAGTACAAACTGCTGTCTATTATCTACATTCTAGCAAATGTATAATTTCGTCAGGTTGTCCGTTTGTCGTCGGCCACGGTCAGCCTGGAATTCCTTCCCTTTCACTTTCAAAACTGGAGTTAGTCGATGAAAATGATCCATAGCCTGTCCGTCCTTTTGGGTAGCGTTGTTTTGCTCGCCGCATGCAGCAGTACGCCGGTAACACCGGCGCCAGCCACAACTCCAGTTGTTCAAGCCCCCACAGCTCAAACCAGCCCTGCCAAACCAGCGCCAGCGGCTGAGTCCAAAGTGCAATCGGTTGTGATACCGGCCTACTTGGACCCAAAGAGCGCTATAGCGACGAATCGAAGCGTGTACTTTGACTACGATGTCTTTACCGTGAAACCTGAATTCATCCAGATGCTGGAGCTTCATGGCAGGTACCTGTCGGGTAACCCAACGTTGTCAATCCGGGTTGAAGGCAACGCCGATGAGCGTGGCAGCACAGAATACAACCTGGCGCTTGGTCAAAAACGTGCTGAAGCAGTCGTGCGCGCACTTAAAGTCTACGGCGTCAAGGACTCACAGGTCGAAGCCATCAGTTGGGGCAAAGAGAAACCCAAAGCGATGGGCCACGATGAAGCGGCGTGGGCTCAAAATCGTCGTGTCGATCTGGCTTACCCGAGCAAGTAATCATCGGAAAGCGTAGGCGGGCAATTCTTATCATGAAGTCATTGTCAAGACGGCTCATTGTTGTCTTTCTGCTGGTCGGCATCGGTGCTGCCCAATATCTTTGGCTGCAGTATCGGCAACGAGCAACCCCCATGGCAAAACCACCGCAGGTTGAAGCGCCGGCTGCAGTTAGCGAGCCGGCACCTCCAGTCCCGCCGGCGATCCAGCATCCTATCGAAGCGCTTCAACTTGAGCCGCAGCAAGGGCTGCCGTCGCTGGGCGATTCAGACAGCTTCGTCAAAACTGCCTTGAACCGCCTGCTAGGCAAGCAGGCCGTGCTGTCGTTCCTGGCTCCCGATGATTTCGTTCGCCACTTTGTTGTCACTGTCGACAACCTCGCCAGGGGAGAGGCGGCATCGCACCTGTGGCCGGTCCTGCCCACGCCTGGGCGTATTCTGGTCGTGGAGTTTGGCGACGGCACCCATGTGGCTGATGGCAACGCAGAGCGCTACACCCCATTTGTCAAATTAGCGCAGTCGGTCGATGCAGCCAAGGCCGCTGCACTTTACCTGCGGCTGTATCCGCTGTTTCAGCAGGCGTACGAAGAGCTTGGTTATCCGGGCAAGTACTTCAATGACCGGCTGGTCGAAGTGATTGACCAACTTCTGCAAACGCCAGAGCTCGCGGGCCCGATCAAGTTGACCTTGACGGACGTGCAAGGTCCGATTCCAGTTACAAGGCCATGGCTCAGGTACGAATTTGCCGATCCATCCCTGGAATCTCGCCCTGCTGGTCAAAAAATCCTACTGCGGATGGGTGTCAGGAATGCCCAGGCACTCAAGGCCAAACTGAGAGAATTTCGCGAGAAAATTGTTCCCTCCGCGCGAACCGACAGAGGCTGACAAGCAGTTGCCCAAGTGCTTTCACTCTTTTGGCAACAATGTTTTTTGCAAGTCAGGTCATATTTGCATTTGAGCAAATATAATGTGTTCGCTTACCCGAACTCGAGACTAGGGTCGGCGCGGCTAATTGAACTTGGAGCCCTTCGGGGCTCCCTTTTTTTGTATGCTGTTAGATGGCAGTCGCAATAGCTGCAGGTCCGCAAGTGTCGAGTAAAGTGGCGGGCCAATCAAGCGGGAAATTCTGCTTGCCACCATGGCAGTGGCCATCAGGCTCAATACCAGCGCGTGCCCGTCGACCATCTCCATCACGATGATGAACGCAGTGAGTGGCGCCTGCGTCACGGCGGCCAGAAAGCCGGCCATGCCCAGTGCCACGAGAGTCGGCGCATTGGCATAAGACGTCAGCTGCGCAATGTCATTGCCCAGAGCGCCACCGATGGCCAGCGACGGCGCGAAGATCCCGGCCGGCACGCCTGACCAGGTGGTGAGCCAGGTTGCGATGAACTTGAAGAGGACGTAGAACGAAAACCCTTCGCCGTTGGCCTCCAATATCGAGCGGGTATGGCCATAACCGCTGCCATAGGTTGCGCCTTGACTGACCACGCCCAGGATGGCGACCAGCAGCCCGCAGGCAGCCGCAAACTTCACTGGGAATTTGCGCCTGAATTTGCTGAACCAATCTGGCGAACGGCCCGCCAGAGAAACAGCCAACAGTCGCGAGAAGAGCCCGCCGGCGATGCCGCTGCAAACGACGACCAGCAGACCGGGCAGGATCAGATTGCTTCCGAAATTCTCTACCCGGATGACCCCGAAGTAGCTTGCGTTGCCATAGACCGACACAGACATCATCCCGCCGATCACAATCGCTGCCAATATCAATCCGCTGCTGCGTTGTTCGGGGTTCTTGGCCAATTCTTCGATGGCAAACATCACACCACCGAGCGGCGTATTGAACGCCGCAGCAATACCGGCGGCGCCGCCGGCAATCAGCAGACCATGATCCGAAACGCGCGATCCTTTAGGCATCCATCGCCGTGCATGATGCATGATTCCTGCACCGATCTGCACACAAGGCCCCTCCCGACCAAGCGACAAACCGGCGAGCAACCCCCAGGTGGTCAACGCCACCTTGGCTACAGAGAGCCGCAGCGATACAAACAAGCTGCGTTCAGGCCCTTGTACCTCTGGCTCCAGCGCCGCCATCACCTGCGGAATGCCCGAGCCAGCAGTTCCCGGGGCAAACCGCAAGGTCAGCCAGACAATCGCCGCCGTTGAAATAGGCATCCATAGCAATGGCGCCCACCAATGAACCTTCTGAACTGAAGAGAACTGCGCCAGCGCGTGCTCGGTTAGCCAGGTGAAGCCGACCACGGTGAGGCCGGTAATCACGGCAAAGCCGATCACCAGGGCGCGACCCGCCCACAACTGCCAGTCGGAGAACTCTCTTCTGAGAGCGGCCATGAATTGAGGATGTGGCCGCATTGGTCACTTTCATCGTAAAAAAAAGAGGCTGGAGCGTGTCGAAACAGCGAAGAAGCAAACAAAATTATACATTGCAGCAAATGTATATGTTACATTGGGGCCTGCGGTCATCGCACCCTTGCAAACTATCATCATCACCTATCCGTGCGCAGACAACCACCCCATGAACCAAGACGCCACCCCATCTGTCGATCCCGTTACGCCAGCGAAAGTGTTGCGGAGATTTAGAGTCATCTTCAATGCGGTACGAACCCATTTCAGGCTGATCGAGAAACAGGTTGGTCTGGGTGGCGCACAGGTCTGGGCGCTCAGCATCATTAAAGGGAAGCCCGGAATCGGCATGCTCGGAATTGCAGCCGACATGCAGATCCACCAGTCCACGGCCAGCAACCTGATCAAAACGCTTCTGCGCAAAGAGTTGATCACGATGGAGAAAGCGCCCGAGGACAGACGCAGCGTCCGGCTTGAGATTCGGCCAGCGGGAGTGAAGCTTTTAACCAAGGTGTCGGGCCCGTTCGAGGGTGTCTTGCCGGTTGCTCTGGGCAATTTGAGCGCAGAGACATTGATGCGAATGGACCAGGACCTGGACCAGTTGATCGCTCTTCTCAAGGCGGATGAGACTGCTGGAGAAACGCCGTTAGCGGAAATCTAGCGTCCATCCAACCGAAGCCCATGATCGGCCACATCAAGGGTGAAATGAGCAAGGCAGCGATGACGGCGGTGACGCTGAACTTTCATGGCATCGGCATCAACTCAAATACCGGCCAGCCTCCTTGACTGCGGCGCTGGGGGCTCCGAAGCTGCGCTAAAGTCAAATGGGCTCGACGCTCAGACGCCCCAGACGACATCCTTGCCAGCCTCGGCGCTAAGCCTGAGCAATTCAATGAACGGGGCGGCCCGATGGCGGAGCATGACGCTGTCGCCTTCGACTTCAACTTCCTCTTCTGGATGCTCGACTCGCCGAGCTTGCGCCGCCTCATGAACCTCGATCGCCGCCCGCAGCGCCGCGATCGCAGCAGGAATTTGCTCGGCCGTGATGATGCCCTGGGGTGACGGCTCCTTGCCAATGATGGTAAGCATTTGGTCACCATTGAGTTGCAGCATGATGACATCGCCGGCGGCTTGGGACTTGAATTTGTAAATCATGATGAATCGACCCTAAGATTGCTGACACCAACAACGGCCTTTTTCCCTCGGTAACGATAGTCTACTGCGCCCATCAACTTCATGCTCCTTGCTCGTGCAGGATTCCGCGTGCGCTTTGCGGTGCAAGTCGCCCATCTTCTTGTCGATGCCACTAGTTGCCATTCATTTCAAATCGCCTGATCCCAGTGAACCGACAGGCGTATAGCGGCGTTGATCAAGCCCACCATGCTGTAGGTTTGCACAAAATTCCCCCACATCTCACCGCTGCGCGGATCGATGTGTTCTGCCAGCAGGCCATGGTGGTTTCGGCGGGCCAACAATTTTTCGAACAGCGCGCGCGCCTGCGTCCGGCGGCCAAGCGTGACCAGGGCATTGATATACCAAAAAGTGCAGATCACGAAGGCGTTTTCGGGCTCGCCAAAGTCGTCCTTCTCGATGTAGCGAAAAATGAAATCACCGCGCCGCAGATCCCTCTCCACGGCGTCGACCGTTGAGGCGAAGCGCGGATCGCCCGCTTCGAGGAACCCCAGCTCGACCAGCAGCAGCAAGCTCGCATCCATGGCATCGCCTTCGAAAGTCGAGACGAAGGCATGCCGCCCTTCGTGCCAGGCGCGTCGACAGATGGTGGCGTGAATCAGACGCGAATGCTCCAACCAGTAGCTGGCGCGTTCGACCAGGCCCAGCTTCTGTGCGATCAGTGCCAGGCGATCACAAGCGACCCAGCACATGACAGCGGAGAACGTATGCACGCGGGCACTGCCGCGCAATTCCCACAGACCTGCGTCAGGCTGGTCATGACACCGCCTGGCCTGCTCGCCCAGGGGTTCAAGTCGCTGAAACAGGGCCTCATCACCGCGCCGGGTCAGGCGTCGGTCGAAAAAAACGCGGGTTGCAGCAAGGATGGCCGAGCCATACACATCGTGCTGCACCTGGCGGTAAGCGAGGTTGCCAATGCGCACTGGCCCCATGCCCCGATAGCCGGACAAAGCCGGCACCTCGGATTCGTCCAGTTGCGTCCGGCTGTCGATGCCGTACACGGGTTGCAGCGGCCCGCCATCGGCATCGGCGGCAATGTTGATGATGTAGCTGAGGTAGCGCTCCATGGTGCGCGTGGCGCCAAGCTGGTTCAGGGCGTTCACGACAAAATAGCCGTCGCGCAGCCAGCAGTACCGATAGTCCCAATTGCGGCGGCTGCCAGCCGCTTCAGGGACGGACGTCGTCATCGCGGCGACGATGGCGCCGGTGTCGTCAAAGGCGTTGAGCTTGAGAGTGATGGCCGCCCGGATAACCGCATCCTGCCACTCAAAGGGGATTGCGAGATTGCGCACCCACTCGCGCCAATAGCGCGATGTTTCTTCGAGAAAACGGCGGCCGACTTCTTCGGCCGCTTCGTGCACGGTTTCATCGGCGCCCAGAAGCAATGTCAGTGTGTCCTCAAGAAAGAAAGAGGTTTCCTGAAGGATCGCGGTCAGCGAAGCATCGGTGGTGAGGCGCAACGTGAACTTGGGTGCGACATAGCGAATATGGTTGCTGCCCCAGGTGACGTCGGGTCGCGCGGCGCCGTTGTCGCAGGCTGGGCGCAGCCGCAGGGTCAAACGCGGACTTCCCGTGAGGCGGTGGATGCGACGTACCAGCATCATCGGCCGAAACCTGCGCCCATGATGACCAAAGCGCGGCGCAAAGTCGGTCACCTCGACCACCCCCCCATGCCGGTCGAACAGGCGTGTTACCAGAATTGCCGTGTTTTCAAGATACTCCTGTTCTGTCCGCTCGCAATCCAGTAATTCGACAGAAGAGAATCCATAGTCGTCGCTGTCCTTGAGCAAGGTGCAGAACACCGGATCGCCATCAAAGCGCGGAAAGCAGCCCCATGTGATGCTGGCGTGCGCGTCGACCAAAGCGCCGATATTGCAGTTGCCGATAAGCGCCAACTCGAGGGATCTCATTGCATGTCTTTCAGGGCTTGACCCAGCCATTGATGTACCGCCGTCACATTGGGCAGACGAAAGCGGGCACAACTTTCGCCTCTGCCGACCTTGATTGAAACACCCGCCAGCCGATTCACCTCGGCAAAGCCGTGCTCATCGTTCAAGTCATCGCCGATGAACACCGCACGTCGGTCCCTGAAGGGCGACTCTGCCAGATATTCAGATACTGCTGTGCCCTTGTCGATGCCGGCCGGCTTGATCTCGACAACGCATTTGCCGCGCTGCAGCTCCAGGCCTTGACCATGCAGTTCGAGCAGATGCCGCATGGTCCTGTACACATAAGAAGCCAACTCTGGAACCCTTCGGTAGTGCAAAGCAAGCGTCAGCCCCTTGTCTTCGAGCAACAGGCCTGGATGGTTGGCCACGATGGGTTCCAGGGCTTGCATCATGGCGTGCTTGGTCGCCGGTGGTGCCGCATGAATCCAGAGGCGCCCAGCGCTGTCACGCCGCTCCAGGCCGTGCAATCCAGCGAGTGGCAGTTGCGGCATCCTGATCAGGCCTTGCAGATCAGAGATCATGCGACCACTGACCAGTGCCATCGCACCGCAGCAGGCGCGATGCAGACTTCCAATCAGCTCCAGGAGCGCCGTGTCGACCACCACACCTTTGGGCGTATTGGCGATATTGACCAAAGTGCCGTCCACATCAAGAAAATAGGCCCAGCTCAGGCTGGCCGGCGGAGGCAGGCGCAGGTCCGACGGTTTCATTCGCCAGCAACTTCCCGCTTGTTGGTCAATCGTCCTCGTCGGCGCATGGCGGCGGCATCCAGCAGCATGCGCCCGGCCCAGCGAAAGACGTTGAATTCAGCCACCAGCCCTCGCATCAACCGCATGCGATCGCGCTGCTCGACCTCTGGCATGGTGAGCGCCAGGTGCAGGGCAGCTGCGCACTGGTCCGCATCGTACGGGTTGACGATCAGCGCCTCGGCCAGCTCGCGCGCGGCACCCGTGAATTCGGAAAGGATGAGGACACCGCGCTCGTCATCGCGTGCGGCAACAAATTCCTTGGCAACCAGGTTCATGCCATCATGCAGGCTGCTGACAAAACACAGGTCGGCGGCTCGAAAGTATTCATACACCGCCGGCGACTCGTGATGCTCGACTTTGAGGACGATCGGCGGTGGCCCCTGGCGCTCGAAGCGGCCGTTGATGCGAGCGGTCATGGCGCGCACCTTCGCTTCGTGTTGCTGGTACTCGTCGATTCCCGATCGGTTCGGTGCGGCAATCTGGACAAAAGTAAAGCGACCAATCCAGTCCTGATTCAACTCCAAGAGCCGTTCAATTGCGCGCAAGCGCTCGATTATTCCCTTGGTGTAGTCGAGGCGGTCCACACCAAGGCCGAGTTTGTGCTCAGGTGGCAGGTCGTTGAGTTGACGAATGCTGCTGCGACACTCCGCCACGCTCTTCTGCAGCAGCGCGGGGTCAGGCGGCCACGCAATTGAAATGGGGTAGCGTCGCACAGCAGTCAGTTTGCCGCCGAACGAGACGTTGAAAGATTCACGGTCCACCCGTGCCTCAAGAAAGCGATCCACCGTATCGACGAAGTTGTTGCAATGAAATTGCGTATGAAATCCCAAAATGCTGCTCCCCAGCATCCCGACGAGCAACTCTTCGCGCCAGGGACATATGGCAAAGGACTCAGGGTTGGGCCAGGGAATGTGCCAGAACGCGATGATCGTGGCATCGGGCAATTCGTCGCGAATCATCTTCGGCAACAGCGCAAAGTGGTAATCCTGCACCAGCACGATCGGGGATTTGGTCTTTGACTCAATCGCCACGGCCTTGGCGAACTTGCGATTGACTGCAACGTAGTGACCCCAGTCGCTTGAGCGGAAGGTGGGGCGCACATGGGCAATGTGGCACAGCGGCCATAGCCCCTCGTTGGCCAAACCGTAGTAGTACCCGGCCTCTTCTTCGGCGGTCAGCCAGACACGTCGAATTTGGTAGGCAGGTTGCTCCGGCGGGACGGCAATGCGATCGTGCTTGTCAACCACATGGCGGTCCGCCGTACCACTGCCGTGGGCGATCCAGGTGCCCGAACAGGCTCGCATGATTGGCTCGAGGGCAGTGACCAACCCGCTTGCCGGCCGCTGCACCTCGATGCGCTCGCCCCGGCGCTGATGGATGTAAGGTTCGCGGTTGGAAACAACGATCACGTCCTCGCCACGCAATTCGGCATGAAGAATGGTGCGCAGAGCCTCCGGTGTCCATGTGATATGGCTCTCATCGCGTGCGCGGCTCTCCGCCTCGAGTTCACGAACAAGTCGCTGCAAGTCTCGCGCAATGGGCTTGAACCCCGGCAACCCGGGTTGCGCGGCGAACTCTGGTCGACGCAAAAGCCCGTCACCGCGCAACAAGGACCGCATGCCCGACATCCAGCCGCGCCATGACAGCTGGGCGACGATCACCGTGACAAGCGAGACGACGCCAGCCAGTGCCAGGAAGACATAGAAGATGTACTGTTTCGTTTCTTCGCTGCGACGGGTGATGAAGCTCATGTCGTGCACCAGCACCAACTGACCCGCTGGCGCCATTTCGCTGGCCATCGATCTCACCGCCACGTGCAGGGGTCCGCGGGCGCTTTCCATCAAGTGATCCCCGGGACCCTCCCAGCGCTCCAGACTTGCGCAACCGATGGTCGCAGGAAGCGAGCTGCTTGCCAATACGGTGCTGGTTGGGGTGCCGCAGTAACCGACGGCATAGAGCCGTTCATCCTGCGTCATGCGGTTGAAGAAATCTTGAATCTTGGCTTTCTTGCCCAGCATCAGCTGTTCCTGAAGGGGATCCTGTACTGTGGTGGCGATCAATGAAGCGCGCATTTCCAGATCGCGCACAAACCATTTCAGGGTCAATCGGTCAACCAACGGTGTTACCCCGTAGGCGATGCACGCGAGCACCAGAAGCAACGGCAGGACAAAGCGCAATGACAGTCTCATAGCATTGTCATTTCTGAGAGCGACATGCCCAGCAGGTCAGCAGGCGCCATCTTGATTCGTAGGCCGTTTTGCCTTCGGTTGAATGAATCAGCATCGAATACATTTATACCAATCTATCACAAACCTGTCGCTGCAAAATGGAAGGCAAATGTCGGTATGAGGCGCAATGGTATGCGCTGTGCGCAGGGCAAAGCAAGTCAGTCATTGGAATATTCGGTGTTGCGCCATGTACACCACAGCTCCCGCCGCATAGCCCATGAATGCCATCCTCCACTTCCACGCTGGTCATGACACCAATAAGGAAGAAACGATCTGCGCCGCAGCCATGAGCGACTGGCCCGACCTTCGCTATACCTGCCACACGAGAGACCGTGTGCGCACGCGGCTTGAGTTTGACCCGGCGGCGTCACCCTGGAAGGCTGACCTGCGGCCGACCGAGCGAGCGGACCCGCAAATCGCCTGTTCGCCTGTTCGCCTTGCTGCCTGCTGCGAAGCGCCATGCGTCTGTTCAGCCTGCTTGCCCGAGACCAGACACTGAGTTGTGTTGGATAAGATGTTGCCTATCGGTCCATCATCAACGCCGCTGCCAAAGAGCCGGCCATCATCAAGGGAGCCGTCATGTCAGAGTATTCCCGCCGCGATATTCTTAAAGCAGTTGCTGCCACTGCAACCGTGGCATCGTTGCCGACGGATTCCCGTGCCGCAGGACCTGGAACGCCCGGCGTTCCCGTTCACGGATGGCAGTACGCGACAGCGAGTGAGGTCGCACACGCCATCAAGACGAAGCAAGTCTCATCGTCCGAGATCACCCGCTTGACATTGGATCGCATCGCGCAGTTGAACCCCAAGTTGAACGCGGTGGTCACCGTAGTGTCAGAGTCGGCGATGCAGCGCGCGAAGGAGGCCGATGCCGCGCTGTCGAAAGGCGAGGTCTGGGGACCGCTGCATGGGGTGCCTTGCACCATCAAGGACACCTTCG
>Ga0315272_10001913_pt1 | contig 10257 bp, 8 predicted proteins | sample C3_middle_MG_FD_203918 | JGI IMG/M metagenome (GOLD analysis project Ga0315272, IMG submission 203918) | Sediment microbial communities from Yellowstone Lake, YNP, Wyoming, USA - C3_middle | ecosystem: Environmental > Aquatic > Freshwater > Lake > Sediment | place: USA: Wyoming | collected...
TTAGGCGGTGGAGTATTCACTGCACCCATTCTTCGTGGAGAGGCCGACTACACCAAAGGAAATCGTTTCTACAACCTTGCCAGCCTGCAGGGGATGCCGCTAAGACGATTAGTCGGTAATGCTGTTCTTACCTTTTGGACAAAAATTTCAAGCGGGTACTGGGACCTTTTTGATCCGACTAACGGATATACCGCTATTCACTCTGCACTGCTCAAGTCGCTCCAGATGGACAAGATCAGCACAGGTTATTTTTTCGAATCGGACATGCTTTTTCGACTTAATATATTGCGAGCTCGAGTAGTTGACATCCCGATGCGGGCGGTCTATGCCGATGAACAAAGTTCTTTGCGCATCAGCAAAATTATTATTCCATTTTTAATTGGTCATGCTCGCAATATTGTTAAACGGATTTTCTATAATTATTTTTTGCGCGATTTCTCCATCGCTTCAGTTGAATTAATACTTGGGATTATCTTGTTTCTTTTTGGAGGCCTATTTGGTTCCTTCGAGTGGTATTGGCATGCCCGGAATAATAGATTCGCGAGTACGGGGACGGTAATGCTGGCTGTGCTGCCAATGATTATAGGCATGCAGTTTTTACTCTCATTCCTTAATTACGATATTGCCAATATCCCTGACAGGGCGATTCATACTACTCTTGCTAGGGACATCTCTCTGGAAACGCCATGAGAAAGGAACCGTGCTATAGTGAATACCAACAGGTTTGGGCTGAAGTTTATGATCGTAATAATTATGATAGAAGCTTAGCCGCGCATTTGCTCAAAAGAAGTCATTCGTGGTTGGAAAATTGTTTTACTGATGCTGATTTTTTCCCTAAGGTGCTTGAGGTTGGGGCCGGCAGTTGTGTCCATGTGAAATATGTGCGCCATCTTTTCGATGAATATTGGGCTACTGATCTGAATATGCAATTAATGAAAAATGGCCTGGTAAGTCTTGATAAAGCTGTGTGCGAGAAACTGTATTTGCAAGAGGAAGATGCTGCCAACTTGAGTTTTGCAGATAACAGCTTCGACCGTCTTATTGCCACCCACGTTCTGGAACATATTTCAGACCCTCATCGAGTTTTGCGTGAGTGGGTTCGTGTTCTCAAACCAGGGGGGATTCTTTCTTTGTTGCTGCCAACTGATCCGGGGATTGTCTGGCGTTTCGGGCGTACCTTTGGGCCGCGTCGACGTTTCCTTAAAACCGGACTTCCTTACGATTACTGGATGGCCCGGGAGCATATTAACCCGATCCATAACCTTATTGCACTTATCCGCTATTACTTCGATGATGTTCAAGAAATTTGGCGGCCGCTCTACCTGCCAACAATCGATTTAAATCTTTTTTACATTTGTCATATAAAAATAATGCGATAGAGCGATCTCTTTATGAAGATACGTGAAGTTATTCAAGTAATATTGGGTAATTTGGGAACTCTGCTTTGGTTTTTTCCTTTATTAGGCAAAAAAATTCACCAAATGAGAGGAGTGGTTTTTGTAGATTTGCCATCTGTCTTTTTAAGCAGGAATGTTTTACTCGACAATCGGTATCCTGAGTTAATTTATATAGGGAGAGATGTTTGGCTTACTCAAGGTGTGACAGTGATCGCTCATTCGTACCACAGTCGCTACCAAGGGAAAAAGTTTGCAATGCAAGAGTTTAGTGCCCCGGTGAGGATTGAGGATGGAGTTTTTATCGGCGTCAACAGTATAATTCTTCCTGGTGTGACTATTGGAAAGGGTAGTTATATCGGTGCAGGAAGTGTGGTTACCAGAAATATCTCATCCGGCATGCTTGCCGCTGGCAATCCTTGCCGTGAAATACATCCATTGCAAAAGTCGTCGTCCTTGAAAAAATTAATAACATGAAAATAGTTCGCAAAAATTTGAAGATTTTTCATGTTATCGTTGGTCTGAATGTCGGTGGGGCAGAGACTATGCTCAAGCGACTAATTGAGTCTGATGTGGAGAATATCCCCCATACCGTTGTTGTATCACTTACATCTCTTGGGATAATTGGTGAATCTTTGCGTACTTGCGGTGTTCGTGTGCATGCTCTGGGGATGTCATCTCCTTTTGATTTCCCAATAGCCTTCGGGCGGTTGATTCGTCTTCTTCGTCAATATAAGCCCACAATTGTGCAAACGTGGATGTACCACGCCAATTTGTTGGGGGGACTAGCTGCGCGTATGACGGGTTCTTGTTCTATTGTGTGGGGTTTGCACTCCACATCAATTCCTCAGGGGGAGTTGAGCGTTACGTTTTGGCTAGTTCGTCTGGGTGCAATTTTCTCCTATATCATTCCAAGTCGAATTATCTGCTGCGCAAATTCTGCTAAAGTTGCACATGCCAAGCTGGGATATTCAGCGCACAAAATGATTGTTGTTCCGAATGGCTATGACTTTTACGCTTTTGAGCGTGACTTGAAGTCAAGGGCAAGAGCTCGCCTAGAGTTTGGGTTTGATGATGGCGATATAGTTATTGGCACCGTCGGTCGATTTGATCCGCTGAAAGATTTTCATAATTTTGTCATTGCAGCATCGAATTTAGTTGCTAGGCGGGATAATGTTAAATTTTTGATGATTGGTCGTAACATTGAATGGACTAACCCTATTCTTCGTGGATGGATAGAAGACGCTGGATTAGTTAAAAAATTTCAGTTGTTGGGGGAACAGTCAGATGTTCCTTATTTTTTATCTGCGATGGATGTTTTTTGTCTTTCGTCGGTGAATGAGGCCTTCCCGAATGTAGTGGTTGAAGCCATGGCGATGGGTCTGCCTTGTGTGGTCACGCGGGCGGGGGATGCTGCCGATATTCTTGGAGACGATGCCTTTGTTGTCCCGGTAAAGGATCCCGTTTCCCTTTCCGCAGCTTTGCTGCGGATCTGTGACCTCGCCTCAGAGGAGCGCAGAAGGCTTGGTGAGAGGGGAGCAAAAAAAGTGCGGGCAGAATATGGGATTGAAAATATCAGGCAGAAATATGAAGCGGTGTACGCTGAGATTGCAAGAAAATGATGAAGACTCAAGCCAATAATTCTGACCCCCAAACCGTCGAAGGGTTTGGGGATGAATGGACACGGTTTGACCAGTCCGGCATGTCAGATGAAGACACAAACCGACTTTTTGAAGGCTATTTCTCCATTTTCCCTTGGGCGACGTTGCCAAAAGAGGCTGTGGGTTTCGATCTTGGCTGCGGCAGTGGCCGTTGGGCAAAACTGGTTGCCCCGCGCGTGGGCGCTCTGCACTGTATCGACCCAAGTGTCGCGATAGAAGTAGCGCGCAAAAATCTCGGCTTGCAGGCCAATTGCGAGTTCCATCAGGCGGGAGTTGATGAGATTCCCCTTGGAGATCAATCCATGGATTTTGGTTACAGCCTGGGCGTGCTTCACCACATACCGGATACCTGCGCCGCACTCGCTGCTTGTGTGGCCAAGCTCAAGACGGGCGCCCCATTCCTATTGTACTTGTACTATGCGTTCGATAATCGGCCAGTATGGTTCCGGGTGCTCTGGCAAGTGAGCGACTGGGTGCGCAAGGTAGTATCGCGTATGCCTCATAGCGTGCGATATGCCATGAGTCAGATAATCGCAGGGCTTGTCTATTGGCCGCTGGCGCGCACGGCCAAGCTGGCGGAAACCCAGGGAGTCAACGTGGACAACTTCCCTCTTTCCGGATACCGTGAATGCGGCTTCTATGTAATGCGCACGGATGCCTTGGATCGGTTCGGTACGCGTTTAGAGCAGCGATTCACCAAGATGGAAATCAAGGCCATGATGGAGTCTGCCGGGTTGGAGAACATCAGGTTTAGCGAGAAAATACCTTTTTGGTGTGCCGTGGGTTATGCGAAAGGTATGGCATGTGCGGATTAGCCGGATTTTTGCAAACAAATGGCTTTGGTGCTGACCAAGCTTGTGCACTGGCCACGCGGATGGGGGAGCGCATCGCTCATCGCGGTCCAGACGATGGCGGGGTATGGGTGGATGCTGATGCGGGTATAGCGCTGGCGCACCGCCGACTTTCTATCCTTGATTTGTCGCCCGCCGGCCATCAGCCAATGGTTTCGTCTTCAGGGCGTTATGTGATTGTTTTTAATGGGGAGATTTATAACCATCTGGAGATAAGGCGAGAGCTGACGGACTTCACCCCCTCCCTCGCCCCCCCCAATCAAAAGGGAGGGGCTACTGGTTTAATTGGAGAGGGCAAGCACTGGCATGGGCATTCGGATACGGAAACTTTGTTGGCGGGTTTCAACGCGTGGGGGATTGAAGCTACGGTCAAAAAATCCATCGGGATGTTCGCTTTTGCTGTGTGGGATAAACACAACCGCACCCTCACGCTAGGCCGCGATCGTTTGGGCGAAAAACCCCTGTACTACGGCTGGCAGGGCGATACTTTCCTATTCGGTTCGGAACTGAAAGCATTTAAGGCGCATCCCGTCTTCCGTGCGGCAATTGACCGCAACGCGCTGGCTTTGCTGATGCGGCACAACTATATCCCCGCACCTTATTCCATCTATCAGGGGATCGCCAAGCTGCAAGCTGGGTGTTTGTTGTCCGTTTCGTTGAATCAGCGCGAACCGCGGGTGACACCCTATTGGCAGGGCAAGCAGGTGGTGGAAGATGGTTTGGCCTGGCCATTTGCAGGCAGTGCCAGCGAGGCAGTGGATGCGCTGGAAAGGCTGCTGAAAGATGCCGTGGGTCAGCAAATGGTGGCCGATGTGCCGCTGGGGGCTTTCCTTTCCGGTGGGGTGGATTCTTCCACCGTGGTGGCTCTGATGCAGGCGCAGTCGAGTCGTCCGGTGCGCACCTTTTCCATTGGTTTTCACGAAGATCGCTACAACGAAGCACAGCATGCCAAGATGGTGGCGCAGTATCTGGGTACTGACCACACCGAGTGGTATGTCACCCCCCAAGACGCGCTGGATGTGATTCCGCGCCTGTCCACTCTCTACGATGAACCCTTTGCCGATTCGTCGCAAATCCCCACTTTTCTGGTGTCACAAATGGCCAGGCAGCATGTTACGGTATCGCTGTCCGGCGATGCGGGGGATGATCTGTTTGGGGGGTATAACCGGTATGTGTTGGGGCAACGGTTGTGGGGTAAGCTATCGCTACTGCCGCCATGGTTGCGGCAACGATTGAGCAATCTGATCACCGGGATTTCCCCTCAGGCTTGGAATCGTTTGCTCAATCCGCTTCAATCGGTCTTTTCCTCGGAGTTGGCCCAAGCCAATATCGGCGACAGACTGCATAAGGGCGCGGGCGTGATGGTCGCCAAGAACCCTGCCGAGCTCTATTGCTTGCTGGTGAGCCATTGGTCGCAGCCCGAGCAATTGGTGATCGGCGCCAGTGAACCGCTGACAGCGTTGACCGACTCTACCCGTCAGGTGAAGACAGACCACTTCATTCACCAGATGATGGCACTAGACATGTTGAGTTATTTGCCCGACGACATCCTGGTCAAAGTGGATCGCGCCGCCATGGCGGTGTCGCTGGAAACCCGTGTTCCGTTTCTGGACCACCGTGTCGTGGAATTCGCTTGGCGGCTGCCTCTGAATTACAAATTGCGCGACGGCGTGGGCAAATGGGCATTGCGGCAGGTATTGTACAAATATGTGCCGCGGGAACTAATCGAGCGCCCCAAGATGGGGTTTGGTGTGCCAATTGATGCGTGGTTGCGTGGTTCGTTGCGGGATTGGGCTGAGGCGTTGCTTGATGAATCCCGTTTGCGGCAAGAAGGGTATTTCAACCCTGAGCCTATTCGGCAGAAATGGGGGGAACATTTGTCTGGCAAACGCAACTGGCAATATCATTTGTGGGATGCGTTGATGTTTCAGGCATGGTTGGAGGTGCAATGAGGAATTTCACGCTTGGTTCTGGCGCCCAAGGTGTATTCGCCTTGACATTTTTTTATGCCTTGTCGGTGGGGGTGTTGATTCAATGGGTGCTGTTGCCCGTTTTTATGCCGGGGTTGGACGCCGGTCATGGCTTGCTCAAGGGCGGAGACTGGGTAAGGTTTCATCAGGAAGCCGTTCTATTGGTTGAGCGCATCCACCATGAGGGCTGGGCAGCCTGGGAGTTGAGACCGCAGGGCAACGCGCCGATTGGAACTGCGGCGGTGGTTTACGCGCTGACCGGTATCAGTGAACCATGGGTATTGATGCCGCTCAACGCCGGACTCTTTGCTGTCGGCGCGGTATGTCTTTATTTGATATTTGCGTGCATTGCCTCACGTCGCCTGGCATTCGTTGCCACTTTGCCTTACCTGATGTTTCCAAGTGCAGCGATGATCTACGGTCAAATGCATAAGGATGCCTGGTCCATTGCGGGTTCGCTGTTGGTCAATCTTGTCTGGGTGAGGTTTGCGGTGTCTGGCAAGCTGAGTTGGCGAAGCCTCCTCAGTCAGGTTGCGCTTGTCTTGGTAGGCGGTTGGCTTGTTTGGGTTGTCCGACCCTATCTAGTGAAAGTTTTGTTTGCCGCTTCCGCCTTGGCCGTACTGTTGCTCGTGATCCGAGCGATTGCTGTGCGAGGCGATCGCCACGAGCGGCAATCGGTACGATGGTGGATCGGAATTTTTGCGTGCCTGATCATTATTGTTTCTTTTGTAAAATTGCCATTAGGAGTGGCCGTGTCGGAAGTGGCTATGCCGGAAGTGGCTATGCCGGAAGTGGCCGTGCCGGAAGTGGCCGTGTCGGAAGTGGCCGTGTCGGAAGTGGCCGTGTCGGAAGTGGCTGTGCCGGAAGTGGCTGTGCCGGAAGTGGCTGTGCCGGAAGTGGCTGTGCCGGGAGGGGGAGGAATAGGTCTCGCCGGGCGACTTGCCGAGTCGGTTATGGCCCACTCCAACAATCTTGTCTCCGAAGTTGTTGCGGCCCGCAATGGTTTCACCATACTCTATCCACATGCCGGGAGCAATATCGATACTGGAGTGCAATTTGACTCCGTCATCGATATGCTCCGCTACGTTCCACGTGCTCTACAGATTGGATTATTTGCGCCATTTCCGGAGATGTGGGGTGGAAGTGGTGTTTCCCCCGGCGCGGATCGTATGCGTTTGCTTGCCGGGTTCGAAATGGCACTTGCCTATCTTTTGCTGCCAGGAATCATTTTAGTCTTCATACGTCGAGAACATTCAGGACCGACTGCGATTATTTTAAGTCAGGCGCTGATTCCTATCCTTTTGCTGGCCTTGGTGGTGTGCAATGTGGGCACGCTTTATCGCATGCGCTATAGCTACTGGCAAATATTGATCGGCCTGGGTGTGATCGGTTGGGGGCTTGGGTTGCAGCGTTGGAATGCCAAGTGTCGGAAAATCGCTTGATGAACCGGAAATTCAAGCTGCTCTACTTTGTTTCTGAAGACTGGTATTTCTGTTCCCATCGCCTGCCGCTGGCTATGGCTGCCTGTGAGGCTGGCTTCGAGGTGGTGGTAGTCACAAGGGTATATGAGCATGGCGAGGCGATTCATCGGGCGGGTTTGAGAGTGATCCCTTTTGATATGTCACGCCGGGGCATGAACCCTTTACGGGAACTGCAGGTGCTGGCCCGGTTGATCGCGATATATCGCAAGGAGAAACCTGATTTAATACATCACGTGGCAATGAAGCCGGTGATATACGGTTCGCTTGCTGCCTGTTTTTTCGGAACCCGTCATGTGGTAAACGCGATGGCGGGTATGGGTTGGTTGTTTACCTCTGGCAACATCAAGGCTCGGTTGATCAAGCCCTTGGTGCGTCTGCTATTCCGTGTCCTGTTGTCGCCAACTCGTGTCATTGTCCAGAACCCGGACGATGCGGCGCTCATGGCCGGTGTGGGCGTGGAAAGCGTACATTTGATTCGGGGCTCTGGAGTGAATGCGGCTGTGTTTCGCCCTGGGCCTGAACCGACTGGCACCCCCCTGGTGGTGTTGCCGGCACGCATGCTTTGGGATAAGGGGGTGGGCGAATTTGTCGAAGCAGCCAAGCAACTCAAGGAGCGGGGGATTATAGCGCGTTTTGCCTTGGTGGGCGAGCCGGACCCGGAGAACCCGGCCACAGTGTCCAAGGCGCAACTCACGGCTTGGCACGATGAGGCTGAGGTTGAATGGTGGGGCCAACGTGACGACATGGCCCAGGTTTATGCTCAGGCCCATGTTGTTTGCCTTCCTTCTTATAGGGAGGGGTTGCCGAAGGCACTGCTGGAGGCGGCCGCCTGCGGACTTCCTATTGTTGCTACCGATGTCCCCGGCTGTCGGGAGATCGTGCGGAACGGCAACAACGGCTTGTTGGTTCCGGCACGCGACGCGCCAGCACTCGCGGAAGCCCTGGCCAGGCTTATTGCGGACCCGGACATGCGCCGTCGTATGGGCGAACGTGGTCGAGCGCTTGCGGTCGGCGAGTTTTCTCAGGAGCAGGTAATCGCCGAGACCCTGGCGGTCTATCGGGGGGCGATGGCATGAGCCGTGTCTTAGTGACCGGTGCCACCGGTTTCGTGGGGCGAGCCCTATGTGCTGAGCTATTGCGCCATGGTCATGCCGTGTGTGTCGCGCTACGGTGTGTGGAAGACAGCACCCGTTTGGCCCTGGAAGGGGTGGAAATCATCGCCGTCGGGACGGTTAATGCGGCCACGGACTGGCGCAACGCGCTGGCAGGTTGTGAGGCAGTTGTCCATCTCGCCGCTCGCGTGCACGTGATGCGCGATAAGGCTACCGATCCGCTAACTGAGTTTCGCTGTGTGAATGTCGAGGGTACTTTGAATTTGGCTCGCCAGGCTGGTGCGGCTAGTGTGCGCCGTTTTGTCTTTATCAGCTCTATCAAGGTCAATGGCGAATCCACGCGTTTGGGACAGGCCTTTGCCGCTGATGATGTGCCTGACCCACAAGACCCCTACAGTATTAGCAAGCACGAGGCCGAGCTTGGATTGCGCCAGTTGGCGGCGGAAACCCATATGGAAGTGGTGATTATTCGCCCACCGCTGGTCTATGGACCGGGGGTAAAAGCCAACTTTCAGAGCATGATGCGTTGGTTAAAGCGGGGTGTTCCTTTACCGTTGGGTGCTATTCATAATAAGCGCAGCTTGTTGGCGCTGGATAACCTGGTGGATCTGATTATCACCTGTCTCGATCATCCGGCTGCTGCTAATCAGATTTTTCTGGCGGCAGATGGGGAAGATCTTTCTACCACGGAACTATTGCACCGTATGGCATATGCGTTGGGTAGGCAGGCACGCTTGATACCGGTACCAGCTTTTCTGCTGGACGCTGGGGCGGCGTTGTTGGGCCGGCGTGATATGGCGCAGCGGCTGTGCGGGTCTTTGCAGGTGGATATTTCAAAGGCGCGGGAGTTGTTGGGGTGGAATCCCCCCATCAGTGTGGATGAGGCGCTACGCCGGACGGCACAAGGGTTGAATGAAAAGGTTGTTTGATTTGATTTTGTCCAATCAAACAGAGCCACTTCTTGTCCTGCGCTAAAGAATACAGGGAATCGCATGAAATACCAGTTTCGTAAACTGAATTTTTGGATTGTGTTCGGGGTTGACCTACTGCTGCTGGTCGCCGCGCATCTGCTGGCCTATGTAATTCGTTTTGATGGTGCTGTGCCCCAGGAGCAGCGGGCCAACATCGCCACCGCCCTCGGTTTTCTTCTTCCCGCCAAGCTGGTACTGTTTCATTTGTTTGGGCTGTATCGGGGGATGTGGCGGTACACCTCCCTGGCGGACCTGCTGAACATTCTCAAGGCCTGCGTGTTTGCTGGGTTTATTACCTTGGGCGGTATTTTGTTGTTGAACCGTTTTGAGGGGTTTTCCCGGTCGGTTTTTGTGCTCGATGCTCTGTTGACCTTCCTTTTTATTGCTGGGTTTCGCATTAGCCTCCGGCTTTCTTGTCAGAGTTTTTTCTGTCTGCCTTTTCTTCGTGACGATACCGGCAAGCGGCAGCGTCGCAAGCGGCTGCTCATCATTGGGGCCGGAGACGCAGCCGAGAAGGTGACGCGGGAAATCAACGATAATAAAGCCTTGCCCTACATGGTGGCTGGGTTTCTGGATGATCATGCCGCCAAGATCGGCCAGCAGATCCACGGTATTCCGGTTCTCGGTCCCATTGCGGATCTTTCAGAGTATGTCTTTAAAACCAAGGCCCAGGAGGTACTCATTGCCATTCCCTCGGCTAGCCGTGACCAGATGCAGCGGATCGTCGAGCTGTGCAGGGCTTGTGAGATTCCGTTCAAGACCCTGCCTGGGCTGGGGGAGTTGATCAGCGATAAGGTTTCCGTTAAAACCATCCGCG
>Ga0315272_10001914_pt1 | contig 10253 bp, 11 predicted proteins | sample C3_middle_MG_FD_203918 | JGI IMG/M metagenome (GOLD analysis project Ga0315272, IMG submission 203918) | Sediment microbial communities from Yellowstone Lake, YNP, Wyoming, USA - C3_middle | ecosystem: Environmental > Aquatic > Freshwater > Lake > Sediment | place: USA: Wyoming | collected...
GTGCCGATGGACAATCGGATGCCGGTCAGCATGTAGGGCAAGGTGGCCGGGAACAATATTTTTGTGAACACCTTCCACTCGGACAGATTGAGCACGCGCGCCACGTTGAGGTAGTCCTGCGGCAACTGGCGCACGCCCATCGCGGTATTGATGATCATCGGCCAGATGCTGGAGATGAAGATCACCCAGATCGCAGCAGGATTCGCGGCCTTGAATACCAGCAGGCCGATCGGCAGCCAGGCCAGCGGCGACACCGGCCTGAGCATGCTGACAATGGGCCCCGTCATCTTGTCGAGAAAATTGAAGCGTCCGATCATGAAGCCCAGCGGGATGCCGATCAGCGCCGCCATGCCGAACCCCATGCCCACCCGCTTCAGGGAATTCAGAATGTTCCAGCCTATGCCCTGATCGTTCGGGCTCTTCTGGTAGAACGGATCACTGAACAATTCCACCGCAGAATGCCAGGTCTTGATCGGCCCCGGCAACGTGGGCGTGGTCATGGCCACAATCGCCCACACTGCCAGAAACAGCCCTATTCCGAGCAGCGGCGGAAGCAGGGTTCCTGCAAAATACTGTTTCGCTTTCATCACGCTCTCACTTTAAAACTTGCTGCATATTTCTTCGGATCTTTGCCATCCCATACCGTGCCGTCCATCAGCTTGGAAGTGCGCATGGGATCCTTGGGAAGCGGCACCTTGACTTGCGCCGCCGCCTGTTTGTACAGATCGATCTGATTGATCTTTTTGGCCACGGCCAGATAATCCGGATCTTCCTTGAGCAGGCCCCAGCGTTTGTGCTGCGTCAGGAACCACATTCCGTCTGACAAAAAGGGGAAATTCACCGCGCCGTCGTTATAAAATTTCATATAGTTTGGATCGTTCCACTGCTTGCCGAGGCCATCCTCATACTTACCTTCCATGCGCTGATCGATCACATCCACCGGGCAGTTGACGTAGGATTTGTCGGCGATGATTTCGGCCACCTTGTGGCGGTTGCTCATGGTGTCTATGAACTTGGATGCCTCCAGCACAGCCATCATCAGCGCGCGCGCCGTGTTCGGATTTTTCTGTACAAACTCAGCTGTGCAGCCCAGCACCTTCTCCGGATGGTCTTTCCAGATGTCCTGTGTCGTGGTCGCGGTAAATCCGATCTTGTCGTAAATCGCGCGCGCACCCCACGGCTCGCCCACACAATAGCCGTCCATGTTTCCGACGCGCATGTTGGCGACCATTTGCGGCGGCGGAACGGTGATGGTTTTCACATCGTTCATCGGATTGATGCCGTGGCTGGCCAGCCAGTAATACAGCCACATCGCGTGCGTGCCGGTGGGAAAAGTCTGGGCGAAGGTGTAGTCGCGCTTCTCCGCATCCACCAATTTTTTCAATGCATCGCCGGTGGTCACTCCCTTGTCTTTAAGCTGATTGGAAAGCGTGATGGCCTGGCCGTTGTTGTTCAGCGTCATCAGCACCGACATATCTTTCTTCTGCCCACCGATGCCCAGCTGCACGCCGTAAATCAGTCCATACAGCACGTGTGCTGCATCCAGCTCGCCATTCACCAGTTTGTCGCGCACGCCTGCCCATGATGCCTCCTTGGACAGCACGATCTTGATGCCGTATTTCTCATCGAACTTCATCACCGAGGCGATCACCACCGAAGCACAATCGGTCAGCGGTATGAAACCGATTTTCACTTCCTTCTTCTCCGGCGCATCCGAGCCAGCCGCCCATGCCGCGCTGCGTATACCCGGCGGCACCATGGACATCAGTGCCGCGCCGCCCAACAAACCCGCGCCATTTTTCATGAAGTCCCTGCGGCTGTTTTTGAATTCATCGCTCATCTCATCACTCCTTGGTTGATAAATTTCACTCATAAAAAAAGCGCCCATCCACAGGAGATAACACTCCCGCGAATGGACGCCTTTGTCCTTTACTCCGGCCATCCTTGGCCGGAATTTATTTCTTCAGTGCGACCCGCCGTTGGGTCGCTGATAACTACTAAGCAATCACCGTGCCACTCAAGTCAGCAGATCGGCAATTGCGACCACCTGGCGCGAAATCTCGGCCAGCCTTACCCCTTTATCCATCGCCATTTTCCGCAGCGCCTGATATGACTCGTCCTCGGACCACCCGCGTTGCTTCATGAGTATGCCCTTGGCGCGATCAATATCACGACGCCCGGCAAGCTGGCTCTCTGCTTTCTCCAGCTCCAGCCGCATCGCCTGATATTCATTAAAACGCGCAATGGCTACCTCAATGATGGGGCGCAGACGCTCGCTGTTGAGCCCATCAACCACATAGGCACTGACCCCGGCGCGCATCGCAGACCGTATCTTCTCGCTGTCAGAGTCGTGGGTAAAAATCACGACAGGACAAGGCTGTTCACGGCTAATGGTGTACAACTTTTCCAGCGTAACCAAGGTGGAATATTCGCTTTCCAGGATGATCACATCCGGCTTGAGATCATTGACCAGCCCCGGCAGGTCGGCGCTGGATGAGACTTGCGCAACAATCAAATAGCCCACTTCCAGCAGCGCATGTTTGAGTAATGCATTACGCTCGAACGGCTCATGCACCAGCAATATACGCAGCGGTTGTTCGTCACTCCTGGGGAGTTGTGTATCGGTCTTGGCTTTCATGCCCAGCTAGTACGCAAGACCTATGCCAGGAACAGAAAGCACCTAAAACTCAATAAAGAGGAAAGTCTGGAGTGCCGCCGTTGGAAATAATGCACCAATACGAGGCAGGCTTTAACTATTTGCACCAAATACCAATTGGCAAAACCACCCCAAAATCTAACTTGGCTTTTGAGACTAAATCTGTCGGATATCTTTACACTCACCCTTTAACCGGGCTTGAAAAAGACAGTCATGCACGCTATAAAATATACATAACTCTATATTTTTATAGCTATATTTATTTTAATAATTTAAATAGGCACAGAAATTGCTTTATATAATGGAGCAGTATAATGGAGCAGTAATAATATTTAAAATTATCAACCACACTTATTTCGCAGGGAGACTTTCATGATTAAAAAGACATTACTAAAAGCCATACTGACCGGTGCCGCAGCACTGGTGATTGGCGCAACCGACGCAAACGCTGGCGCAATTCACGATGCGGGCTTGTTTACTACAAACTTCCCGGGCAATGACGACCTATCCACCGCCTTTCAAAGCTTTAGCTTCGCCAATCCCCTTAACTTTAATGGCGTGAGCTACTCCGGCGCATACGTCAACAATAACGGCAACGTGACCTTTACAGCCCCGCTCGGAACCTACACCCCATTCGGGATTACCAGTGGTTCCTTGCCGATGCTGGCACCGTTTTTCGCCGATGTGGATACCCGTGTTGGGAACACCGTTAAATATGGCACAAGCAGTATCGGTAGCCATAATGTATTTGGCGTGAACTGGATCGATGTAGGTTATTTCAGTCAGCAAACCAATCTGCTGAACAGCTTTCAGCTCATCGTCACTGACCGCAGCGATACTGGCACTGGCAACTTTGACTTCGAATTCAACTACGACCAAATCCAATGGGAAACCGGTAGCGCCAGCGGCGGTACCGGTGGCTTTGGCGGCACTCCTGCGCATGCAGGCTGGACCAATGGTGCAGGCAGCTTCTTCGAGTTTACCGGCTCCGGCATAACCCAATCTTTTGAAGATACTAATGCCACGACTGGCCTTATCCACGGCTCCCGCTTATCCAACACGCTTGGTCAATACATTTTCGAAGTTCGTAACGGCCAAGTAACACCGAACAATGTTCCTGAGCCAGCTTCACTGGCACTGCTGGGAATTGGTTTGATCGGTCTGGCTGGAATGCGCCGCAACAAAAAAGTCTAATTGCATCACTGCAAGACTAAAAAAGCCGACACATCGTGTCGGCTTTTTTGTTTGCTATTGGAAAGTATCACAACAAGAACAGCGCCTAGCAAAATAGCATCTATTTAATCTCAAACTCACTTTCAGAGCTTTCCATAATTCAGTTTTAAATTGCCACGTGCCTTGCATGAGCCAATTACCTTAAAACAAATTACAGCCAGCCAGAACGCTTGAATCGGAAATATAAAAATCCGCAGGTCGCCACAATCACCAGCAGTGCCAGCGGGTAGCCATACTCCAGCTTCAGCTCCGGCATGTGCTGAAAGTTCATGCCCCAGATGCCGGCAAAGGCGGTGGCCACGGCAAAAATCCCGGCCCAAGCGGCAAGCCGTTTGTTGACTTCATTCTGCTCAATGGACACCGTGGACTGGCACACCAGAATCGCAGTGCTGATGGTTTCGCGCATCGCATCTATGGTGGAGTTGATACGCGTCAGGTGGTCGAACACGTCGCGAAAATAATTCTGGGTGGTGGCACAAACTTCCGGCACTCGCCCGCCATACAATTTTCCAGTGGCTTCCATCAGCGGCGTAACCGCGTGTTTGAGCACCGCGATTTTACGTTTGAGTTCGTACAGCTGCCCGATATTGCTCAGCGCCGCACCTTTGTCAAACAGATGTTCTTCGATCGCTTCCAATTGTGACTCCAGATCGCTGATCACCGGAAAATAGAGATCCACCACCGCGTCCATCAACGCATACAGCACAAAACCCGATCCCAGCCGCAACAGATCCGGCGCGCGCTCACAGCGTTCGCGCACCCCGAGAAAACCGTGACTGCTGCGGTTGCGTACGGACAGAATGAAGTTGCGACCGGCGAATATGCTGATTTCCCCGAGCGCAAGATTGGGATGGGCGATTTCCACCATGTGCATCACAACGAACAGCGTATCACCATACTCCTCGATCTTGGGGCGCTGGTGGCCGTGTTTCGCATCTTCGACCGCCAGGTCGTGCAACCCGAATTCCTGCTGCATCTGATCGAGTTCAGCATCGCTCGCATCGCGCAGCGCAACCCACACGAAACAGTCCGGCTGTTTAAGATATTCGCTGATATCTTCAATGGAAGAGTCGGCTAATTTGACGCCATTCTGGTAGGCAACGCAATTGATCAGCATGGGGGTTTATGGCCTGTTAAAAAAATGGGGAAATTTAGCCACGGATAAACACGGATTAACACAGATGAGCAATGACTTTCATCAACACACACCTGATCCGACATGATGAATCCCCAAGCATTCATAATGCAGTTTGCCATCCGTGTTTATCCGTGTTTATCCGTGGCTAATTGTATTTTTAAAGTCTAAAAAGTTAGTGCGCAGGGTCGACTAACACACCACCAGCACCGGATTGAACGCCTTGGACAGCAGCATCACGCGGTCGCCCGGTTTGATGTGCTGCACTTCGTCCGCGCTGGCGATCACGCGCACGATCTGGTTTCCGACCTGCAGCGTAACCGCGAACACGACGTCTGCCGCGTCGATGGCGAGCACCTCTCCGGCGAAGGAAAATTTGCCGCCGGCCTGCCCGGCGCCGAATACTTCTGCCGGAGAACCGGCACTGACCACGCTGCCGTGCTCGATGACCAGCACGCGCCGGGAGAGTTTATACACCTCGCTGACATCGTGGCTGACCATCACCGTGGTGAGGCCGAAGTGACGTTGCAGGCGCAGCACTTCATCCTGCAAGCGCAATCTAGTCTGCAGGTCGAGTGCGGAAAACGGCTCGTCCAGCAGCAGCAAACGCGGCTCGGCGGCGAGTGCGCGCGCCAGCGCCACGCGCTGCTGCTGCCCGCCGGAAAGCGTGGCCGGCTTGCGCTGTTGCAGCTCGCCCAGCGCCATGATCTCAATGAGCTCATCCACGCGTGATCGGCTGGCCCCCTTGCGCAGCGCGAACTCCAGATTGCCGCGCACGCTCATGTTGGGAAACAGCGCGTAGTCCTGAAACATGTAGCCCACACGTCGCTGCTGCGCCGGCAGCATGACTTTTTTGCGACTGTCGAACCACGTTTCACCGTCCACGACGATGCTGCCACTGTCCGCCTCCGCCAATCCGGCGAGGCAGCGCAGCAACGTGGTCTTGCCCGCGCCGGACCGACCGAACAGCGTGACGAACTCGCCGGGCTCGATGCGCAGTTGCACATCAAGCGCGAACTCCCCGGAACTGGAGTGCAAACTTTTTTGGATGTCGAGTTCGATCATGCTCAACCGACCCTGGCCAGCAATTTCTTGTTCATCAGATACACTGACAGCAGGATCGCAAAGCACACGCTAAACAGCACCAGCGCGTAAAAATTCGCCGCGTCGTAATTGAGCGATTCCACTTCGTCAAAGATGGCGATGGAGGCGACTTTTGTTTCACCGGGCAGGTTGCCGCCGATCATCAGCACCACGCCGAATTCGCCTATGGTGTGCGCAAAGGACAGCACCACGCCGGCCAAAAGCTGCGGCTTGATGTTGGGCAGCAGCACATGCAGAAAAGTCTGCCAGCGGCTCTTGCCCAAGGTGTAGGCAGCCTCGCTCAACGAGGGCGACAGATTCTGAAAACCGGATTGCACCGGATGCACCAGGAATGGAAAGCTGAATATCACCGAGGCCAGCACCAGCCCCTCGAAGCTGAATGCGAGTTTCAATCCGACGGCTTGATCGACAAATTTCCCGAACCAGTGCTGCGGACTAAAAGCCAGCAGCAGATAGAAACCCAGCACCGAAGGCGGCAGTACCAGCGGCATGCTGACCAGCGTTTCCAGCACCGGCTTGAAGCGTGATCTGGATTGCGCCAGCCACCACGCGAACGGGATGCCGATCAGGCACAGGATCAGCGTGGTGATCCCGGCCAGCTTGAAGGTCAACAAAAGAGGCTGCCAGTCATACGTCATGACAGACACCCCGGGAGAATATTAAACACCGTGTTCCTCCCCCTTTGAAAAAGGGGGACTGAGGGGGATTTAAGGTGAAAGTCATACTCGGAATTTTACTCAAACCCCCCCTCCCCCCCTTTGACAAAGTGGGGTAAATGCATGAACTTGCACCGTGTATCATCATGAACCTCCGGCCTCCATCAGCGTCACTTCATTCGCCTTCACCAGCGCTTCCACCTCATCGCCCTCGGCGAGTTCGAGGCGCACAACCGCGCGCGTGGTAATGATGCTGATCACCGTTTTCCCGTGGCAATCCAGTGCCACTTCGCTCAGAAGTTCGCCGCGCCGGATATGCTGCACCGTTCCCTTGATGCGGTTGCGCAAACTAATCTGGCCGGAAAGATTTTTAGCCAGCGACACTTCGGTTTCCTTGAACATCACCCACACTGCCATGCCCACAGCCAGATACGGCGCAGTGGCAGGCGTTTCCAGCAGGATCGCAGTGAAGGTATCGCCGCCGACCGTCACATCCACCAGCGACAACAGTTCATTGCATTCGATGGCTGTGATGCGTCCGAGCAGTCTGTTCATCGCGCTGCTCCGGGCAATTGGAATCCGTATTTCCTGAATATGGCCTGCACTGCGCCAGTAGTCAGATAGCTGCTGAATCGTGCCGCATCGGGATTGTTAGCCGCATGCTTGAGCACCACATAGCCCTGCTCCAGCGGAGCATGACTGTGTTCGTCGATCAGAAAATAGCTGCCCTGCCCCTGCATGCCGGGTGTCTGCACCAGCGAGTACGCGATAATCGCGGCATCGGCAGCTCCTGTTGCGGCAAACTGCGCCGCCTGCGCGACGCTCTCGCCCAGCACCAGCTTGGGCCCAACCTTGTCCATCAATCCGTAGTGAATCAAGCTGTCGCGGGCACGCATGCCATATGGCGCATGCGCGGGATTGGCTATCGCCACCTTGCGGAATTTGTCATCGGCCAAAACGGAAAGCCCACCCGCCACTGGCAATGTGCGACTCCACAGCACCAGTCGGCCAAAGGCGTAGGTCTTAACCTCGCCAGCGGCCAGCCCCTGCTGCCTGAGTTTTCTCGGATAGTCGATGTCTGCCGAAAAATACAGATCGAACGGCGCGCCATTCACGATCTGCTGGTAAAACTTGCCGGACGAACCCGCGATCACCTCGATCTTGCTGCCGGGATAATCGTGCTCGTATGCTTGGGCAATATCGATCATTGCGGATTTCAAATCAGCCGCCACTGCCACGGTGAGCGGCGCGGCCTGCGCCGCAATCGCATACGCGCACAGCATGGCGGAACCCAACAACGTGCACAGAAATTTAATCATGTTGCGATTTTACCTGCGCGCAGGGCATGCATGTTGATCAATCACATCTAGCCCCGTGTGGTGGATGCCGCTGACCTTTCAGCAACCATAGTCAAACGAATTTCCCAACAAAAAGGCGGCCCAGTGGCCGCCGTGATTTTGATGAAGAAAGTCTCTGTTAAGCCAATTTACGCTTAAGGGATACGCCTGCCAGTCCGATCAGGCCAATTCCTATTAACCATACTGTGGGAGGCAATGGAACAGAGGCCACCACAAACTGTCCCGTGAAATATGTGCTGGTATTAAAAGTGGTTCCGCCCAGAGCCAACTCAATAAAATCACGTCCCACATTGAGCGTGTAACCGGAAATATTGGTGTCCACATTAAGCGCTGTGAGCGCGCCACCACCCGCAAAATCCAGACCATCCAATCTGAATACTATGCCGCTCTGCCAGGCAGCCCTGAATAGATATTGGATAGCAAACTGGCCACCATCCACGTTCAAGTTCAACACGCCGCCATATTGTTGTAGATCAGACACGCCATCCTGCACAACAAACGGCGCGTCAAAACCATAACCATGTGTGAGGCCAAGGCCAAAACCATTATCAATGGTTTTGATTATCGATGCGTCTACAGTGTCACCCGCCAAGGTAAACGGAGTAGCATTTGCTGCAGCCGTAAAAAGTACAAATACTACGAGTAGTAATTTGTTCAAGGTGCTCTCCCCTCTAAATTAAATAGCCTTCTGCGGGCCATTTGCTGATTAGTTTTTTTTAATTTATTTTGAAGCCGCAAACATAATACAACGAATATTCCACAGCAATTTGCAAGCATAACGCAGCCTCAATACTGAGCCAACTATTTGAGCCGATAGAACCGCCCCGCCAGCGTCTGCCCCTTCAATCCGTCGAAGCGAGCATCCATTGCATCATCCAGCCTATTCAGACGTTCATCGGGATGAGGGTGCGTCTTGAACAGCAAGGCCACACTGCTGTCGCTGCCGGCATGGCCAATTTCCTGCAACACCTGCGGCAAGCCAAAAGCATCATAACCGGCGCGCGCGGCCAGCACCACCGCGATGCGGTCAGCCTCGAACTCAGCATTCTGATCAAGCGCACGCGACACAATTTCCGCACCGCTGCCGATCAGCTTGCGAATAGCATCGTCGTCTCCGATCCGCCGCGCCAGCAGCTTTCCGCCCTGATCCACCCGCTGGCTTTGTTGCACTATTTTCAGGTGATGCTTGCGTATCACATGACCGATCTCGTGCGCCAGCACACCTGCCAGTTCCGACTCGTCGCCAAGCAAACGGTACATGCCGCTGGTGACGAAAATATAGCCGCCGGGTGCAGCAAAAGCGTTGATGTCATTGGAAGCGATCACGCCAAAATGCCAGGCGAGATCGGGCCGCTCGCTCTGGCTGGCAACCCAGCGCCCAACATTGTTGACGTACTTTTGCAGCGCCTTGTCCTTCACCAGCGGCGCAGCACCGAGCAGGCTGCCGGCAATCTGGCGGCCTATCGCGGCTTCTTCCTCGTCGGAATAGGCGACCAGCCCGGCGGACTTGCCCTGCTTTTTCAGCTCGTCCGCTTTAGTTTTCAACTCACTGGCTTTTCTCTCCAGCTCATCCAGATTAAAGGCCTGTGCTGTGGCCAAGCTCAGCATCAGCGCCAGCCCCAGCAGAAATTTCCCTATGCTGCAGCTCATCGTTTTTCTCCCGCAGCCGGTTCGGGCAGATAATCCATCTTGCGCGCAACCATCTTGCCTTTGCTGGCAAATTTCTGCGCCTCCGTGCGGCTGACCACAAAGGTGTCCGCCAGTTTCACTTCCGACTCGTTGTACTGCGCCGCCTTGAGTTCCTCTTCATCCAGACCGCGTATGCCGGTGGTGGCAACCACCCGGCCAGTGCCTGCACGCCCCGATGCCAGCCCCGCCAATCCCGCCACTTCGGCTGCGGCCGAAACTTTGCGCGCCGCACTGCGGCGTATGCTGAGCATGTGCACCCAGCCGCTGCCCTTGGTGCTTTTCACCTGCAGCCAGCCTCCGTCCTTTTTCAGGATATCGACCTTATCACCCGCCGCCAACTTGCCGATGGTCTTGGCATCGCGAAACGGCTCCGCCTTGATCTCTTCGGCCTTGACCGTGGCACCGCTCTCACCCGCATGCGC
>Ga0315272_10001915_pt1 | contig 10252 bp, 6 predicted proteins | sample C3_middle_MG_FD_203918 | JGI IMG/M metagenome (GOLD analysis project Ga0315272, IMG submission 203918) | Sediment microbial communities from Yellowstone Lake, YNP, Wyoming, USA - C3_middle | ecosystem: Environmental > Aquatic > Freshwater > Lake > Sediment | place: USA: Wyoming | collected...
CCGACAAATTTATGGAAGTGGTCAGCAAAGAGGGTGTAGTGGCAATAGTATCATGTGCCGAAAATGAAGCGCATGTTGTGAATACTTGGAATTCCTATCTTGTATTTCCAGATGAACAGAGAATTCTCATTCCTGCCTGGAAGATGCTGGAAACCGAAAAGAAAATTACAAAAAACAATACGGTATTGCTTACGCTCGGAACTAAAGAGGTTGAGGGCCGTATGGGACCAGGTACTGGCTACCTTATTAAAGGGACCGCTAAGTTCCTTCGGTCAGGGCCTGAATTTGATATGATGAAAAGCAAATTTTCATTTATGACCAGAGTGCTTGAAATAACAGTTTCGTCGGTGAAGCAAACCCTTTGATATCTTGTTGTTATGGTAATCAAGAAGCCGGATGGTTTGAATGCTGTTCGGCTTTTGTACCCCAGAAATTAGGCCGTTCACGAGATAGTCAACTAATCAACAACGTCCCCCTTTGTGCTCCTTTTGACTTTCATGTTTTTTGGACGCTAACGTCCGGTGAATTAGGCGGGTTGGGCCGGATGACCTCCCAGTCCGCGATCGGACCAGGGATAAGCTGAAACAGAGGATGTGGTAGGGGCAGAGTTAATGAGATGAAATTGTCGAGCCATGAAGGATCGCGAATGTGCAGTTTCGTGATGAGATGTCCCCATTCGTATTCTAGTTGTCCACAAGTGGTCAGAATCGGTGCGGCCTTCTGCTCAGAGATGATCTTCGTCGCGTCGAAACGGTAGCCACGCAGTGTGGCTTCTGTTTGAACGGCATGCAAATAGGATGCGATCGATGCCAAGGGTGAGGGAGAGTCGCGGAAGCGAATGAGCTGGGGATGTCGGGTATATCCGCTTGTTTGCCCTCCGAGAACCGCCTGCGCCAAAAGCGCCTCGCGCCAAAGAGCAACTAGGCCACGCGAGTCCAAGTAACAAGGATGTAGTGTCCACAGGCGCAATGTTTAGTTCTCTAAGAGGCTCAACGCCAGTGGTGAGGGGCGCGCCCCTAAAGCCATACCCCGATAGGCCGCCGTAGCTCTTTGCGTCCCTCTCTACCACATGATTATACATTTTTTATCATTAATACCACGCGGGCATAACTGGCTTTAAATGCAATGATTCCAGTCCAAATTGCCATAATTAATGAGACGAAAAATAAAATCTCGAGAAGGGAATCCGGCCAGTTTGAATTATCTAAAAACAAAACAATTATCGCGTAAGGAATGAACGAAATATTACAAATGATTGTTGCTACAAGAAACGCGACAACTATAGCTATACCTTTTGTGCCGCTTTTATTCATTTTATTCAGTGAGGTGTAATTATATTATTATCTAGCGTGGATTTTTTTATTGTACGGCAAGCGGATTGTTCCGCAATTGAATATTTCCCGGTACGTTTAGCTTAGCGCAGCTCCGCCAGTCGCTCCATCCCCGCCTTGATCTTCTCCAACTTAGCCTGCATCTCCCCAATCTTTTCCCGTTCCTTGGCAACCACCTCTTCCGGGGCATTGGCCATGAACTTTTCATTGTTCAGTTTGCCCTGGCAGCGGGCAAGCTCAGCCTCGGTCTTGTCCTGATCCTTCTTGAGCTTGGCCTGCTCCTTGTCCACATCAACCAGTCCGGCCAAGGGGACGAATATTTCGATGTCGGAATAGAGATAGGAGGCCGCGCCCTTGGGCCGGGTGCCTTCATTTTGCACGGCCATGGTCCCGGTCCGGGTCAGGGTCTTGAGGGATCCGGCAAGGGAGGTCAGGCCTGCGTGTTTGCCTTCGTCGTGGCAGACGATCAGGACCTCGATCTCGGCTGAAGGATGGATCATGGCTTCGCTTCTGATGTTGCGGATACCGCCGACAATCCCCATGAAGAGTGCGGCCAGTTCGGCTGCCTCGGGGTCGTCCCAAGAGGGATTGGGTGTGGGGAATGTTTCGACCATGATGCTGGTCCGCGCTCCCGGCAGCACGTGCCAGATCTCCTCGGTGACAAAGGGGGTGATGGGGTGCAGGAGCTTGAGCACGTTTTCCAGCACCGCCAGAAGCACACCCTGGCTCTGACTTTTGGCCGTGGCATTGTCCCCGTAAAGATCGGACTTGATCCATTCCAGGTACCAGTCGCAGAACTCGCTCCAGACAAATTGGTAGATGGTGGAGGCGGCATCGTTGAAGCGGTAGTCGTCCAGGGCCTGGCGCACCTCGGTGATCGCCTGGTTGAGGCGGTGCAGGATCCAGCGGTGAGCCAGGGGAAGACCGGAAGGGTCGATATCCCTGCTGATCGCGGGATCGCATGCATTGATGTGCATGAGGGCGAAGCGGGAGGCGTTCCAGATTTTATTGATGAAGTGGCGGTAGCCTTCGATGCGCTCCTCGGCGAGCTTGATCTCGCGGCCCTGGGCGGCAAAGGCGGTGAGGGTGAAACGCAGGGCGTCGGTGCCGTACTCTGCCATGACTACCAACGGGTCGATGACGTTGCCCGTTGATTTGCTCATCTTCTTGCCGTGTTTGTCGCGGACTAGGGCGTGGAGGTAGACGTCTTTAAACGGCACCTCGTCCATGATGTGGATGCCCATCATCATCATCCGGGCCACCCAAAAGAAAAGGATGTCGAAGGAGGTGATCAGCACCGAGGTCGGGTAGAAGAACTTCAGCTCCTTGGTGTCGTCGGGCCAACCCAGGGTAGAGAAGGGCCAGAGGGCCGAGGAGAACCAGGTGTCCAGCACGTCGGTTTCCTGGGTGAGTTTGGCGGAGGAACATTTTTCGCAAGATGCAGGGGCATGCTCCTCAACCATGAAATGGGAGCAGTCGTCGCAGGTCCAGGCCGGAATCTGATGGCCCCACCAGATCTGGCGGGAGATGCACCAGTCGCGGATGTTGTCCATCCAGGCGTAGAAGGTGTTGTACCAAGTCTTGGGGTGGATGGCGATGCGGCCGTCCCGCACGGCGGCCACGGCCTGGGCGGCCAGAGGCTCTACGGAAACAAACCATTGCAGCGAGGTGGTGGGCTCGACCACGGTTTTGCAGCGGTAGCACTGGCCCACCGCATGGGCGTAATCCTCGATCTTTTCCAGAAATCCCTGTGCTTCAAGGTCGGCGACGATCTGTTTCCGGCAGGCGAAACGGTCTAGTCCCGCATAGGGGCCAGCCGCCTCGTTCATGAGGCCGGAGTCGTCCATGACCTTGAGGCGTTCGAGGTTGTGGCGCAATCCGATCTCGTAATCGTTGCGGTCGTGGGACGGGGTGACCTTGAGCGCCCCGGTGCCGAACTCCCGCTCCACATGGTGGTCGAAGACCACCGGGATGATGCGGTTGGTAAGGGGCAGCTTGATGCCGATGGTTTTCAGGTGGCTGTAGCGCGCATCATCGGGATGCACGGCCACGGCAGTGTCGCCCAGCATGGTTTCGGGCCGGGTGGTGGCGACCACCACGTGGCCTGAGCCGTCCGCATAGGGGTAGCGGATGTGGTAGAGCTTGCCCGCCGTGTCCTCGTGCTCCACCTCGTCGTCGGAGAGGGCGGTGTGGCAGCGGGGGCACCAGTTGACGATGTAATCGCCCTTGTAGATCAGCCCTTCTTTGTAGAGGCGGACAAAAACGGTGCGCACCGCCTTGGACAATCCTTCGTCCATGGTGAAGCGTTCCCGCTCCCAATCGCAGGAGCAGCCCAGATGCTTGAGCTGGTTGATGATGGTGCCGCCTTTCTCCTCGCGCCATTGCCAGACCCGCTCGATGAACTGCTCGCGGCCGAGGTCGTGGCGGCTCTTGCCCTCGGTGGCAAGCTGGCGCTCCACCACGTTTTGGGTGGCGATGCCCGCGTGGTCGGTGCCGGGTACCCAGAGGGTATTGTAGCCGCACATCCGCTTGTAGCGGACCAGAACATCCTGCATGGTGTTGTTCAGGGCATGGCCCACATGGAGAACCCCGGTGACGTTGGGCGGCGGGATGACGATGGAAAAAGAGGGCTTGGACTCGTCCATGGTGGCCTGGAAGTTTTTCTGCTCAAGCCATGTTTTATACCATCTGGCCTCAACCTCTTTGAATTCGTACCCCTTGGCCAGTTCATGCTCGGCGGGCTGGGCGGAAGCGTTATCGCTCATCGGTTACATTACACTCCATGGTTTTGGAAGAAAGATGTTGGTGTAGAGATCCAGGGCATAGCGGTCGGTCATGCCGGCGATGAAGTCGCAGACCATCTGTTCCCGCGTGGTTGCGTCATCATAATCGATGACCTTTTCCCAGTGGTCGTCGTGGTTGATGAAATACTCGTACAGCTCTCGGAGCACCTTCTTGGCCTTGATAAAATCGTCATGCACCCGGTTGGTCTCGTAGACGTTTTCATAGAGAAAGGAGCGCAGTTCACCAATGCCCTCCAGCAGATGCGGGGTCATGGTCAGGGTTTCCCCGCCGTTTTTCAAAGTTTGGACCACAAGATCGTGGACCATGGTGCCGATCCGTCCGGAATGACTGGGGCCAAACAGTTTTTGGAGATGGCTGGGAATCTGCGATTCGCTGAGAATCCCGGCCCGCACCGCATCATCGAGGTCGTGGTTCACATAGGCGATGATGTCGGCGATGCGCACCACCCTTCCTTCCATGGTGGCAGGCAGTTCGGAGAGATCCAGCGGCAGAATCTCGCGTCTCCCCTTGGAATGCTTGGCAATGCCGTCCAGGACCTCAATGGTGAGGTTGAGCCCCTCACCTTTTTTCTCCAGAATGTTCACCACCCGGAGGCTCTGGTCGTAGTGACGGAAGCCCCGCGGGTAGAGATCGTCCAGTACCGCTTCCCCGGCGTGGCCGAAGGGGGTGTGCCCGAGATCATGGCCCAGAGCAATGGCCTCGGTGAGATGGCCGTTGAGGCGCAGGGCCACGGAGATGGTCCGGGCTATCTGGCTTACCTCGAGAACATGGGTAAGCCGGGTCCGGTAATGGTCGCCGGTGGGGGCCAGGAACACCTGGGTTTTGTGCTTGAGGCGCCGGAAGGACTTACAGTGGATAATTCGGTCCCGATCCCGCTGGTAGGCGCCCCGGATGGGGCATTCCTCTTCCGGCCTGAGTCTGCCTTTGCTGTCGCGGCTTAAGGCGGCGTAGGGCGCGAGACTTGCGGCTTCGCGCTCCTCGATTTGCTGACGGATAGAATGGTCCATAGTTTTAGAGGGCCGGGGCCAGACTGCCCACATGGTTAACGAGCTCGCCCCGGTTCAGCTCTTTGAGCACCGGATGGTCCATGATCTTGTTCGGGGTGGTTTCGCCGTTGATATTGGTGATCACCAATTTGCCGCGGCCCTTGCCGTAGAGATCGTTGAAATCGTAAACTGCGCCGACCACGGTCAGTTCCTTGGCCTGGATTTTTTCTTTGTACAGCTCCATGGCGGCCTTGACCTGATAATCCACGTTGCGTTCCACATTCTTGCTCCAGCGTGCGCTCAGGTCTCCGCTGCTCTCGCCTGCGGCAATGACCGGTTTTAAGGTGTCCAGTTCTGCCTTGATGCCCTTGGTCTCGCCGGAATAGTCGCCCATGGCCGCCTTGACCGCGCCGCAGCTTGAATGGCCCAGAATCAGAAGGATTTTGGTGGGCAGATGGCGTACCCCGTAATCAATTGAGCCTTCTGCAGTCTTGACCTGGTTGCCGATGTTGCGGATTACGAAGATGTTGTTGTCCGGGTCCATACCGAACAACTGGGTATGCACCCTGGAATCGGAGCAGGTGACCACGGTGAGGGTCGGGGTCTGGCCGGTCTGGAAGGCGTCGAAGTGGTGGCTGTCGTTGTGGTTGGTAAACTGGTCGTTGCCTGCAACTGCAGCCTTGACCGTAGCCTCTGCGCTTTTGAGCGCCACGGACGGGGCTTCGCCGTGTTCGGCAAAGGCGGCAGGCGCATAGGCAAGGATGGCGGCGCAGGCGAGGGTGCAGGCAAGTTTGGTAACCGGATACATTTTTTTCATTGGGGACCTCATGGATGGGGAAAAAGATAAAAAAGGGATATATGCATATCTGTTTGTTTTTACGGTAATCGAGCTTTGTGGGGGCAACCAAAAACAAGCGTTGAAGATAACGGCAAATGCGGCGGCGGTCAAGTGCGATGCGCGTATTTGCGGCAGGGGAAATTACTCGCCACACTCTCGGGCGTAGCGGGCCTCGACCTCTTCCATCTTGGCTTGGGCCTGTTCCCAGTCCGCGTAGCTTCTTTTTAGTTTTCTACTTAGGGAAGTGTATTCGTTGTTGAGTTCTGCAAACCGGTCCTGATCCTTGTAAAGCTCCGGGTCGGCCATGGCCTGTTCGAGTTGCGATTTTCGCTCTTCAAACTGGCCGATCTCCTGTTCGCAACGGTCAACGACCTTTTTAAGCGGTGCGATCTCGCGGGTTTTCTGCTGGCGCATCTCAGCCTGGACCTTTCTGGATTCCTTGCCTTTTTTTGCCTGTTTTTCCGTGGTTTGGCTTTCCATTTCATTTTTAGCGATGGATACCGGTTTTGCGGGAATGTTCGTCGCTTCGGCATGGGTTTTGTGAAGATAATAATCGATATTGCCGTCAAAAATCGTGCCGTGGCCGCCTTTGATCTCCAGCACCTTGCCGACAAAGGAATTGGCAAAATAGCGGTTGTGGGAAACCACGATAATGGAGCCGTCGTATTGGCGCATGGCCTCTTGCAGCACCTCCTGGGATTGGATATCCAGATGGTTGGTGGGTTCGTCCAGGATGAGAAGGTTGGCGGGGGTGGCGATCATCTTGGCCAGGGCCACCCGGCTTTTTTCGCCGCCCGAAAGCACCCCCACCTTCTTGTCCACGTCATCGCCGCGAAAGAGAAAAGCGCCCAACAGGGAGCGGGTCTGGGTGACGCTCAGTTCGTTGTTCACATGGCTCAGGGTTTCCAGCACCGTGTAGCGGGAATCAAGTTCCTGGGCCTGGTGTTGGCCAAAGTAGGAGATGGTCACGTTGTGGCCGAAGCGGATGGCACCGCTGTCCGGGGTGATGAGGCCGGCCAGGATTTTTACCAGGGTGGATTTGCCCGCGCCGTTGACCCCGAGCACGGCCAGTTTTTCGCCTCGTTGCAGGGTGAAAGATAGGTCGCGAAAAACCGGTTGTTCGCCAAACTGTTTGTTCAATCCTTCGATATCCAGCACGGTCCTGCCGGAGGGCGGGGAGGGCGGAAAACGGAAGGCGATGGTGTTTTCCGTTTCGTCCAGCTCGATTATCTCGATCTTGTCCAATTGTTTGAGGCGGCTTTGCACCTGGGTGGCCTTGGTGGCTTTCGAGCGGAATCGGTCAACGAATTTCATGGTTTGCTCGATCATGGCCTGCTGGTTCTCGTAGGCCGCCCGCTTGATGATCATCCGGTTTGCCTTGTCCACCAGGTATTTCGAGTAATTACCCTTGTATACCGTGAGTTCGCCCAGGGAAATCTCCCAGGTGACGGTGGTGAGGTTGTCGAGAAAGGCGCGGTCATGGGAGATCATCACCATGGCGCCTCGGTGATTTTTTAAAAACTCCTCAAGCCAGGTGAGGGATTCGATATCCAGATGGTTGGTCGGTTCGTCCAGCAGCAGGAGGTCGGGTTTGGCCAGGAGGATCTTGGCCAGCATCAGGCGCATGAGCCAGCCGCCGGAAAAAGAAATGCTGGCCTTGCTGAAATCGCTCGGGGAAAAACCTAAGCCCAGGAGAATCCTTTCGATCTGGGACTCCATGGTGAAGATGTCGGACTGGTCCAGTCGGTGCTGTAGATCTCCCTGACGGTGGAGCAGGTCGGCGAAACCGGGGTCTTCCGGCGGGACCTGACCTAGGGCATGATTGACCTTATCCAGCTCTTTTTGCAGCGCCAAGGCCTCGGCAAAGGCGGTTTTTGCTTCTTCAAACAGGGTGCGGCCCGGAGGAAAGGCGGTAATCTCCTGGGGCAGATAGCCGAGGCTGATGTTTTTGGACCGGGCGAGGACGCCGTCATCCACATGCTTGACACCCGCCATGATCTTGAGCAGGGTGGATTTTCCCGCGCCGTTTACCCCGACCAGACCGATTTTTTCGCCGGGATGGACGCGGACCGAGACATTTTTAAAAAGGTGTTTGGATCCAAACTGGATGGAAAGTTGATTGATGGCAAGCATGGGTGTGCATTATCCGCGTTGATTGTCTGTTGAGGAAAAAAACAATCGCACACCATAGCACATTGTGCCGTGTTTTTCTAATAGATGTTACGCAGCGGAAAAGAATCCTCAGATGGCGTAGCTGCCACCGGCAACGCCGGTGAGTTCTCCAAGGTGAGTTGGCAGGACGATCAGAACGGTAACACCTTTGCCCTGCTCGCTGGTGACGGAGACAGTACCCATGTGTTCGTTGATGATCTGCTTGACATAGGGCAACCCCAGGCCGGTGCTTTGCCGGTTGATGTGCAGATAGGGGTCGAAGATAACCTCGAGCATTTCCTTGGAGATTCCCGGGCCATCATCGGTGATTTTGACCTGGCAGCCAGCAGAGGCCATCTCCGTGGTGATGAATATCTGATTCTGTTTGCCGCAGGCATGCACCGCGTTACGGAGCAGATGGGCAATGGCAATCTTGATGAGTGAACTGTTGCCATGGAAAAAAAGAGGAGTCGGGCTGAGGGCCGATGTGAGGCTGACCTCTTTGAGTCGGGCTTCTTCCTGCACCGATTCCATCGCCTCTGTGACAATAGGGTTGAGATCCAGCGGCGCGAAGATTTTTTTTGCTTCCGGACGGACCGATTCGAATTTGCTCACCAAATTTTCAAGCTTGCGGGCCTGGTCAAGGATATGGATCAGTTTCAATCGGCCTTCTTCTTCGGAGGGATAAGCGTTGAGAAGTCGGCGCACCATGCCGCCGATGATGGTGACGGGGTTGCGCACCTCATGGGCGATGCGCAGGGCCATGGCCGCCCTGGTCCGTTCCGCGATTACCGCTTCGATGTCCTTGTTCAGGCGAAAAAGATCCTGGCTGTTTTTTTCAATCTTCTCGCGGTCTCGCACCATCCGCTCCATGATGGTTTCGATCCGGTTGAAGAAAAGGGTGACTGAGGCGATGACAATGAAGGCCATGCTGTTGATCGATCCGCTATACGGGGCCAGGAATAGCCAGAAATCATCCCTGCCGGACCAGATGAGGAGATGTTTGATGATGTGTCCGCTGGAACGTGACAGGGCAAGGGCGAAAATTGCCCCGCAGAACCAGAGGAGAAAGATGGCCATGGGGCTTTCCCGGTCGGCGCGGGCCAAGGCGCGGGCGTGGTTGAAGCATAATCCTGAAAGAATGATGAGAGCAATGGCTCCCCCGAAATCAAGAAGCCAGACCGGGAGCATGGAGATGGTGATCATGGCCGGTCCTGTCCAGGAAAAGATGACGTTTCTTTTTCTTCTCGGAGCAGCTTGAGGCCCCGATAAAAAAGGAACATGGCTGGCACGGCGATGAGGTGGTCGAGCCTCAGGATATAGTACAAGGCTTCTTCCCAGCCATCCAGGCGGAGCAGGGGAATATCTGCTCCAGGCGGCAGGAAAAGGGAGTTTTCTTTGATGTGCAAGTCAAGAAAATGTCCCACCATGGTGGTGGCGCTCCAGAGCATAAGGAGCCAGGTGCCGGCGATGATGTATTGCCAGGCCTTGATGGAAGCGAGGTGGGTCTGCCGTACTTTTGCGACAAAAAAGAAAAGAGAGACAAGCAGAAAAAAATGGGCGAGTTGATGGATGTACAGTCCGGAATAGGCATGGGGCTGAAAGGCCAGGGCATTATCCGGCAGGAGACAGCCCAACAGCAGCAGGAAAACGGTGTACAATAATGGCGCCACGAAAAACCCTCGGATGGCTGTGTTATAAGGGGAAAGTCTGGTTAATCGGGCTAAAAATCTCCCTGTTCAGAACACCATACCATGATGCCTGGCCGGGCAACATATGAAAAAAGACGACCCAGGGGGAAATGTGGCTAGGGGAATGTTCGTCGCTGAAAAGAGGTCAGGAGCGTTCGTTCAACGAGGCGGGTTTTTTGGAAAGACCCAGTTCCTGGGAAACCTGGGTGGCGACCTCCTCGATGGATTTACCCGCCGTGGAAACAATGGGGATATGGTGGTTGTGAAAGATGGTTTCGGCTGTCTGGAGTTCCTCGCTACAGGTGGAGCGTTTGGCGTAATTGCTGTCCGCGTATCGCTTTTCTCGGACACTGTGGAGCACTTCCGGGGTTGTGGTCAGGCCGATGGCGCGTTTTTTGTTTCGGATGATTCCCTCCGGCAAGGTATATTCCCGGAGATATTCGGCGGTGA
>Ga0315272_10001916_pt1 | contig 10252 bp, 8 predicted proteins | sample C3_middle_MG_FD_203918 | JGI IMG/M metagenome (GOLD analysis project Ga0315272, IMG submission 203918) | Sediment microbial communities from Yellowstone Lake, YNP, Wyoming, USA - C3_middle | ecosystem: Environmental > Aquatic > Freshwater > Lake > Sediment | place: USA: Wyoming | collected...
CCGATTCGGTCGAACTGGGCGTGGATGAAGCCAATCAGCCGTTCGGCCGTGCTCCAGCCCTTGGGCGATGGTGCGACAATGACGGCATTGCGTCCCTTCAGGGCGTTGATGATCTTGTTCGCTGGCGTCGCCCCCGGGTTGGTTGACGGCGTGATCGCGCAGACCACACCTACCGGGCGGGCAATCTCGACGATGCCGCGCGCGGCGTCTTCAGCGATGACGCCGACGGACTTCATCCCGGCAAGGTCGCGCAGCAGGCCGAGCGTCTTGCGATGGTTCTTGCGCATCTTGTCGTCGACATTGCCGATGCCCGTGTCGGCCACTGCCAGCTCGGCCAGTTCGCGGTTGCGTCCCGGTTCCATGATGGCCCAGCCCGCCGCAACAACCGTCTCATCCACACGTTGCTGTGACCATGTCTCGAACTGGCGCTGCGCTATGCGTGCCCTGCTGATGAGCTCGGCAACAACGTCTTGTATTGGCGTATTCACACCCCGCGGCCTCTCATGGAGTTTGCCTGCGCGTAAGGCGACGTTCGCGCAACTGCCGATGTATCGGATAGACCAAGGAGACAACGGCCATCACCATTACCGTTGCGCTGATTGGTCGTGCGACCAACACAGTCCAGTCGTTGTTCTCGCTGATCATCATGGTCATGAACGAGCTTTCCGCCAATGGTCCGAGTATCGAGCCGAGCACCATCGGGGCGATCGGAAACTTTAGCTTCTCGCAAAGATAGCCGAGGATGCCAAACGCGGTGATGACATACAGATCCGACAGATTGTTGCGCGCGGCGAATGCTCCAATGAAACAGAACATCACGACGAAGGCGGAAACGACCGGTTCCGGTAGATCAAGCACTTTCACCAAAGGCTTGATGGCAAAGTAGCCGAGGATGCACATGCCGATGATGCTGACAAACAGCGAAGCAAATATGGCATAGACCATGGGGCCCGAACTGACAAAAATCTGCGGCCCCGGCTGGATTCCATGCAACAGGAAAGCGCCGAGGATGATCGCGGTCGCACCGCTGCCGGGAATGCCCATGGTCAACAGTGGAATCAGCGCGCCGCCGACCGACGACGTGGCTGCGGTTTGCGGTGCGACGATTCCCTCCGCGATGCCGGTGCCCATCTCCTTGCGTCGCTTGCCGTATTGTGATTCGGCGCCATACGCAACGAAGGACGCAATGGTCGCACCAGCGCCGGGAATAATGCCAACTAGGATGCCGAGGATGGAGCTGCGGAAAAAAGTTCCCTTGAGCTGGCCGACTTCAGCCAGGGTGGGAAATTCCGTCGCGATTTTGCCATCGCTGTCACCCACCTTCTCATCGCTTTTGAAACCTTTCTCGAGGCGGGTAAACACCTCACCCAGACCGTAGGCGCCGACCATTACCAGCAGGTACTCGATGCCATCTTGAAGGAACGGCACGCCGAAGGCGAAGCGTTCGGTGCCGTAAATCGAGTCGACACCGACAGTGGACAGCATCAGGCCGAGGAGCAGACTGATGAAGGCGTTGCTGATGGATCCGCCGCCCAGCGAGACGACGCTCGTCATGCCGAACAGCAGGATCGCGAAATACTCGGGTGAGGACAGGGTGAGCGCGAATTTCGCCACCGGATGCGACAGAAAAACCATGACGGTCGCGGAAAGCAGGCCGCCACACAGTGCGGCAAAGAGTGTCCAGCCCAATGCCTTGGCTGGTTGCCCATTGCGCGCCATGGTGTAACCGTCCCACAACAGCGGTACGTCGATCGGCTCGCCGGGTATGCGGAAAAGTATCGAGGTGAATGCCCCGCCATACGTTCCGGAAACATACATCGATGTCAGCAGGATGATCGCCGGCAACAAACCCATGCTATAGGTGAAAGGCAGGGCCAGCACCACACCCATGACCAGGGTCAGCCCAGGCAGAACGGCCACGAGCATGCCCAGCACCAGTCCGATGAACATTACCAGCATGTTCATCGGCTGAAAAACTTCGAGGAATCCCGCGCCGAGACTGAGGAGGATGTCCATGCTCAGTGCACTCCCATGACGGTAAGCAGGGCAGTAGATACTGTCAGGAACGGCCCGGTACCCAAGGGCAAGGACACGTACACGACTTTCATGAAAATAAACATGATGCCCAGGCTGCCAATGAGGCTGGTCGCGGCAATCACGCCCCAGCGATAGTAACGGCCGATAATCATGAACAGCGCCAGATAAATGCTGCTGGCTGTGAAGAAGCCCAGTATGTCGATCGTGGTTATGTAGACGATGGTCAGTCCGATACCGCTCCAGAGACGCAAGGGATAGTTTGGCTGATTTGCCACCTCTGCTCCGCCATCTGCGTCCGCCATCAATTTTTCTAGCAGGCCCGCGGCGGTAAAGGATTCACCGACCAGCAGATTCTTGACGATTTCATAGACGCACACTCCCCCCATGAGGACAAGAATCATTTTCGGCCAGGCGTCGGGCCCGATGCGGCCTGCCGGCGCCATAAAATCGAGCTGAGTCGACAAGCGGTAAAAGTACATCACGCAGATCTGCAGGACGATATACGGCGCGGCACGCTGCAAGCGGTTCAACATAAAAGGCTCCCTGAATTGGATGCGACGTCAGCTTATTTCTTGCCTGTCTCTCTCTGCATCGCGGCAATCTCCCCGGCAATGAACTTCTGCGCATCCGCAGCCGGGATGAAGCTGTCCTTGCGTGCAAGAGACTCCTTCAGATAGGCCGCATACTCGGGTGTTTTGGCCGCCTTGGCGATCGCGTCGGACAGCAGCTTGACGTGCTTCGGATCGGTACCTGCCTTGACGACGATGGCGCGGTATTGCGGCAGGTAGATCTCAAGTCCGACTTCCTTCGAGGCAGGTATGTCGGCGAAGCCTTCGGCCCGTTCCTCGCTCAAGAACATCAAAGGACGCACTTGCTTGCTGGTGAGGAAACTGTGGATGTCGCCGGCCTGCTCGAATAGAAGGTCCACGTGCCCACCGAGGATTGAGGTATAGCGTTCGCCGGGTGCTGCATATGGCACGGAGACCAGCTTGATGCCCTTATTGGCGAGGTAGTTGACCGTCATGTCGTCTACGCTGCCGAAGCCGAGTATTGCCACCTTGATTGTGCCGGGTTTGGCCTTGGCTTCCGTCACGACATCGTTCCAGGTCTTGAATCGACTGTTTTGCGCCACGAAAAATCCGGAATTCTGGCGAATCATGATGCCCAGCGGGATGACATCGGCCAACTTCCAGCGGGCTCCACCGGTAATGACAGTGGCGATGGTGTCGCCGATCAATACGGCTGCCGAGTAGCCGTCAGCCGGGGAGGCGAGAAGCTTGGTCATGCCGGTGTTGCCGACCGCACCGGGGACATTTATTACCGGAAATGAGGTCTTGAGATCGGCTTCCATCAGCTTGCCGACCATGCGCGCCAACTGGTCGGCGCCACCGCCTGCGCCATAGGGAACGATGAACTCGATTGGGCGTTGTGGGTATTTCTCCTGGCCGATGGCGCCAGTGACAGCGAACAGCGCTGCCAGGAAAAACAGGACTTCACGGAACAGTTTCGGGGTCGCTGATTGCATGGGGATCTCCTCCTGTCGTTGTTCTGAATCGGTGCTTCGCGGTGACCTTCTGGTGGGCTGCTAAACGAAACGGCGTGTAAAAGGCCTTTCGCTTTCCTTGCGAATATACGCGAGCCGGTCGCAGAGTTTCAACAAAAATAGTACTTAACAAAAATAATCATTCCATTTTTTAATAAAACTGATTTTTGCGCGTTGCCATCCCTCTATACTGAAGCCATAGCAATCCTGCGGAATCGAGCGTCAATGACCGAAGCCAGCAATTCGTCGGCCGCCGCCTTGAGGGCCTTCGCCATCATGGAAATCGTTGTGCGAACGGAGCGACCGGTGGAGCTCTCCGAGATCGTCGGACAATCCGGCCTGCCGCCAGCTACCGCTTTCCGCATCCTGTCGATGCTCGTAGTCGCCGGGTTGATGCAGCGCGAACCGACCGGCAAGACATACAGCGTTGGGCACCGCCTGGCCCGCTTCGGTCTGGACGTGATGACCAACAACTCGGTTCGTGCCGAGCGCCGCGTCATCCTGCGCCGCCTGGTCGACGAGATTGGCGAGACCTGCAACCTGGCAATGTTCGGCGGTGACGAAATCATCTACATCGATCGCATCGAAACGGACTGGTCGCTCAAAGCCGACCTTAAGCCGGGGTCCCGCGTGCCGTTGCATTGCACTTCGAGCGGCAAACTGTTCCTGAGTCAGATGCCGAAAGCCAAGCGGCGCCGGATTCTGAAATCGATAAGTTTCAAGCGCTATACGGACAAAACAATCACCGACATCGAGACGATCGCGGCGCAATTGGAAAATATTGCGGTAACCCGGGTGGGCTGGAACAACGAGGAACTCCAGGCTGGCGTGATCGGCATCGCAGTACCAGTGACCAACTCCAGCGGACGCATGATTGCCAGCGTTGCCTTGCAGGCGCCGGTGGCGCGCCTGCCGCTGGCGCGTGCGCATGACTTCGTGCCAAACCTGCAGCGCGCCGCCGCCGCCATGGCCATCACCTTCGAGGTTGGTGATGGCGGAAAAGCTTAACGCGCCTCGCGGATATGTCTGGCCAGTTCAAAAAATAGCGCATTGTCGAGTCCCCGCGAAAAGTCGGCGCTGATGGTACGGCGATAGAACTGGCTCAGGTCGAGTCCGACTCCTAGGCCGATGATTTCGACGGTGCCCTCGCGCTCACGGCGCGCCAAGACCTTCCGCAAGTGCCGATCCAGATACGAGGCGTCGTTGGCCAGACTGGTAGCGCTGTCCATCACACAGCCGTCGGAAATCACGATCAGGATGCGGCGACCGGCATCGTGTGCCAGCAGGCGGTTGCAGGCCCAGTCCACGGCCTCGCCGTCGATGCCCTCGCGGAATAGATCGGCCTTGAGCAGCGCGGCGATGTCGGTACGGGATTGTCGCCAACTGCGATCAGCGTCCTTGAACACCATGTGGCAGATTTCGTTGAGGCGACCGGGGCAGGACGGGCGACCGCTGTGCAACCAATCCTGGTAAGGGCTGCCGCCGTTCCACGCGCCGGTGGTGAAACCCAGTACCTCAGTGCCAGCACCGATCATGTCAAGCGCACGCACGAGGCTGTCGACCAGCGTCGCCACGCTTTCAATCAATCCTTTCATGGACCCGGAGCAGTCGATCAGGAAGCCGACCGCAGCGTCGGCCGCCGGCTTGCTCCGCTCGCGCTTGAACAGGCGACTTTCAGCCGGGGAGCTGACTAGTTGCGCCAGCCGGCCCCTGTCGATACAGCCGTCTTCCTCGCCGAACAGCCAGTCGTCGCGGCGGGGCACGGCCAGAATGGTGCCGAACAGGCGCGCGAGGCGCGCGATGTTGATGCCCTGTTGCGCTATGCGGGCATCGAGCCGCTCGCGATTCTCACGCAGCAGCGCCTTTCGCACCAGCGTGCCCGCCGCTACCTCGGTGTCATAGCGGGTAGTGAAAGCGCAATAGCCCGGGTCGCTCTCGCCGAATGCTTTATTGTTGCCGCTTGCCGCGATGGTAATGACTTCGCTGTCCTCTGCGTCGAAATCGGGCAGCAGGGCCAGGCCGCGCAGGTTCTGCTGCTGCGCGGCTCGGCTCTCGTCAACGGCGTCCTCTTGCCCGGCGCGTACCATGGCACCGACGATGCGCGCGAGTTCCAGCGCGTGCGGTGCGAAGTGCGCCTGATCATGGCGCCAGCGGCGCATGCCGGCCAGCGTCGTGCCCAGCATTTGGCCGATGCCGGCGCGCGTGGCTTCGATCAGATCCTCGGTGTCTTCGAGCACGGGCAGGGCATTGAGGCGCGACCAACAGATTTGGGCCACGGTATGGAACAGAATACCCAGACTGCTTTCCGTGATACCCGACTCATGGAATTGCCGCGACCATATCGCAAAACGTTCGCGAAGATTGGCCGTAACACCCGGCATGGCCGCGGGTGCCAGCGTTTCGACGCGCAACTGTTCGAGCAGTTCGAAGATCAGGCGTTCGACCGGTTCGGGCGGGCAATTCCGACGATGCAGGGCGGCGTCGGAATGGATCAGGCGCAGGGCTATGCCATCGGCGGTGGCTCGGCTGGCCTGGAAATCTCCGCGCTCAGGATCAATGCGCAAGTGCGGCGCATATGTTCGCAGCGGGCGCTCGCCGCGATGCAGGAGATGGCCGCGATAATGAAGTTCGCCGTCGCCGGTAAGCGCGCGCAGCGTAGTGGCGCAAAGTTCCTCGATTTTTTGCTGCCCGGAAGGCACGCTCATGACGGACGCATCAGGGACTTCGAGGGTTCGTCGAGTTCGGTGTTGAAACAGCGCTGGTAATACTCGGCAACGATTGGTCGCTCGGCATCGTCGCATTTGTTGAGGAAAGACAGCCGAAAGGCCAGCGCCGGATTGTGGAATATCTCGCAGTTTTCAGCCCATGTGATAACCGTGCGTGGCGACATCAGGGTCGACAGGTCGCCAGTGGCGAAGCCCTTGCGCGTCAGGCCGGCCAGCGCCACCATGGATTCGATCAGCCTGCGGCCATGCTCGTTGTCCTTGCCCGGCACTCGCGCCAACACGATTGCCATTTCTTCTTCCGGTGGCAAATAGTTGAGGGTGGCAACAATGTTCCAGCGGTCGATCTGGGCCTGGTTCAGCATTTGCGAGCCGTGATACATCCCGGACAGGTTGCCCAGCCCCACGGTATTCGAGGTGGCAAACAGGCGGAAGCTCGGGTGCGGGCGAATTACCCGATTCTGGTCGAGCAGGGTGAACTTGCCGTCGCGTTCGAGGATGCGCTGAATGACAAACATCACGTCGGGTCGGCCGGCGTCGTATTCGTCGAAAATCAGTGCCACCGGCCGCTGCAAGGCCCACGGCACGATGCCTTCCTGGAATTCGGTGACCTGCAGGCCGTCGCGCAGCACGATGGCATCCTTGCCGACCAGGTCAAGGCGGCTGATGTGGCCATCAAGGTTCACCCGCACGCAGGGCCAGTTGAGCCGTGCTGCCACTTGTTCGAGGTGTGTCGATTTTCCGGTGCCGTGCAGGCCCTGGACCATCACGCGGCGGTTGCGGGTAAAGCCGGCGAGGATGGCCAGCGTGACGTCCGGATTGAAACGATACGCCGTATCGACTTCCGGCACATGGTCGTCGCGTTCGCTAAAGGCAGGCACCATCATGTCGGAGTCGATGCCGAACGCGGCGCGCACGGAAATCTGCTGGTCGGGCTGGATCTGCTTGATGTCGGTCATGCGTCGTTTCGCGCCGTCGGGTTTGCTTCGGCATCGATCGCGGCGATGGCATTCGCCGCACGTTGCAGGGCAGGGAGGAACTGAAGCGCCTTGTCGGGAGACAATCGCATTACCGGCGCCTGGATGGCGATGCCGATGTTCGAGCGCCCGCCGGTTCGCGGCACCAGCATGGCAATGCAAAACAATCCGGGCAGGAACTCTTCATTGTCGAAGGCATGACCATTGCGCTTGATCGCTTCGATCTCGCGCTCCAATGCATCGAGGTCGGTCAGGGTCTGCGCCGTGTACTGCTCCAAGGGCGCGTGTTCCAGCAGGCGGCGGCGCTGGCTGGGAGGCATCTGGCTGAGGAAAAGTTTCCCGCTGGCCGAGCAGTGTGCCGGAACGCGCGACCCGGGATGCAGATAAAAGCGCAGCGGGGCGGGCGTTTCCACGCGGTCGAGATAGAGCACTTCGCTACCGGACAGCGCGGTGATGTTGCAGCTTTCACCGACTTCTTCGACCAGTTTGCGCAGTACCGCATGGCGTGCGCCATGGATGGTGTTGTTGAGTAACAAGTCTTCGGCGAGGCGGCGCAGCCGCAAGCCGGGGCCGTAATGGCGGCCGTCATTCTCCCGTTGCAGCATGCCGGCGCTTTCCAATTGCTGGAGCATGCGATGCAGGGTCGGCTTGGGCAGGCCGGTTTCCTCGACCAGGCTTTGCAAGGAAAAAAACTGGCTCTTGCGGGAAATCACTTCAAGCAAGGCAAACAGACGCAGCGTCGGCGTGTCGCCATCAATGCGCGGCAGCTCGGGGACAGATTGCAGGCTAGGTTTGTTCATGGCTCCCGATCATAGCGTTAATTCGTTTTCGATACAATTTGTCTCATATTCTAATATTTTGTGTTGACTTCGCCCTGAAGCACCTCTAGAGTTTGCGCCAGTTTCGAAATACGGAACTCCCTATCCCGTATTCTCAATTTGCGCCACCAGGAGAATTTCAATGAGCAAGCCCGATAACCGCGCCGTGCCGCAAGGCCCGACCCGCATGACCCCTTCCGAAGCCTTCGTCGAAACCATGGTCGCCAATGGCGTGACCGACATGTTCGGCATCATGGGCTCGGCCTTCATGGACGCGATGGATATCTTCGCCCCGGCCGGCATTCGGCTGATTCCGGTGGTGCATGAGCAGGGTGCCGGCCACATGGCCGACGGCTATTCGCGGGTGTCCGGCCGCCACGGCGTGGTCATCGGCCAGAATGGCCCCGGCATCAGCAATTGCGTCACCGCCATTGCTGCCGCCTACTGGGCGCACAGCCCGGTGGTGATGATTACCCCGGAAACGGGCACGATGGGCATGGGTCTGGGCGGCTTTCAGGAAGCCAACCAACTGCCGATGTTCCAGGAATTCACCAAGTACCAGGGGCATGTGAACAATCCGAAGCGTATGGCCGAATTTACCGGTCGTTGCTTCGACCGCGCCATGAGCGAAATGGGCCCGACCCAGCTCAACATTCCGCGCGATTATTTCTACGGCGACATTACCTGCGAAATTCCGCAGCCTTCGCGCCTGGATCGTGGCCCCGGCGGCGAGAACAGCCTCAACGAAGCGGCCGAACTGCTGGCCACCGCCAAGTTCCCGGTGATCATTTCGGGCGGCGGTGTGGTGATGGCCGACGGTGTCGAAGAGTGCAAGGCCCTGGCCGAGCGCCTTGGCGCGCCGGTGGTCAACAGCTACCTGCACAACGATTCCTTTCCGGCGAGCCACCCGCTGTGGTGCGGCCCGCTGGGTTACCAGGGCTCGAAGGCGGCGATGAAACTCATGGCGCAGGCCGATGTGGTCATCGCGCTGGGCTCCCGCCTCGGCCCCTTCGGCACGTTGCCGCAGCACGGCATGGATTATTGGCCGACCAAGGCCAAGATCATCCAGATCGACGCCGACAACAAGATGCTGGGGCTCGTCAAGAAGATCTCCGTGGGCATCTGCGGTGATGCCAAGGCCGCCGCGATCGCACTGACCCAGCGTCTCGCCGGCCGCACCCTGGCCTGCGATGCCACCAAGGCGGACCGCGCGAAAACAATTGCCGCCGAGAAGGCAGACTGGGAGAAAGAACTCGACGGCTGGAGCCACGAAAAGGATGCCTTTAGCCTCGACATGATCGAGGAGAACGGCAAGGAGAAGACCTTCTCCGGTGGCGAATACCTCCACCCGCGCCAGGTATTGCGCGAACTCGAAAAGGCGATGCCGGCGGACGTGATGGTGTCCACCGACATTGGCAACATCAACTCGATCGCCAACAGCTACCTGCGTTTCGAGAAACCGCGCAGCTTCTTTGCCGCCATGAGCTTCGGCAACTGTGGCTACGCCTTTCCCACGATCATCGGCGCCAAGGTTGCCGCGCCGCACCGCCCGGCGGTCTCTTACGCCGGCGACGGCGCCTGGGGCATGAGCCTGATGGAAACCATGACCTGCGTGCGCCACAACATTCCGGTAACGGCCGTGGTCTTCCATAATCGCCAGTGGGGTGCCGAAAAGAAGAACCAGGTCGACTTCTACAATCGTCGCTTCGTTGCCGGTGAACTCGATAATCAAAGCTTCGCCGGCATCGGCCGCGCGATGGGCGCCGAGGGCATCGTGGTCGACAAGCTCGAAGATGTCGGTCCGGCACTGAAGAAGGCCATCGACATGCAGATGAACGAGGGAAAAACCACCATCATCGAGATCATGTGTACACGCGAACTGGGCGATCCTTTCCGTCGCGATGCACTCTCGAAACCCGTTCGCTTCCTGGATAAATACAAGGACTTCACCTAAGCGCTTTCGCTGCGGAATGGCCGGGGGCTGCATATGAAACCGCGTGGCATCCTGGTCATCAACGCCGGCTCGTCGTCGATCAAGTTCACTCTGTTCGGGATCGACGCCGCGGGTGGCATAGGCGACCTGCGCTATCGTGGCATGGCGGAGCGCGTCGACGCGATGGGCGGACACTTCCGCGCCAGTGACCATGCGGATCG
>Ga0315272_10001917_pt1 | contig 10249 bp, 9 predicted proteins | sample C3_middle_MG_FD_203918 | JGI IMG/M metagenome (GOLD analysis project Ga0315272, IMG submission 203918) | Sediment microbial communities from Yellowstone Lake, YNP, Wyoming, USA - C3_middle | ecosystem: Environmental > Aquatic > Freshwater > Lake > Sediment | place: USA: Wyoming | collected...
GGTTTTAATTTTCGTCCCCTCCCGGCTTTCCCTCCCGAGGTTTTTGCCGAAGTTCGGCCGACAGATGTGGGAAAGCGGAAGACTTTTGATAAGGGGGTTGACCAGCTGACCCGTGAAGGCACAATCCAGATGCTGCGGCGGTGGGACAGCCCCAATGGAAGGCCGATTGTTGCGGCCGTGGGCCGGCTGCAGCTGGATGTCCTGGAACACCGGCTGAGGGATGAGTATGGGGTGGCGTGTGTAATCGAAAACCTGCCCCATATGTGCAGTTCATGGGTTAAGGGGGATGTGGGAGCCCTGCAGGGCCTGAATGAAGTCCTGGTTACCATGGACTGGCTTGACCGCCCCATCCTGCTGTTTACGAGCGAATGGGCCAGGAATTACGTGGAATCGAAGAACCCCGACCACAAATTCTCCCGGTTCGGTTGAGGGGTTAAATATCCGGTTTGACATTGTCATTTAGGGTTGGTATATAGTTAATAAGTTTATAAACTATGAATTCAGACAAGGAGTGCATGATTTGAAGGACATTTTGAGGATGCAGGCCGAGGTTTGCAAGATATTTGCCCATCCCAAGCGGCTGGAGATCATAAAGGAGTTGGGCGATAAAGAGATGACGGCATCGGAGCTGTTGAGGTCAGCAGAAATCAGCAAGGCCAATCTTTCCCAGCATATGAAGCTGTTGGCCGATAAGGGTCTGGTAACTGTCCGGAAAAAGGGATTGAATGTTTTTTACCGGCTAAGTTCACCGGATATAACCAAGGCATGCACTTTGATGCGGCAGGTATTGATACATGGCCTTGAGCAGAAAAACCGGATCCTGATCAAGGCAAAAAAAGGATAGGGAGGAAAAGCATGACACCAGAAGAGCTCGCCAGCCTGAAGTCCGACAAGGTCATTGACGCCAGGGGAAGTTCCTGCCCAGGGCCACTGTTGGAGGCCAAGAAGGGGATAGGGGCGGTGTCGGTCGGACAGGTAATCGAAATACTGGCTAACGACCCGGGGACGCAGAAGGATGTGCCGGCATGGGCAAACAAGATCGGACATGAGCCGCTGGGTATCCTTAAAGGTGATGGCTATGACCGGATATTTGTCAGGCGGAAAAAATAGGCTCAGGGGACGGGGAGCAGACAAGCAATGAATGCCGAAATCGGGGCATTGTCACCGGCCGCCGGGAAGCCGAGAATCCTGATAATTACGACGCTGTTGAGCTCATATCTGGCAGCGGATGCCCTTGGACAACTTCACATTGAATATCCCGCAAGCACATTTATCATGAGGGCGCCAGATCCGGTTGTATTCCCCGAGCGTTTTTATATGGATACGCTCAGTAAGGGCATTGACGGGATTATCATTGCCTCAGCCGGAACGGATTGTCCGTATGAGGGCGCTTATAGCCAGCTCGCCCGGACGATAGATGGCGTTTATCAGCAGATGAAGGCCGCGGGAATGGACCTAAGGAGGGTTCGTTTAACCGCGGTTTGTTCGGTGTGCACGCACCACTTGCTAAAGGAGATTAACGGGATGTGCGCAGTTCTCGATGAAATTAAGGCGGGAGGAAAGGCGTGACCCGGCAAATCCATGATGTGATTGTTGCCGGAGCGGGAATAGCCGGGATGGAATCCGCCATAAACCTGGCTAACCAGGGATTCAAGGTGCTGGTTATCGACAAGAATCCCAGCATCGGCGGGCGGATGATTTCCCTCAGTAAGGTGTTTCCAACGCTGGATTGCTCCAGTTGTATAACGACACCCAAGATGGCTGAGGCGGCCCATCATGACAACATCACATTGATGACTTATACGGAGATAGGGGAAATCAGGAAAAATGGCGGGCTATTCGAGGTAACGGTTGTAAAAAAATCGCGCTTTGTAAATGAAAAGACCTGCACCGGATGCCGTATGTGCGAGGATGTCTGTCCCGTTGTGGTTCCCCATGAATTCGACCAGGGGTTGGGTGCCCGCAAGGCCATTTATGTCCCGTTCACCACCGCTGTTCCCCAGTATGCCGTTCTGGACATTAAGAGCTGCATCTATTGCGGTAAATGCCTGCAGGCCTGCCCGACTGAGCCCAAGTCGGTGGATTATTCCATCCAGGATGAGCAGCAGGTTCTGGAGGCCCGGAGCATAATCCTGGCCACTGGATTTAATCCCACGGAAATCAGCCGGAAAAAGGAATATCACGATGGAGTGAACTTTAAGAATGTGGTTTCCGCCCTCCAGATGGAAAGGCTGCTGGCCCCCAGCGGGCCATACGGGGGAGTTTGCCGGCTCTCGGACGGCAAGGAGCCGGAGAACATCGCCTTTGTTCACTGCGCGGGGTCGCGGGACGAGAGTATTGGCGTCCCGTATTGCTCGAGGGTTTGCTGTATGTTCTCGATCAAGCAGGCAATGCTCTTGTCGGGTTCACTGCCATTGGCCAACATCACCCTTTATTACATGGATATCCGCGCATTTGGAAAGAATTACGAACAGTTTTTCCAGAACGCCAAGGCGATGGGAATCAGCTTTATAAAGGCCAAGGTGGCCAAAATAGATGAACTGCCCGGGGGCGACCTCTCATTATCGATTGAAGCGCTTGAGGATACCGGGGCGCGGTCGAAAGTGGTCCATGATTTGGTTGTTTTGGCATCAGGAATGCTGCCCGGCTGGGATGCCCATAACGCCCGGGGAATCGGGGTGGATGGCGACGGGTTCGTGGTTTCGCGCTTTCCCAAGGAAGACCCCGCGGTTACCCATGTGGAAGGGCTTTTCGTGGCGGGAACCGCGGCCGGGCCCAAGGACATTGTTGATTCCATTATGGAAGCCGGTTCAGCGGCGATGAAAGCCACCAGATACCTTTCCGGGATAAAGGTGCCATCGTGAAAGGTGAAATGGAAAAGGGAAGCGAACAAGTCAGGGTGGGGGTATATGTCTGCCACTGTGGCGGGAATATTTCAGATGTAATCAAGGTGGGCGAGGTGGTTGAGGCGGTTAAGGGGATCCATGATGTTGTGATTGCCCGGCATTATGAGTTCATGTGCTCGGATCCCGGGCAGAATCTCGTAGAGAAGGATATCAAGGAGCTGGGAGTCAACCGGGTCGTCATTGCCGCGTGCACGCCGCGCCTGCACGAGTTTACCTTTCGCCGGAAGATGATAAGCGCCGGGTTGAACCCATTCCTGCTTGAGCAGGCCAATATCCGGGAACAGGGAAGCTGGGTACACAAGCATGACCCCATTGGGGCGACTGCCAAAGCCATCAGCCTTACCCGTGCCGCCATCGCCAAGGTTCGGCTCAAGCGTCCTCTCGAGATGATAAACATAAAATCGATCGCCGCGGCGGCGATTGTGGGCGGAGGAATGGCCGGGTTGCGGGCGGCGTTGGACATTGCCGGAATGGGAATAAACGCTTTTATCATCGAGAAAACCCCGTTTGTGGGCGGAAACGCCGCCCGGCTGGACAAGGTTCTTCCCACCGAGGAGGACGCCAGGGAGATTCTCGGCAGGCTCATTGAGGAGGTCAGGCGCAATCCGTTGATAGAAGTCAGGACGAATTCTGAGGTAACTGAAGTGAAGGGGTATATCGGTAATTTTACGGTCAAGGTGAACGAAACGCCCCGGGGGTTTCTGCGTCCTTTAACGGAAGAGGAATATGTCCGCGTCCGGGATGTCTGTCCGGTCGAGGTTACGGATGGGTTCAATCACGGAATGGGGAAGCGGAAAGCCATCCACCGGAATTACCGGGGTAATTATCCGGATGCCCCCGTAATTGATTTCAAGGCCTGCAACAAGTGTGGAAAGTGTGCCGATATTCTCGGTGCAAATTCCATCTCGCTCGATGATAAGCCGGTGTTGAGGAGTGTTGACGCCGGAACCATCCTGATGGCGAGCGGGTATGACCATTACGAGCCGTATAAGGGGGAATACGGATATGGCCTGTTTCCGCAGGTCATAACCCTGCCTCAATTGGTCCGTTTGATGGATCCCCATGGCCCGACGGGGGGAAAGGTCCTTACTCCGGAAGGCCGGGAGCCGAAAAACATCGGATTCATACATTGCGTAGGCTCCAGACAGCTGGAAGGGGTTAACCAGCCTGGCAGGGACGGCAAGGTTAATAATTACTGCTCACGGGTGTGCTGTACTGTAACGCTGCAGTCAGCGCTCGAATTAAAGAGGCGGTTTCCCGGCGTGAATGTCTATGAGTTTTACCAGGATATTCGCGCCTATGGCCCCGGACATGAGACGAAATATTATGCGGAGGCATCCCGGCAGAATGTCCTGTTTTTGAAATACGATCCCACGGAAATGCCGGTAATAGAACGCGATGACGAGCGGTATGGTTCAGGATTGAAAGTCCGGGTGAAAGACCTCCTGACGCAAAGGGAGGAAATTGAGGTGGGTGTTGACCTGCTGGTTCTGTCAACTGGAATGATGCCGGCTGATAATAAGTCGGTGGTGGACAGTTTTAAGTTGCCGGTGGGGCCTGACCGGTTTCTTTACGAGGCCCATCCCAAGCTCAAACCGGTTGAATCAATTGTTGGAGGAGTACTGCTCGCAGGGACGGCCCAGGCCCCGATGGATATCACCGAGACCTGTGCATCGGCATCAACCGCTTCCATCAAGGCAATGGCAATTCTTTCCGGGAAAAATGTTCAATTAGAGCCTTATGTCGCCAATGTAGACCTGGAAAAATGCACCGGGTCGGGTGAATGTATAAAGGCGTGCCATTATCAGGGGGCTATCCGGCTGGTTGAGCAGGAGTCAGGTGGAAATAAGGTGATGCGGGCGCAGGTTAATCCGGCGCTGTGTAAGGGGTGCGGCGCCTGCGTAGCGTTGTGTCCGGCCAGGGCTCTGGAAATTAATGGTTTTGAATTGAGGCAGTTCGAGGCAATGATTGACGCATTTGTTGGAGGTCAGGCAAATGGCTGAACCTAAGCCACAGGATATCCTCAGGGAGCGGTATGGCCCCATCAGCAGGGAGATTCTGGAAATATCCAGGGAATCAGCCCGTTATCAGGCCGCAATATTGGGCACCCTAAAGAATGGGCCGATGACTGTGCCCCAGCTGGCGTCGGCAACCCAGTTGCCTGCAGACCGCCTGTTTTGGCATGTTAATGCGCTGAGAAAATACGGAAAGCTTAAATCAGGTGATAAGGCGGAAGGTTATTTTATTTACTCCATCGTGGAGAAGGCGAAACAATGAGCACCCGGCTGGACCCACGGCTAATCAGGGAAATCAGGAAATATGGGGCATTCGATATTGATGCCTGTTTTAATTGCGGGAATTGTACGGCAGTGTGCCCGCTATCCTCCGATGATTCAGCGTTCCCCCGTATGCCCATCAGGTGGGCCCATCTGGGAATGAAGAAGAAGCTGCTGGAGGGGCGGGAGCCCTGGCTTTGTTATTTCTGCGGGGAATGCTCCAAGACCTGTCCCCGGACGGCCGAACCGGGCAATTTTATGGCAGCGCTAAGGCGATATTCCATAGCCCAGGCAGATGTTACCGGTTTGGCCTCGGTGCTATACAAGAACAGCTTTACCAATTTCGTTGTCACCTCCGGGTTGGCCTTTCTGTTTGCCATGTTTATTTATGCGGAAAAACTTAAATTAAAGCCCGGCGATAAGCTTATTGAAGTGTTCAATATCCCTTATGAGGTTATTCATTGGCTAGGCATAGGGGTCATGTCTCTCGCGGGGATTTCGCTCGGAGTGGGGGTTCTGCTTATCCTTAAACGGTCAGGAGACCTTAGCGGTTTGGCTGGCAGATTCATGAAGGAATTTCTGGCCGGAAAAATGGCGTGGGTAAGGGCAGCCGTGATGGCCGGACTATATGCCGGATTTACAGAGGCATTTGGCCATAAAAGGTTCCGGACTTGTGACGGGGAGAAAGTGTATTCGTGGTGGCTTAAGCCGTGGTTTCTCCACGCCTGTATTATGTGGGGATTTACTGCATTGTTTTCGGCGACTGGTCTTAATTTCCTTCTTAAGGATCCCGCCGTTCTGGTCGATATGTGGTGGCCGCCGCGGATTATCGGGACCATTGGGGGGATTCTACTTATGTATGGCACTTCGGTAATAATCGGAAACCGCCTGCGAAAAACCGAAAAGGCTTACACCCAGACTTTATTTTCGGACTGGTGGCTTTTAGGGGCCCTTTGGACGGCGGGATTGACGGGATTCATCCTGGAATTCCTGGTTTATATACCGCGGGAAGCCCAGCCGGCCTGGACAGATTTATTGTTTTTAATCCATGTGGGAATATCCATGGAACTGGTACTACTGGTCCCTTTCACCAAATTTGCACATGTTTTTTACCGGACATTGGCTTTGTTTCTGAATGCGTTCAAGGGCGAATTAGACCGGCAATTAACCAAGGAGGCATCAACATGACGGAAGAAAAGAAGAGCTTTAACATAATCTGCTTCTCCGGTGATTTTGACAAGGTGCTGGCGGCATTTGTGCTGGGCACTGGCGCGTCTGCATTTGATTATGAGGTGAACATGTTTTTTACGTTCTGGGGACTTAATGTCCTGAAAAAACGGCCCGGACGGCGTGCCAATGGGAAAGAAGCCCTGGAAAAGATGTTTAATGTGATGATGGGCGGGCGCGACAAGCTGCCAATGTCAAAGTTTAACTTTGCAGGAATAGGTCCGGTTTTAATGAAAGGGATGATGAAAAAGAAAAACATCAAAAATGTCGAAGCCCTGCTGAAGGATGCGATCGAGGCGGGTGTAAACCTTTATGCCTGCGATATGGCCATGAAGGTTATGGGCATTCCCCGCAGTGACCTTATCGACGAGCTCAAGGATGTCGTAGGGGTAGGCAGTTTCATCGCCATGGCTGACGGTGGTCAGGTGCTGTTTATCTAGGGGACTTTAACGGGGATAACGGATAAAATCAGGCAACAGAACGACAAATGAAAATAGACCCGATATGCGGAATGCAGGTAAAGGAGACCAGCCGGTGGAAAGCCGAACTGGGAGGGGAGACCATATATTTTTGTTGCCAGGGGTGTCGTGACAAGTTTATCGCCACGAAGGGGGCAAAACCTGTAGAGGATAACGGCTTGATGACCAGGATTGACCCCGTATGCGGGATGACGGTTAAGGAAACCACCCAGTGGAAAGCCACATTGGATAATCAGGAGTATTTCTTTTGTTGTAAGGGGTGTCGCGACAAGTTCCTGACAGGAAAGGAGGAGACACCGGCGGGGAAACACCCGGATCATTCCGGGTCGGGCTACACCTGCCCGATGCATCCAGAGATAGATGAGCCAGAACCCGGGGATTGCGCCATCTGCGGAATGGCGCTGGAACCGAGGAATATTCCGGTTGGTGCTGAGGCGGGTAATCCTGAATTGGAAGACATGTCGCGCCGGTTATGGGTGGCATCGATCCTGAGCCTGCCTTTGTTGGTAATTGCCATGGCCCACATGGTCCCTGGCCTGGCGAATATTACCTGGTTTGCCGGTAAATCAGCCCGTTGGCTCCAGTTCGGCCTGGCAATTCCGGTTGTGCTCTGGGCTGGATTCCCATTTTTCCTGCGGGGATGGAAATCACTCTTATCACGAAATTTCAACATGTTTACCCTGATAGCGATGGGTGTAGGGGCGGCGTTCATTTATAGCGCCGTGGCGATGCTGATCCCGGGTGTATTCCCGGAGTCATTGCATCATGAGGGCATGACACCGGTGTATTTTGAATCGGCCGCCATGATAGTAGTCCTGGTGTTGCTTGGTCAGGTTTTGGAATTACGAGCCAGAAGCCGGACGGCCCATGCCCTCCGGGCACTTTTGGATTTGGCGCCACGAACAGCCCGGGTTATCAGGGACGGGGGGGAGATGGAGATTCCCCTGGAGGATGTCCAGGTGGGCGACCTGCTCCGGGTTCGGCCGGGCGAGAAAGTGCCGGTAGATGGTTTACTGACCGAGGGCGACACATTTGTGGATGAATCGATGCTTACCGGGGAGCCCATTCCCGCCGTTAAGGTGGTGGATGCGCCGGTTACCGGTGGAACGATTAATGGTGCGGGAAGTTTTTTGATGCGGGCCGAGAAAGTCGGCAGGGATACAATGCTCGCCCGTATTGTTGAAATGGTAGGGGAGGCACAGAGAAGCCGACCGCCCATCCAAAACCTGGCCGACCAGGTGGCGGGTTGGTTTGTTCCTGCAGTAATAATTGCCTCAGTGGCCACCTTCTTTGCGTGGTATTTCACCGGCCCCGAGCCGCGCCTGGCTCATGCCCTGGTTAATGCCGTGGCGGTCCTCATCATTGCCTGCCCGTGCGCCCTGGGGCTCGCCACTCCCATGGCGGTCATGGTTGGGGTGGGGCGGGGCGCGAATGCGGGAGTCCTGATCCGTGAGGCTGGGGCAATTGAACTTCTGGAAAATGTTGGCATCCTGGTAGTCGACAAAACGGGGACAATCACAGAAGGTAAGCCCCGTTTGGTGGAGGTAGTTACCGCCGGAGAATGGTCCGAACGTGACCTGCTTCTGCTCGCGTCATCGGTGGAAATCCACAGCGAACATCCGCTGGCCCGGGCCATTGTCGCCGGCGCGAAGGAAAAGGGCATAAAACAGAGTGATGCCGTCGGATTTATAACAATGGCGGGAGCGGGAGTGTCTGCCGGTTCTGTTGGACATGATGTGATTTTAGGCAGGCAGGAATTCCTTCTGGCGCGGGGTATTCCCGCCGACCCGGAGATTGATAAGCGGGCGGATATGATGCGGAGCCGGGGCCGGACTGCGGTATTTATCGCAGTTGACGGTCATATTGCGGGTCTTTTTTCGGTGGCTGATCCTTTAAAAAAATCGGCCAAGCAAGCGGTAAAGGAGCTCCAGGACCTCGGTTTGGAAGTGGTGATGCTGACCGGGGACAACCGGATTACCGCGGAGGTCGTGGCGAAGGAGCTTGGAATATCCTGGGTGGAGGCGGGTGTGTCCCCGGCAGGTAAGAATGACTTTATCCGGGGGTTGCGGGAAAAAGGAAAGAGGGTGGCCATGGCGGGTGACGGGATTAATGATGCACCGGCGCTGGCGTCTGCAGATGTGGGGATTGCCATGGGGTCGGGTACTGATGTGGCCATGCAGAGCGCGGGAATTACCCTGGTCAAGGGCGATTTACGCGGAATTTCCCGGGCAGTCAGGCTGAGCCGGGCAATGATGTCCAATATCAGGCAGAACCTGTTCTTCGCATTTGCCTATAACGCCATGGGCATTCCCATCGCGGCGGGAATTCTTTATCCGTTTTTCGGGCTGTTGTTGAGCCCGGTAATCGCCGGGGCGGCGATGAGCTTCAGCTCGGTCTCAGTCATTACCAATGCGCTCAGGCTGAGGAAGATAAGGTTGTAAGTATTAGGTGGTAAGTGGTAAGTCGCTCAAAACATGATTAAAAATAAGAAGCCCGGGACTGCTGTCCCGGGCTTCCCTGCGTACGGACCTGAACCCTATTTGCCGAGTGACTTCAGCTGGTAGTGGGTCTCGTTCCAGCGCAATTCCTTCTTGAAATCCGCCAGCTTGGTATCTGCGTCAATCGACAGGAACTCCATGTCCGCCATGGTGGTGAAATCCTCCATGTGCTCTTTGGTTACCGACTGGCTGAAACCGGAGTGATGCGCCCCGCCGGCAAGAATCCAGCATCCGGCCGAGGTTTTGAAGTCCGGCTTGGGAATCCAGACCGCCCGGGCTACCGGGAGTTGGGACAACGGCTTGGGTGGTGGAACCACATTGACCTCGTTAACTATCATGCGGAACCGGTTGCCCATGTCAATCATGGTGGCGTTTATGGCCTGTCCCTTGTCAACATCAAACACCAGCCGGGCGGGGTCATCCTTCCCGCCGATGCCAAGCGGGTGTATTTCCAGCGAGGGCTTTTTTGAGGCGATAGAGGAGCAAACTTCCAGCATGTGCGCCCCCAGAACCTTCGGATTTTTCTCGTCGAGGTCGTAGGTGTAGTCCTCCATGAAGGATGTTCCACCGTTCATGCCGGCGCCCATAACCTTCATCGCCCTCACCAGGGCAGAGGTTTTCCAGTCGCCTTCCGCTCCAAATCCGTAACCTTCTGCCATCAGGCGCTGGCATGCCAGGCCGGGTAGCTGGGCCAACCCATGAAGATCCTCAAATGTGGTGGTGAAAGCCTTGAAGCCGCCTGCTTCCAGGAATGAGCGCATACCCTGTTCGAGACGCGCAGATTCCCTGAGCGCCTGGCGCTTGGGGCCATTTTTTCTTAGCGGGGCCGCGACGACATAGGTGTCGTCATACTCGGAGACCAG
>Ga0315272_10001919_pt1 | contig 10246 bp, 6 predicted proteins | sample C3_middle_MG_FD_203918 | JGI IMG/M metagenome (GOLD analysis project Ga0315272, IMG submission 203918) | Sediment microbial communities from Yellowstone Lake, YNP, Wyoming, USA - C3_middle | ecosystem: Environmental > Aquatic > Freshwater > Lake > Sediment | place: USA: Wyoming | collected...
TCGATGACGTGGACATCCTCCGCAAGAGCGAGAGCGCCCTTGATATGATCAGGGTGGCCTGCTATGCGAAAGAGGTCGATAAGGCGATCAGTCTTGCGCACCTCTGCATGGACAGGGGCTACGAGGTTACGATCAACCTCATGGCGGTCTCGAAGGTCCTCGAAAAGGAGCTCGATGATGCGCTCGAAGACCTTGCAAAAAGCAATGTGCCGGTGATCTATCTCGTGGACAGCTTCGGCGCTATGTATTCGGAGCAGATCCATTTCTTCGCGAAAAAATATCAGGCCGCGCTTCCGGGAAAGGAGCTTGGCATCCATACTCACAATAATCAGCAGCTCGCCTTTTCGAATACGATCGATGCGATCGTTGCGGGCATCAACCGCCTCGACTCGACCATCTACGGCATGGGGCGGGGCGCTGGCAACTGTCCCACGGAGCTTCTGCTCTCGTTCCTGAAGAACCCGAAATTCGACATCCGGCCGATCATCTCGATCATCCAGGAGATCTTTATTCCCATGAAGGCGAAGGTCGAATGGGGGTATCACATCCCGTACATGATCACGGGTATTCTGAACGAGCATCCCAGGAGCGGAATGAAGGCCATGTCCGCCAAGACGCTGCCTGATCTCAGTAAATTCTATGAAGAGCTCAGAGACGGCACCGAGCTGGAATAAGGCGCGGTCTTCGACATCTCGTCCAAGCCGTCGAGCACGATCGAGTGGGAATGACGATTGCGGATTGCGGATTGCGGAATGAAGCCCAAGGGTAAGGAAAGATACAATTCCTTACCCTGTTTTGTTCGTCCCTTTCCGCTGGTCCTGCTATGCTTCGAAGTTCGGTGATGAAAAACGCATGAGCGATCAAACCCCTTCAATCGATCCCACAATACTACACACCCTTCGCACGGTCTTCGGTTTTGAGTCCTTCCGCCAGAACCAGGAGACCATTATCACGAGCATCCTGAGCAACAAGGACGTGTTCGCAGTCATGCCCACGGGCGGCGGCAAGTCCCTGTGCTACCAGCTGCCTGCACTTCTGAGAACAGGCACGGCCGTGATCATCAGTCCGCTTATTTCGCTCATGAAGGACCAGGTGGACGCGGCGCAGGAGAACGGGATCGACGCCGTATTCATGAACAGCTCCCTTGACCAGCGGGAGCTAGCGGAGATCCAGCGAAAGCTTACGAGCGGTCAGGTGAAGCTTCTCTATATCGCGCCGGAGCGGTTTGCCATGCCGCAGTTCATCGAGACACTGAAGCGCATTCCGCTTTCGCTCTTTGCTATTGACGAGGCGCACTGTGTCTCTGAGTGGGGACACGATTTCCGGCCCGACTATCTCACGCTCTCGTCCATACCCATCGATTTCCCCGGCATTCCTATCGCGGCCTTCACGGCAACGGCAACCCGGAAGGTCCAGCAGGACATCATCGGCAAGCTTGGCCTCAGAAAGCCCCACGAGGTGCGCGCGTCATTCAACCGTCCCAATCTCTTTTATCAGGTGGAGCCCAAGTCAAATATAGAGCAGCAGCTCCAGGTTTTCCTCGCAAGCCACGAGGGAGAGTCAGGCATCATCTACCGGACAACGCGCGATGCTGTTGATGGAACAGCCGCGTTCCTTGCAGGTCAGGGCATCAAGGCGCTTCCGTATCATGCAGGCCTGTCAGCAGACGAACGCCAGAGGAACCAGGAGGCGTTCAGCAGGGATGAGATCCAGGTGATCGTGGCGACCGTGGCCTTTGGTATGGGCATCGACAAATCGAATGTCCGGTTCGTGGTCCATGCCGATCTTCCCAAGCACATCGAGGCCTATTATCAGGAAACGGGCCGCGCAGGCCGCGACGGAGCGCCGGCATATTGTCTACTCTTTTTCAGCCGGGGTGACATTCCGAAGATCCGCTATTTTATCGACAAGATCCCGGACGAGCAGGAACGCGCCATTGCGCTGGAAAAGCTGAACCAGACCGTGCGCTTCGCCTCTCATAACGTCTGCAGGAGAAGACAGCTCCTGTCGTTTTTCGGCGAGACCTGGCCCGGGGACAACTGCGGGGCTTGCGATATCTGCACAGGCTCGGTACTGCAGGTCGATATTTCACTTGATGCCAAGATCCTTATGTCAGCCATGGCAAGGACCAATGAGCGGTTCGGGATACTCCATGTCATCGACGTGGTCATGGGAGCGGACACGAAACGCATCAAGGAACTGGGACACGATACGGTCAAGACCTTCGGCGCGGGGCGGGATAAGGACAAGAACCACTGGCGGTTCATTGTTAACGAACTGCTTGCGCAGGAACTGATCAAACAGGATGGCGACCGGTATCCGGTGTTGAAACTCACCGCCAAAGGCGCCGGAGTGCTCACGGGAACCGGACAGGTATTCGGCCTCAAGCGCGAAGAAACGAGGAAGAGCACGGCAAAAAGAAAAGCTGCGGAGGCCGGGGGATACGACCAGATGCTCTTTGAGCAGCTTCGCGTTGTCAGAAAAAAGATCGCCGAGGAACAGCATGTGCCGCCCTATGTTATTTTTTCGGACAAGACGCTTCATGAGATGTGCCGGCAATTCCCCACGACCGCTTCCGCCATGAGGCAGGTCACCGGAGTGGGGGACGTAAAGCTGGAGCGGTATGGTGAGCGCTTTATGGATGCTATAAAAACCTTTGGGGAGAAGAAGGGATAAAAGGAACAACAGGATTATCTGTAAGGCGGCGGATAAATACTGATGGGGAGTGACGGGAACCGTGATTAAACCGCAGAAAACACAGAAGAAGGATGATTCAAGAACAAACGACAGAGCTAGTTAACCGTAGAATACGCAGAGTATGCAGAAGGGGAATGAGGAATGATTCAAAACTCTTCTCAGCTTTTATCTGCTACCGTATATCCAGCAATTCACCCCGGAGTATCGTAACCGCCTGTCCGCTGAGCATAACGCGGGCGCCCTTTACGTTCACGCGCACGATGCCGCCGCGCCGAGAAGCCTGATATGCCGTGAAAAAATCCTTCTTGAGGCGCTTCTGCCAGTAGGGGCCGAGGCAGCAGTGGGCAGAGCCGGTGACGGGGTCCTCATTGATCCCAACGGCCGGCGCAAAGAAGCGGGAGACGAAATCATAGTCCTTGGAATCAGAGGGCGCGGTAACGATCACGCCGCGCGCAGGGATCGTTTTGAGCAAAGAAAAATCAGGATGCAGGTTGCGAAGCACCTCTTCCGACTCGAGCTCCACCAGATAATCAAAACGGTTCTTGCCTGTATAGACCGGGGTTGCACCCAGTGCCCGCGTTAATGCTGGTGGGGCTATGGCCGGCTTGTGTAATTCTGCAGGGAAGTCCATCTCTATCCATCCCTCTTTCCTGGTCGCAGAGAGCAGCCCGCTGCGGGTATGAAACCGCGCTGTTTCTTGCTTGCCAAGAATGTCCTCTTCCCACAGCACATGAGCGCTTGCCAGCGTGGCGTGGCCGCACAGGTCGACCTCGGCCTCAGGCGTGAACCAGCGCAGGTCAAAACCATCATCGCGTTTGATCAAAAAAGCCGTTTCGGAGAGGTTCATTTCGTTCGCCACGCTTTGCATCCAGCGCTCGTCGCGCGGTCCATCCAGCAGGCAGACGGAGGCCGGGTTTCCTGCAAAGGGACGGTCGGTGAAGGAATCGACCTGAATCATCGGGATGGTCAAAGGACATACTCCTAAAGGGTCCGGGGTTCAGGGTTCGGGGTACAGGGGACCTTACGCCTTCCCCAGCTTTTTCAGGAACCCGTACATGTCGAAGCCTGCGCTGATGAGCTCTTTGACCCGTTCCATCTTCTTTTTTTCCCGGATGCTCGTTTTTCCCATGCGGAGCTCGATCTTGTTGATGGCGCTGAAGGTATCGTCCGGCACGGAGAGAATGGGAACGCCCCGCGCCTGCGCTTTGCCGAGCACCACTTCGTTGGTCTGGAAGCCGCCGGTCAGGATGATGCACTTGGTCGAGGTTTCCAGCGCGGCAAGCTGGATGTCGGAACGGTGGGCGCCGGTGATCACGGCCTTGTTCGGCGTTCTGCGGAAATAATTGAGTGCGCTGTCCACATCCATGGCGCCGATGAGAAAATTTTCCACGAACTCATCGAGCTTGTCCTCGCAGCAGAGCACCTTGCCGTTCAGGATCTCGTTGAGTTGGGCAACGGTGGTGGACTCCAGGAACTTGTCCTTGGGGATCACGCCGAAGAGCGGCACACCTTTTCGCTCCAGGAACGGCTTGACCGTCTCCTTGATATGATCCACCATGTTCGCGGGTATCTTGTTCAAAACGCCGCCCACAAAGCGTTCGCCCAGGAGGGTCCGTGCGCCGAAGAGCGCGTCAACCGAACCATCGCCGCGCCAGGGTTCGACCACGAGGACCTGCGCCTTTATTGCGGCAGCAAGGGAGAGCGTATCGAGCCCGAGCAGCGAGCCTTCGAAAAAGTCGCTGCCGCCGCACAGGATGATGAAGTCCTTCTTCTTGAACGACTTGAAGGCAGTGAGGACATCCTTTTGCGCGTCCTTGATCTTTCCCTGGTACAGCAGTGTCTGGTTCTCGTAGGTCTGCATAAAAGGGCTGATCGTTTCGAGCGGTTCGTCCAGCTCCAGGACCTCCTTGATGAACAGGGCGTCGGCATCATGGACGCTGCTGCCCGATTTTATGGGAACGGTCCCGATGGGTTTCATGAACCCGACCGTGTGGCCCATTTCCTTGAGCTTCATGGCAAGGCCGAGGGAGAGGAACGTTCTGCCGGCGTAGCCGGTGTTGGATGCTACTAAGATGGGAATCATGAGGCCTCCTAAATAATAGGGTTCAGGGTCCGGGGTTCAGGGTCCGGGGTCCGGGGTTCAGGGTCCAGGGTCCAGGGTCCAGGGTCCAGGTCAAGGGTCAGGGTCAAGGGTCCAGGATCCAGGATCAGACCAAAGACTTTATCAACCCGTTTAAAAGCCGTGCCGTTTCACTTCTCTTGCTCTCGATCGTCAAATATTCTTTTTCTGATAAATACCCGAGATCCTTTGCCAACAATAAATGCGTCTCAACCTCACCTAGCGAGTCTTTCGAAATAAACAAGAACTGGATATACTCTTTCCGATGATTTCTTTCATAGCCTTCCGATATGTTCGCCGGAATTGACACGGCAGCGCGACGTATTTGCGAAACGAGTCCATACATCTCTTCCTTTGGGAATTTTTTGGATACTCTGTAGATATCCAAAGTAAGAGCATATGCTTTCTGCCAGACAATAAGTCCTTTAAATCCCTTGCCCTTATTCTCCACGACGATTCCTCACTATCCCTGGCTACTGGACCCTGGCCCCTGAACCCCTGACTCCTGGACCCCGGACCCTGGACCCTATCTCTTAAAGATGATTCTCGCATCCAGCGCCACGGCGCCTTTTTCCATCACCACCAGCGGGTTCACGTCCAGTTCCTGGATCTCGGGGAAGTCCGATACGAGGCATGAGAGGTTCACGATGGCGCCGGCGATGGCATCGATATCAACGGGCCGTTCGCCCCGCGCGCCGCGGAGCAGCGCCGTGGTCCTGATCTCGTTCACCATGGCCACGGCATCGCGCCGCGCAACGGGCACGATCCTGAAGGAAACGTCCTTCAGCACCTCGACATAGATGCCGCCCAGGCCGAACATGATCATGTGGCCGAAGGTGCGGTCATAGGTCACGCCGAGGATCACTTCCTTGCCGCCTTTGACCATTTCGCAGATCAGTACGCCCTTGATAAAGGCATCGCGCATGATGCGCCGGGCGTTGGTCGTGATGTCCGTGAAGGCTTCCTCCGCCTCCTGCGGGGTCTTGACGTTAACGCGCACGCCGCCCACGTCGGTCTTGTGCAGGATGTCGGGCGACAAGATCTTCATCACCACCGGGAAGCCGATCCGGGCAGCGAGCTCAGCTGCTTCCTGGGAGGTCCGGGCGACAGCGCGCTTCGGGAACTGGAACCCGTAGTAGGTGAGGATCTTAATGGCTTCTTCCTCGCCCACCTGGTAGATGCCCTGTTTCAGGATGGACGAAACGGTTTCTGCTGCAGCATCGAAATTATGCCAGCACGTGGACAGCTCTTCCGGGACCACCTGTTTCCAGGCGTACTGGTCCGCCAGGCGCTTGAAAGCCTTGACCGCGAGCTCGGGGTAGGAGAAGTTCGGAATGGAAGCCTTTTTCAGTTTGTCAATTGCCGACCGCACCCGTTTTTCTCCCATGAAGGACGTGATGATCGGCTTGTCCGTGGTCTGTGTTGTCGCGATGATGGCATCGGCGGTCTTTTCCATGTCCGTCATGGCCTGGGGCGTAAGGATGACGAGGATGCCGTCAACGTTGGGGTCTTTGGAGGCCTGTTCGAGCACGGCCGCATACCGCTCCGAAGTGGCGTCGCCAATCACATCCACGGGATTGAAGACCGTGGCATTGGACGGCAGTTTGAGCGACATGGCCTCGATGCTTTCCCTGGTCATGTGCGGAAGCGCAATGCCGAGCCGCTCAGCCGTATCCGCCGCGATGATGCCAGGGCCGCCGGCATTGGTGATCACGAGCAGGCCGTTCCCGGCGGGAATTTTTCCCTCGGAAAAGGCCATGGCCGTATCAAAGAGGTCTTGCACGCCCTGGGCGCGCACAACGCCGGTCTGTTTAAAGGCTGCGTCGAAGGCAACGTCGGAACCGGCAAGGGCGCCGGTGTGGGACGATGCCGCACGCGCTCCGGCCTCGGTGCCGCCGGATTTGAGCAGGACGATGGGCTTCAGTTTCGTGGCTTTTTGAGCGATCTCCATGAAGCGCTTGCCGTCCACCACGTCCTCAATGTAGCCGAGGATGAGGCTCGTTTCAGGGTCGTTCATGAAGTATTCGATGAAGTCGATCTCCGACAGATCGGCCTTGTTCCCGAGGCTGATGAACTTCGAGAACCCGACCTCGTTTCCGATGGCCCAGTCCATGATGGCGATGCCCATGGCGCCGGACTGCGAGAAAAAGCCGATGGAGCCCCGGGGCAGCATGTCCGCGGCAAAGGTGGCGTTCATGTCGTTCGCGGTATTGATGAGCCCCAGGCAGTTGGGCCCCAGGATGCGGATGTTTTGCTCCTTGCTGATTTTTTTCAGCTCTTCTTCGAGCAGGGTCCCGTCCTTGCCGGCCTCCTTGAACCCCGCGCTGATGACGACAGCGGACCGAATGCCGGCTGCGGCGCATTCCCGGAGGGAGGCAGGAACGAATTTAGCCGGAATGACGATGACCGCAAGGTCGATCTCCTTGCCGACGTCCGAAATCTTTTGATACGCCTTGAGCCCCAGGAGCTCTCCGCCTGCGGGATTGATCGGGTAGAGACCGCCCTTGAAGTTGAATTTTACAAGATTATTCAGGACCGCGAAGCCGACCTTTTTGGGGTCTTGCGAAGCGCCTATGACGGCTATGGAGCGGGGATTAAAGAGGGCGTCGAGCATGGTGTAAGTGTAGTTGAGAAACAATTCCGGGTCAAGGAAAGAAAAAAGAAAGTCGGGGCAGGGGGGGAAACTATCGTGAACGGAAAGCCGGATTTTTGCTATACTAACCAGTGTGAGTCCTCTCACAACGAGGTGCAAAGACGCAACCATGCAAGAACTGCACAAACAACTGGAGATCATGAAGGCGCTGTACCCGGAGAAGTTCCCGACCGAGGACCGCATCTTCAAGAACATTCATCCCGGCAACCGGATCTTTATCGGCACGGGGTGCGGCGAGCCGCAGTACCTGGTCAAAGCGCTCATCACGTACGTCACGTCTAATCCCAAGGCGTTCTTTGATACGGAGCTGCTCCAGGTCTGGACCCTGGGTGTGGCGCCCTACGCGGACGCCAAGTTCAAGGAAACCTTCAGGTATAACTCCTTTTTCATCGGCAACAACACGCGCGAGGCGGTCAACAAGGGGTTGGCGGACTATACCCCCATTTTTCTGTCCCAGGTGCCCAGCCTGTTCCAGAAAAAACTGGTGCCCGTTGACGTGGCCTTGATCCAGACGTCGCTGCCGGACGAGCACGGCTTCATGAGCTTCGGCATCAGCGTCGACATCGTGAAGGCTGCTGCCGAGAACGCTTCCCTCGTCATTGCCCAGGTCAACGCTCATATGCCCCGCGTGCTGGGAGAGACGTTCATCAATATCAAGGACGTGGACTTTATCATTCCCTATGACGAGCCGCTGCTCGAATTCGAAGCCACGGTGGCCGACGACATCGCCCAGAAGATCGGCACCTATGTTGCGCGCATCGTCCAGAACGGGGACACGATTCAGGTGGGCTACGGCAGTATTCCAAACGCGATCCTCGCTCATCTCAAGAACAAGGAACACCTCGGCGTACACACCGAGCTTTTGACCGACGGCATCGTGGATCTGATGCGGCAGCGGGTCATCGACAACTCGCAAAAAGAACTGAACCGCGGCAAGACCGTGGCGGCCTTCTGCATGGGTAAGAAAGACACCTACGATTTTCTGCACGACAATCCCGGCATCGAGTTCCGGCCCGTGAACTATACGAACAATCCCACGGTGCTGGCGCGCCAGAAGAACATGACCGCCATCAACAGCGCGCTCGAGATCGATCTTTCAGGCCAGGCCACAGCCGAATCCCTGGGCAAGACCTTCTACAGCGGCATCGGCGGCCAGGCGGACTTCATGCGCGGCGCCATCCTGTCCCAGGGCGGCAAGACCATTTTAGCGATGCAGTCAACCGCCGAGGACGAGACCATATCAAGGATCGCCCCGTTCCTCAAGGAAGGCGCCGGGGTGACGCTCTCGCGCGGCGACATCCACTATGTCGTGACCGAGTACGGCATTGCCTATCTGCATGGCAAGAATATCCGCGAGCGGGCCATGGACCTGATCGCCATCGCACACCCCAAGTTCCGGCAATGGCTCATTGAGGAGGCAAAGAAGCGGAATCTCATCTACAACGACCAGGCTTTCATTCCCGGCGTACAGGGGGAATATCCCAATGAGCTCGAAGCCTATAAGACCACGCGCACCGGGCTGCGCTTGCTGCTGCGGCCGGTCAAGCTGTCGGACGAGCATCTTTTAAAGGATTTTTTCTATTCGCTTTCGAACGACTCCCTGTACAAGCGCTTCATCTCCACGCGGACCGATATGCACCATGACCGCCTCCAGCCCTTCGTGGTCATCAACTACATGAAGGAGATGGTGATCCTTGCGGTGATCCAGGAGGAAACCAAGGAAACGATCGTGGGCATGGCGCAGTATATTATTGATGAGAACGCCCACACGGCGGAAGCCGCCTTTGTGGTGCGTGACGACCATCAGGGCAAGGGCATCGGCCAGGAGCTGCTCACGTATATCACCTACCTCGCGAGAAAACAGGGCCTCCTCGGGTTTACCGCAGCAGTGCTGATGGAGAACCGGCAGATGTTGCAACTTTTCGAGAAAATGGGGTTCATCATTGAGAAGCGGTCCGAGGGCGGGATGTACGAGCTGAAGATGTCGTTTCGGGATTGAAGCAGGTGAGCGTCGGTGTCGCTGGTCGCGTTGATATCATAAAAAACACGGATTTTCGAACAGAACGATACAAGCCGTATACCTCTGCAATATACCTCTGAAATTCCCATCGAAATCCCATCGAAATCTTTGACATCGCAGCTGATTAGGCATATATTCATGTTGAGCTTATCGTTAAAAAAACCATGGACCCTGACACCGCGCTGTTACAAGGATAGCACTGTTGTGACTGTGCGTATTGAATTTGGCGCTAAAGCTATGAGGGAAAAGGCCAAGGCTGCGCAGGGAAAACGGGATCCGAAGACACGCGCATGTTATATCCAGTTCGGGAAAGTCAAGGATACCGAATTGGAAAAGTTTATCATATCATAAACCGCTAACGGTACGGAGGTTTATGATACCATAAACCAACAAAGCTTATGATAGCTGCATTCCTTGTATCTTTTTTTAAAAGAGAGGATGAAAATGAAATCAACCTTCAAAGAAAATTGGGTTGTCATTCTAGTAGCAATTATTGCAGTATTTATAGGTTTAACAATCGTAGGCTATCTTTATCCTACGTCAACGATTGGAGAAATACTTCGCTATTACAATGGAATTTCGTCTCTTATAATAGTTCTCCTCACCTTAATGTATGTCATTACAACTAACCGTCAATTATTACCTGAATCTTGCACGAAAACATAGTTTTCCCGACTCGTCGGCGTGCTTTGATGCCGACCCCGCCGCACAACCCACGACAGATCGTATTACCCCTCACCTGCCGTTTTCACATCGC
>Ga0315272_10001920_pt1 | contig 10245 bp, 7 predicted proteins | sample C3_middle_MG_FD_203918 | JGI IMG/M metagenome (GOLD analysis project Ga0315272, IMG submission 203918) | Sediment microbial communities from Yellowstone Lake, YNP, Wyoming, USA - C3_middle | ecosystem: Environmental > Aquatic > Freshwater > Lake > Sediment | place: USA: Wyoming | collected...
GTTGAAAGTGGGTCGATCATGCAGCCTCCCTGCCTTACAGTATCAGATACTGTAAGAAACGGGTCACAAAAAAAGAGACCTTGCATTTCGCAACTCCTGCGTCGCGCACCCCCAACCTTCCGGCACCAAAGCATCCAGCTTCGTCAAGTGTATGATGGGTAGCTGATTCTGCCGCGGCGGACCGGCTGCGAAGGAACGGCGGACGAGCGAAAGGAAACCGTTTGAAATCCTCACTGTTGAAAGCGATCCTCACTGACGGCCATTTCTGGGCGCCGGCCACCGTCCTGGTGCTGGCGACCAGTCTGTTGCTGGTTCTGAGATAGTTTGATGGCAAGCGCTTCTCTCCCCAACGGGCGTCGCCCGGTCCTTTCGCTGCATCGCCTCGGCGTGATGTGCGGTCTTTCCGCCGGAGCGTGGCTGGGAGCGGCCGAGGCCCCGACCAAGCTCGTAACCATCGGATTCTCACCCTTCCTCATTTCGCTCGGCATGGTCGCGGGCGTCTTCGTCGCCCGCTGGACCGTTCCCGCTGCACTCAAGGGCACGGGTTACATTTTCCAGGACCTCAGGGAGAAGGCGCACCTGATCGTCTGGGCCATCCTGGCCGGCATGTTATGGGCGGTCGCCAACACGCTCACGGTGTTCGCCATTCGCAACGTCGGCCTCTCGATCGCTTTTCCGCTGTGGAACACCAACAGCCTGGTCGGCATCTTCTGGGGCTGGCTGCTGTTCAACGAGCTGCGCGGTTCCGGTGTGCGCCAGTGGTCCAAGGTGCTGGGAGGCGCGGGGGCCATCGTGATTGGCGCGTGCATTCTGGCTTATGCCACTACGCATCAACAGGGAGTCGCGGGCTCGCACAACGCGACGCTCGGCATCCTGGCCGCGCTGGGCGCGGGCGTGGTGTGGGGCACGATGTACGTGCCGTACCGCAAGGCTTACATCAGCGGCATGAACCCGCTCTCGTTCGTCACTGTGTTTACCTTCGGCGAGTTGGGCACGACGTTCGCGCTGGCCCTCATCTACCACGGCGGCGTGCACAGCCTGGCATTGGAAATGACGCGCGCCCGCCCGATCTTTTTCTGGCTTTTCCTGGGTGGCTTTTGCTGGGTTCTGGGAGACCTGTTCCAGCAGTACGCCTCGAAGTACATCGGCATCGGCCGTGGTATTCCTCTCTCCAATACGAACCAGCTCTGGGGACTGGCCTGGGGCGCGCTGGTGTTTGGCGAACTCACCGGGCAGAGCCTGACCGCCCAGATGCTTGTGATCGCCGGTTCGCTGGTGATGATCGTGGGCGCCACCGCCATCAGTTTTGCCGAGGCGCCCGAGTCCGAGCAGGTCTCATGGCGCAAGGCCGTGGAGCGCGAGTGCCAGCGCTACGGACTCGATCCCGTGCGCGTCGCCGCGACCCAGCGTGGGGAAGATCCGCTGGCTGCGGAAACCGGCCCGCGGCGCTGGTATGAGCTGCTGCCGGTAGTCGCGGCGCTCGCCCTGTTCGTCTGGCTCGGGTTCGGAGCGCAACGAAACCCACTGCCGGTCAATCTTCCCTGGATGGTGGCTCTTTGCGCCGCGACGTTCGTGCTGCTGATCGTCTGCGGCGTCCAGCTCTGGCGGCGCACGCGCTTTTCCTAGGGCCTGCCGCGCAGGACGTTTTGGCGCAGTTCGCCCTGGAGCCGGATGTCGCGCGACGACGCGCCTACGTAGACTGGACGGCTACCGGAGACGCGCTCCCAGGCGTGCCGTTCGATAGACCAGGCGGAGAGCGCCCGCGCGTCGAGGCGAATCGTCACCACACGGCTTTGCCCCGGCTCAAGTTCGACGCGCTCGAAGGCAGCCAGCGCTCTGGGAACCATCGAGAGCGCGGCATGAGCGGCCGGACCAAGATAGATCTGCGCCACCTCGGCGCCTTTGCGCGGGCCTGCGTTGCGCAGTGTAAAGGTGAGATCGGCGCCATCGCGCGTCTGCTTAATGGAGAGAGCCGAGTACTCGAAATGCGTGTAGGAGAGGCCGTGCCCAAATGGGAACAGCGGCTCGATGTTCTGCCGGTCGTACCAGCGGTAGCCAACCGCGATGCCCTCCGAATAGGAAACCAGCGGAGCGCTGGCGCCGAGCGCCGCGCTGCCGGGAGGCCCGCCTTGCGGAACTCTCTCCGGATGGCCCGCGGCGCGGGCGGGCGTGTCCTCGAAGCGTACTGGGAAAGTGACCGGCAGCCGGCCCGCCGGGTTCGTCCGGCCGAGCAGCAGATCGGCTGTCGCCCAGCCGCCCTCCTGCCCGGGGTACCACATCTCGACAATGGCGCGCACGCTGTCCTTCCACGGCATCAGCACCGGACCGCCGGAGTTCAGCACGACAATGGCGCGCGGATTCGCCGCCGCGACGCGCGCGATCAATTCATCCTGCGCTTCGGGCAGGGCCGCCGCGCTGACGCCGGACCAGACGAACACGACGGGCGTGCGGACGGCCGATGCCACGGTAACGGCGGCGTCGATGGCCGTGCGGCGCGATTCCGGAGTGATCCACGAATAGCGGATGGCGAGTGGCGCCTCGCCCGTGGAGTGGGCTTTGATTTCGATCCGGTGCGGCCCCGCTGCCAGCGCGGTCGAGCCGCGACCGTTATCGCGGCCGTCGGTGGTGGGCAGCAGACTCGACCATTTCTTGGGCGCCATGCCCGTTCCGCCGAACCCCGGGCCTCCGGTCCGGGACACAACGCGGCCGTCGACTGCAACGCTGCCGCCGCCTTCCGCTCCATCGCCCACGGCGGGCTGGACGAGAAACGTGTAGTCGCCTGCGTTGGCGACCTTCAGTGTTCCGGTCCAGGTGTGCTCGCTTCCCGGTGCGAGCGCACGCGCGCCGGCGAAGTCGAGCGACGGTTCGTCCGGAGGATCCAGCGTGAGCGCCGATGCAGGAATCGGCGTCCCTGTCAGGTCCACGCCGGCCGAGTAGCGCACATTCGCGAGGGGCGCGCTCCGGCGCAGCGCGTCGAGCGGCGCGACCAGGCGGCCTTCGAAACCGTAACCGCGTTCGCCCATGAAGCCCGCGGCAAGCTGCCCGGCGGTCGGCCCGATCAGCGCCAGCGAGGCGAGGTCGGCCTCCGCCAGAGGAAGCAGCCCGCCCTCATTCTTCAACAGCACGGCGCTTTGTCCGGCGATCTCGCGAACGGCCCTCGCGTCCGCCTCGATGTCGATGGCCGCGGCGTGGGCCGAAGCAGGCGGGCCGAGCTTGTGGAAGCGAGCCAGTTGCGTCAGGATGCGCGCCACCGCAGTGTCGAGCGCGTCGAGCGGCACCGCGCCGCTCGCAATGGCCGCCTTCAGGCTGCCGGCGAAATACGGGCCGCCCCGGCCGACCGCCATCTCGCGGCCGGGCATCTCGAGATCCGCACCGGAAACGATGGCCCGCGGCGTATGGATCGCGCCCCAATCGGAGGTGACAAAGCCGTCAAAGCTCCAGCCGCCGCGCAGGACCCGGTTCTGCAGTTCGGCGCTCTCACACGCCCGCTGTCCGTTGATCTGGCTATAGGAACACATCACGGAGGAGACCCCGGCGCGCACGGCGGCCTCGAAGGCGGGCAGGTAGATTTCCTGGAGTGTCCGCTCGTCAATCGCGACATTGTCGGAGCCGTTGTAGCCGGCGAGGTGCTTCACCTGGGCCATCACGCCCCGGCTCTGAATCCCGGCGATTTCGGCCACGGCCAGGCGCGCGGTCAGCAGCGGGTCTTCGCTGAGCGTGGTGTGATTGCGGCGGAAGAGCGGGTCGCGCACGATATTCACGTGCGGCGCGAGCAATACATCCTGGCGCAGCGCGCGCGCCTCGCGACCCATGACCACGCCGTAGAGCCGCGCCGCGCTCTCGCTGAAAGTTGCGGCCAGAGCGACCGGCGCGGGCATCGCCGTCGCCGCCTGATTGACGTTCACGCCGCAAGGCCCATCGGCGAAGCGCAGGGGAGGAATGCCAAGACGCGGCAGGCCGGGCCAGTAGCCGGCCTGGCCGAGATCTTCGGGATCGCGGGCGCCGTGTACCAGCGAGATCTTTTCATCCAGGCTCATCCGGCGCAGCAGGTCCCTGACTTGATCCGCGGGGCGCCGCGTCTCGCCGTGCATCGGGTCCGTGGCTAAGTGCAAGGCCAGCACGACGCAAGCGGCCCAGCTCAGATGGCGCGCGCAGCCCAGCCAGGGACGGCGTTCTACCACTCCGAGTCGCCCGCCACCCGATCCAGATGGAACTGCGCCGTGGCGGTGGTGTTCTCCCAGGCGATCTCGATCTTTGCCGCCATGGCCGCCGACTTGGTGAGCGTCAGCCGGGAATTCTCCACCGCTGCGGGCGGCTTGGCCAGTGTCATCGCAACGCGGCCCACATCGAACTTGGGATTGTATGTGGCGGCCTTGGGCCCGGTCTGCTTATTGATGACGAGTTGCCATTTGTCGGCGGCGACCAGCACGTAGAGCGAGTAGTCCCCCTTGGGAACCGTCACGCCCTTGAAGACGATGTCGGCGTCGGTGTGCAGGGTGGCCGCAGATGTCTCACCGATCTTCCACACCTGGTTGTACGGCACCGCCGTGCCGAAGATTTTGCGGCCCTTCATCGCCGACGGCGCGTACTTCACCGTGATTGTCTTGCCGTCCAACGTCACGGCAGACTGCTGCGCATGCGCGGCCACGCCGGCCATCAACACCATCGCTGCTAAGGCGCCGAACGCGATCTTTGTCATAACCGTTTCTCCTTACTTCTTGCGCGGGACGCCCTTTACATGGCAGTCGAGGCACTTTACCGAATGGATATTGTGTTTGCTCTTGGTTGAAAGAAAAGTAGTATCCATCTTCTCGACGTCGAGCCCGCAGTTCGACATCTTCGGATGGCACGTGGCGCAGGAGGCGCGCGTCTGCTGCCCATGCTGCGCGTGACAGACGAGACAACTGATGCCTTCGTGAACGCCGATTGCGGTCCGGTCATCACCGCTGCCCACCTGCTGAGTGGACATAGGCGCATGGCACTGGTAACAGAGCGCCTGACGCTGGTCGGGGCTCATCTTCACCGGACGGGCGCCATCCAGCATGCGGGGAAGCGGCAGGGACAGCACCGGCACGTAAGAGCGGGTGCGGCGGTCGAACAGGGCCAGCGACGGCCGCGCGATCTCCTGCACCGGTCCGGCGACGCTGCCCTTCTCGCCTGTCTTCTTCAGCTCCGCGCCACGGCGATGGATTTCATGACAGCTCAGGCAGGGCATGGAAGGCCGGTTGGTCAACCCGGAGGGGATCATCTTCCAAGGGCCTTTGCGGTCGACCGGCGTCACCAGTTGCTCTACACCGCCCTCGAAGTGCATGCCATGGCAGCGCAGGCAGTCATCCATCAGCATGTTCTTCGAGTTGTATGGCTCGTCCAGAAAGATGCGCGCGTAAGTTGCGCTGTGCGGACCCGAGGCCCAGGAGGCGTACTCCTGGCGGTGGCAGTCTTGGCAGCGCTGGTTCATGTCTTGAACGAAGTTGTTGCCGAAGCCGATCTGCTCGGGGAGATCGTCGCGCAGGTGCGAGACGGCGCGTTCGGCGTTGTTCAGGTGGAACGAGGCATCGAGGGTGAATGCTCCGCCGTGGCACTTCCCGCACGGGATGCCCCGATGGGTCGAGCCGTGCCAGCGGTTGTAGAACGTCTGCATTTCGTGGCAGGTCGCGCAGCGTGCTCCGTTGCCCGTTTCAAAATAGAGCGTCGCACCGGGGATCAACAGGAGGACCGCCACAATCGCGAGCGCGGAGATGAGCAGGATCTTCCTCACGACCGCACCTTCGACGCCTTCCATGCTTTAACCAGGCCGTCCGATGCGCGGTACGCGTTGGCCAGAATCGTCAGCGCAGGATTAAAGCCGCCGTTGGTGACGTGCACGCTGGCGTCGATGACATAGACATTGTCCACGTCGTGCAAGCGGCAATTGCGATCGACCACCGAGGTCTTCGGATCGTCACCCATGCGGCACGTTCCCGCCTGATGCTGACCGCCGCTCAGCGACAGCCCGGGAACACGGTGCCAGACCTGCTCGGCGCCCGCCTCCTTGAGCCACGCTTCGGCCTTGCCTGCAATGAAACGGGCGATCTCGACGGTATGCGGGTGGCGCTTGCCGGAGAGCCGCGCGACGGGAATGCCCCAGTAGTCTTTCACCTTCGGATCGACCTGAACGCGCGCGTCGAAGACGGGCATCTCCTGCACGGGGCCCATGATCGAGATGGTTTTGCGGAAGGCCGAGCGGACGAATTCCTTGTGTTCGAGACCCCAGCGCGAGACCCAGTTGGGAACCGAGTTCATAAATTGGTACGGCAGGCGAATGAACTCGTTGGCGAGCATCGCTCCGCCGGCGAGGCCCGGGTTGCCGTGACTGTAATCGCAGACGGCGATCGAGGCGCCGGGCCCGAGGTCATCATAGGTGTCCTGGCCGAAGAGCCCGATGGCGGCCACGTAGCTGTGGGACTGGAGGTTCCGTCCAACCCAGTCATAGCGATTGCCGGGACCATTCGGGAACAGGCGATGTTTTGAGTTGAGCAGCAGGCGCGCCGACTCGATGGCGCCGCCGCACACGATCACGAGATCCGCGGGCTGCTCTTGCAGGCGATCGTCCGCGTCGAAGTAGGCGACGCCGCGCGCCCGCCCGCGATCGTCCAGCAGGATCTCTTTGGTCATGCATTCCGTGCGCAGTTCGCATCGGCCGCTGGCCAGCGCAGTTGGGATCACGGTGTTGTGCGTGCCCGTGCGGGCATTCAACTCGCAGGCGAAGCCGACACACCAGCGGCAGCGCATGCAGGACCGGCGCCCGTTGTAAGGCACGGTATTGCGCAGCATCGGGATGTCGAACGGGTGCAGGCCGAGCCGCCTGGCCGCGGGTTGCAGGATCTGATACTCCCGGTTCGGCGGCAGCGGCGGCATCGGCAGCGGTTTGCGCCGCGGCGCTTTGAAGACGTTGTTGGCGTCGTCGCCGGAGACGCCCATTTCCCACTCGGCCTTTTCGTAGTACGGCTCGAGGTCGGCGTAGGCGATGGGCCAGTCTTCGAGCGTGCTGCCCTCCACCGCGCCGTAGGTGGAACGCATGCGGAAATCCTTCTCAAGATAACGCCACGCCATGGCGCCGTAGCTGAACGTTCCGCCGCCCACGCAAGCCGCATTATTGCTGTAGCCGCCGTCGCTCGGCAGGACGATCTTCTCGCCCTTCTCGTCCACCAGCACTCGGGGGTTGCGTTCGTCGTCGGGGCCGAAGGCGTTGCCCAGCGCGGCGGTGCGCTGGTTCCTGAGGTCGTCCTTGCGGCAGTCCGCCGCCGAGTGCCAGATGCCTCGCTCAAGCATCACGACGCTGAGGCCCGCGGCCGAAAGTTCCTTGGCCACGACCCCGCCGCCGGCGCCCGCGCCGACAATCACCGCGTTCACGTGTTTCAGCGCCATGCCTCAACCCGCCTGCGGCTCGTAGTGTTGCCGGCCCCGCACGGGAGGGAAGGCCAGCCCCAGCATCTTCCAACTCGTCATATTGCGATTGCCGCCGTGCCGCGGGTCTCCGTAGTAGCCCTGGCGCGTGTGCGTGAGAATCAGCTCGAAGAACTCTTTGTCCGTCTCCTCCAAGCCGGTGAGCACCTCGACCTGCTGTTCGGGAGTGGTTTCCACGAAGGCTTTGCCGAACTTGGCGCGGCTGGCCGCGTCGACCGCGGCGAGGCCCGTGCGGTAGGCCGGGCGGTGCCTGCGCAACCGCTTCGCCAGTTGAATGTCGATGTAGTTCACCACACCCGCGTCGCGGGCGCCAGGATCGCGGTCGGCCGGAATCAACTGTTCGCAGATCGCTTCCACCGTTCGGGCCTCTTCGTCCGTGAAGGAGCGCCAAAGGCCGGCCGAAGCTCCCCGGCGGCACGACACGACCGAACCGGTGGCCACGGCCGCCAGCCCCATAGCCAGAACCGACCGCCGCCGGAGACGTGGATCTTGCATCATCAATTCCTCGACTGTTCAGAATCGGGCCGCGCTGAAACACAACGGCGGGCGCGTCCGTCGCAACCGCCGCCGGATGGCATGAACTCAGGACCGATTCAAAATCTTCGTGACCAGTTCGGCATTCTCCCTGACCTCATCTTTCTTGTATGGCCACATTCCAACGAAGATTCCGTCAGTCGGCTTGATACTCTCGAACGCGGTCCGGAACGCGCGTTCCACGCCCTTTTCACTGATACGGCCAGCGGCTAATACTTTGAATGCGAAACAAGGCTTTTTCGTCTGGCGCATGACTTTGTACATGCGGGCCGGATCGCCTCGCAAATATGTTTCAGCCTGCATCTCCTGGACCTCGCCGTTCAATGTCTGCTTCCATTCCTCGGTGGTGCGGGTGCGGTTGTAGACACATCCGGCGTAGAAGTCTACGTCCCAGCCCTGTTCTTCGACATAGGCGATCACCTCGGGCTTATGCGTGCCGACGCCAACCAGTGTGCCGAGGTCGCGGGCCTTCTTGCACCACTCCTTCACGGAGTCCATTTCGCCGTCCTGGAAGGCCTTATCCACCTGTTCGCCCTGGTTGTACATAGCCAGAGGCTTGAACTGCTTATAGGTGGGGGTGGGATCGCCGATGATCTGGGCGACCAGGTTCATCTTGCCGCCCTCGTCGTAGAATTTCTGCAGATCTTGATTGGACCGGCCGAGGTTCACGTAGTTGAAGGTATTAATTCCGTGTTGAGCGGCGCGGCGCAGAATTTCGCAGATTTTATCGGGCGTATACCACTGGCTCATGGCATAGTCCAGGTTGCCGCTGTAATGGGAAAACCCGTAAAACTGATTGGTTCCGAGGATGAGCCGGCTGATTTCCGCGCTTCCAAACTTCATCTTCGGCACCTGAACGGAAGAGCCCGGCGCCGCGGCCGCATTTTGTGCGGATTCCGCGGCGGCGTGCAAACTCGAAGCCGCGCCTGCCATTCCCGCCGCCGCGACTGTTCCGGCCTTCAAGAACGATCTACGTGTTTCGGACATGACCCACCTCTCTCGTTACTTTTAGGGCTCAAATGTTGCCCATCGACGTCGGTCCGTCACCCGGCAGGCCCCCGGCAGCCCCAATCGGGCGGCTCCTGGAAGCTCGTACTAATTCGTATTATAAGACGCGAAACTCTGTTGCTGGGCCATGAGCGGGCCAGGAAGTCGACCGCATTCCCGTCACCTGCGCCCGTATCGGCCGAAACGCAGGGTATTTACTAGATATCAGTTTTTCTCGCTCACGTGCATGCCGACGTGGAACGGTCCATCGGCTGCCCGTGCTGTGCTTTCGCCACGGCACTGCAAAGCCGTCACCGGCGCAGAGGCGCAGCGTGGCATTGCCGGACTGCGCTATGCTCTCTGGACGCGGAGAGATTTGGGGATCTGGTTCGTTTGACTTCTTCATGAACTCGGGAGGGTCGATGCGGCGACGGGACATGTTTCGATTGCTTGCCTGTGGCGGCGCCGTGGGCGCGTCCGCGCTGCGGGCGCAGCAGCAGATGGCGGCTGGAACTATGTGGCGCAGCGGAGATATCGTGCCGGAACCGAAACGATCCGGCAAGCCTCGGGCCGGGCAGGTACTCGCGGCGATTCAGCCCCATTCCGACGACATCTCATTATTTGCTGCCGGCACGGTCGCCAAACTCATCGAAGAAGGCTGCACGGGCTACCAGATCCGGACGACGAATGACGAGAAGGCCGGTCCCGGCACAATGGGGGAGACGGTACTCAGCAACGAGAAAGACACGGACGCCGTCGCCAGGGCGCTCGGGCTGACGAAAACGTACCACCTGAACTACCGCAACCACCGGTTGGACGATGCGTCGCGCCAGGACCTCCGGGGGCGGCTGATTTTCCTGTTCCGCCTGCTGAAAGTGGACATCGTGGTTTCGTACGACCCGTGGGGCTTGTACGAGGAGAATCCCGACCATTACGTCACAGCTCAGGCGGTGGAGGCCGCTTGTTGGATGGCCGCCGGCGGAAAGGACTATCCGGAGCATTTCGATGCCGGTCTGAAACCTCACGGAGTCTCGGAAAAGTATTACTTCGCACGCGGACCGCAACTCGTCAACCGGGTGGTCGATATCAGTTCCACGATCGACCGGAAGATCGACGCCAACCTGGCGAACCTTTCCCAGGGGCCGGCGGGCTCGTCGGGCTCCAGGCTGCGTGCCGAATTGGCGGCGAAGGGGAAACGGCTTCCCCTGCTTGGCTCCGACGACAGGGAGGCCAACCGGCAGTACATCCAGCACATCGTACTCGATGAAGATTCGGAGG
>Ga0315272_10001921_pt1 | contig 10241 bp, 9 predicted proteins | sample C3_middle_MG_FD_203918 | JGI IMG/M metagenome (GOLD analysis project Ga0315272, IMG submission 203918) | Sediment microbial communities from Yellowstone Lake, YNP, Wyoming, USA - C3_middle | ecosystem: Environmental > Aquatic > Freshwater > Lake > Sediment | place: USA: Wyoming | collected...
CCTCTTCAACCCGACAGAAGAATTTCCCCACGAGCTTTTTCGCCGCTATTTTCCCAACTCAACAGCCATGCGGATCGACAGACCTTCCCCTTTTACCGAGAAGCCCTGCATCCACTCCTTAAAAACCATCGGCAGTATTGGAACCATCGCCCAGTCGACGATTTCCGACTGCGATTATTGGGTCAGCATCCGCAAGGGAGAGCTTGGGGAAAAAGGGCTACAGCTTTTGCAGGAGAAATGCAAAGGGATCGAAGAGTGGGCCACGAAACGGGGCTCGGAAGTCCATTTCTTCCTGGTGGACATTGACCAAACCAAGGAAAACAACTTCGAGGCGGAGACAGATGAGGAGTCGGCGGGCTCCGCCCTCAAACTCCTGCTTAAAGATGAGCTTTTCCGTACCCATATTCTGGTGGCCGGCAAGATGCTTCTCTGGTGGTTTATTCCCCCAGGCCTTACCGAAGGCGAATACCGGACCTTTGTCCAGAATCTTGTTTCACGCAACAAGCTCCGGGTCAATGACTTTGTTGACCTCGGCTATCTCTCCGACATCCCCAAGTCGGAAATTTTCGGGGCCTGCCTCTGGCAAATGAACAAGGCGCTGGACAGCCCGTTCAAGTCGGTGATCAAATTTGCCTATCTCGAACTCCTGCTGCGCGGAGAAACAACCACCCTCCCGCTGTTCTCGGACAGGGTAAAATGCCTGGTGACCTATCCGGAAAAACTTCCGCCCGCGGAACAGGGCGCCATGGATCTGGCCGAGGTTGACCCATACATCCTCCTGGCCCGCGACATCATCGCCTTTTATACCCAGGAAAAAGCCGAACAGAAACGGGCCTCCCTGATCCAGGAATGCCTCTTTCTCAAGACGCTTGAGGGGGTTGAGTCACAAAAAAATACCAAATTCGGGCAGACCAGCCACCTGAAAGCAACCATGGACATGATGCAGGCATGGAATCTTCTCCCTGAAAATTTCAGCCATTTCCTGCGCTTCCGCGACTGGAAGTACAAGGAACTCATTGCCTTTGGCGCCAAGGTCCACGATTATCTCATTGAAACCTACAAAAGGCTGCGCTGGATATTTAAGAGCTTTGGCGAAGACACCGGCCTGACCATCACCGAACGGGACATCTCCATCCTGGGCCGCAAACTGTTCACCTTCTATGAGCAGAAGGAAAACAAAATCGAATATGTCCGTAGTGTTGCCCGCGACCTGATGGCGCAACACCATATCACCATCCATATCACCAAATACGAAGGCGAATTTCACTACTATGCCTTTCAGGGGCAACTGGATCACGAAACAGTAAAAAGCAATGTGGATTCGGTAATCAAGCGGGAAAACAACCTGGTTCGGCTCATTGTCTGGCTCCTGGTCAATGGCATCCTTTCCGCCAAAACCCAGCTCCATCTGACAAAAAATTTCCTGCCCATCGATCTGGTGGATATTCAGAAGCTTACCGAACTTCTGATAAAAACCTTTCCCATCATCCATTTTTCCCGCATTTCCCCGGCAAACCTGCTCAAGCGGGAAACCGTGCTGCGGGCGCTGGCAATTGTCAACTTCGAAAAGGAACCGGTGAAAGGGTCGAAAACCCTGAAATCGACCATGGTTACTGAAAACAGCTACGGCGAATACTTCATTCAGGAATACACCACGGCAATCCAGCTCAAGAATGCGATACGCGCCCTGCTCACCCAGCATTACGTGAGCCGCTGGAACAACAACCTGGAGATCTTCATCCCGGCCCAGGATGAACAGGGCTACATCAAAACCCTCATTGAAAGATGAGTCTAAGCTCCAAACAACCGCGACAAACGCCATGAAAATAGAACTCTACCGCACCATCCTCTGCCCGCGCTGCCTATATGTGAGCCGCATCCTGAAAAAGATTGTTGCCAGCTCCCCCAACCTCGAACTCGAAACCATCGAGGTCGCCACCAATCTTACACGAATTCGTCAAGCCGGGATCAGGACCGTGCCGACCATCAGAATCGGCAACGATGTCCTCACCGGATTCATCCTCACTCCACAGATGATCCACCGTTTTATCGAACAACACCTGTAGAGTGATACGCCGCCCCGGTTACTGAATCAAACGCCGCCGGAGAAGATACCCGGCCAGCCATACGGCGCAGCCAGTGGCCAGGAGAGAACCGAGAATTTTCAGCAGGATTGGTTCGCCGAACCGCCCATAACAGAGGATGCGGGCCAGGCTGACGATGGGGGTCAGAGGCAGCAGCTCAAGAAATCCCCTAACCGACGGGGCCATGGTCTGCACCGGAAAGAAGATCCCGGAGAAAAGAAAGAGCGGGGTAATGACCAGCGAGGTGAAGTAGTTGAAAAAATCATAATTTTTCGCCAGCGCCGTCATGATCAGGCCAAAGGCGGAGAAGAACACGCCGGAGAGAAACAGCATCGGCAACAGGGCAACAACCCAGGGGGAAGGCATCACGCCGAAAAGGGGCAAGGCCAGCAGCATGATAACCCCAGCCAGCATCCCCTTGCTCGCCCCCCAGACAATCTCCCCGAGAACCAGATCAACAACGCCAAGGGGGGTCATCAGGATGGCCTCGTAGGTTTTCTGCACAGTGAGCCGGGTGTAGGAGCCGTAGGTTGTCTCCAAGGCAGCACTGTACATCACCGCCGAAGCAACCAGCCCTGGGGCGATGAACTGTAGGTAGGTCAAGCCAACCACCGGTGCCATGTCCCGCCCAAGACCATAGCCCATGGCCAGGAGAAACAGCAGGGGCTGCCCCAGATTGCCGATCAGGGTGGACAGAATGTTCTTTTTCCAAACCCGCCCGTTGCGCAGCCAAATTGTCCAAAAAGAAAATCCGTTCATGTTTCCCTCAACGACCTGCCGGTGAGCTGAATGAAAAGATCCTCCAAGTTGGCCGGTCGCCGCACCCAACTGCCTGCTTCACCCAGCACTTTCACCAGACGGGAACAGTCCTCCCGGGCATAAACGTACAGCTTGTCCCCCACCCTTTCCTGCGTGGCATTGCACTGCCTGAAAGAAGTCTCCAGCGCGTCAAGCTCGGCAGCGGTTCCATCCACCTCGAAAACCTCCAGCCCGACCATATCCGTGATGAGCTGCCGCGGTTCGCCCTGAACCACAACTTGGCCATGGTCAAGAATCAACACCTGCTGGCTCAGGCGGGAAACCTCATCGAGATAATGGCTGGTCAGAAGCATGGTCGTTCCCTGGGTCTGGAGAATCGCAAGGCGTTCCCAAATCAGATGCCGAGCCTGGGGGTCAAGGCCGATGGTGGGTTCATCGAGAATAAGGAGCTGCGGCTCGTTGAGCAGAGCGCGGGCCAACAACAGCCGCCGCCGCTGCCCACCGGACAGATGCTCAATGATCTCGTCCCGCCGGTTGTGCAGGGCGAAAAAATGCAGGAGTTCTTCAACCCGCTGGCTGGCAAGGCGGCGCGGAATTCGGAAATACCCGGCATAGGTACGCAGGTTCTCTTCCACGCTCAGATCAGGATCAAGGCTATCTGCCTGGGGCACCACCCCGATGCGGGCCTTGATCTCCCTATGAAAACGCGGCGCTTCCAGATCAAAAATCCGAATCTTGCCCGCGCTTTTTTCCACCAACCCCAGAAGCATGTTGATACAGGTGGTTTTTCCGGCCCCGTTAGGGCCAAGAAAACCAACGCACTGGCCCCGCTGGATGGCAAAGGAGATATTGTCCACCGCGAGCCGCTCACCGAACCGCTTGGTGAGACCGGTTACGGAAACAACGGTCTGACTGCCGGGGCGAACAGGAGCCGGTTCTTGTTGTGAGGTTGCCTGGATCATGGCGCCACTATACCCGATGCCCTGCTCTTCCCCCAAAAAAAATTGTCTCGAGCTTGACATAATAAAACACCTGCCATACAATAATGATAACAAGTGACATAACTCAAGGAGCATATCATGGACTGGTTGCTACTTATCCACCAGATACCCGCAAAACCCGCCTACTTCCGGGCCAAGATCTGGCGCCGCCTGCAACAGCTCGGCGCGGTGGCGATCAAGCAGTCGGTCTACGCCATGCCCCGGCAAGAACAGGCCCTGGAGGATCTGACCTGGATCGTCAAAGAGATTGCCGACGGCGGCGGCGAGGCAACGATGATCGAGGCCCGCTTTCTTGAGGGGTTGAACGACCATCAGGTTATCGGCCTATTCCACGCCGCACGGGGAAACGATTACGCAAAGATTCTCGGCGAGGCCCGCGCCTTGCGGGACGATTGGCGCTGCCAGGCCGGAGAATCAGCAGCCGACTGCCTGCTTGAATTCCGGGGTCGGCTGGAAAAACTGCGGAAGCAGTTCGCCGAGGTAGTGCGGATCGACTTTTTCAAAGCTCCAGAGCAGCTCCAGGCTGAAGCGGCGTTAAACGATCTCGAAACCACCCTCATCGAACACAGGGCAACGGAATTGGCCGCTCCGGTCAAAGGCAGCGGGGTTGCCGGGTTGACCGGCAAAACCTGGGTGACCAGAAAGAATGTCTATGTGGACCGGATCGCCTGCGCCTGGCTGGTGCGGCGGTATGCCGACCCGGATGCCCGCTTCAAATTCGTGGACAGCGGCCAATACTCCCCTGGTCAGAATGAAATCCGTTTCGATATGGCCGAGGCGGAATACACCCACGTCATGAACAAATGCTCCTTTGAGATAATGGTGGAGCGGTTCAGCCTCGTTGACTCGGCCCTGGCCCAGGTGACCAAGATCATCCACGACATCGACCTCAAGGAATCCGCCTTCGGCCTGCCGGAAACAGCGGGAATCCTGGCACTTTTCGACGGCATCATTGCCGCCACCGATGACGATTTGGAACGCATCGCCCGGGCCAGCGCGGTGCTGGACGGCCTGTTGACTTTTTTCAAGACCAAAGGCAACTGACGGGAAGGAGACACCCCATGCCAGCTAAGCCATCATTTAGGGAAGCTTTCCGTTACTGGCTGAAGCTGGGTTTCATCAGCTTTGGCGGACCAACGGGCCAGATTGCCATCATGCACAAGGATCTGGTCGAAAAAAATAAATGGATCGATGAGGACCATTTTCTCCAGGCCCTCAATTTCTGCATGATTCTTCCCGGCCCCGAGGCGCAGCAACTGGCGGTGTACATCGGCTGGCTTCTGCACGGCACCCCCGGCGGCATTGTCGCGGGGACGCTATTTGTCCTGCCCTCCGTCTTCATCCTGCTTGCGCTCTCCTGGCTCTACGCCGCGCTGGGCAATGTCCCCTCGGTGGATGCCTTATTTTACGGACTCAAACCGGCAGTGGCCGCCATCGTCGCCGAGGCGGTCATTCGCATTGGCAAAAAATCGCTGAAAAATGAAGTATTGATCTCCCTGGCCGCGCTCTCCTTCGTGGGAATTTACTTCCTCCATATTCCGTTTCCAGCAATCATCCTCGCCGCCGGACTCATCGGCCTGGCCGGGGGCGTCATCGCCCCGCTGAAATTTGCGGTCAACGACAAAAACAAAGCGGCCTCTTCGACAGAATACGTCATCAACGATCCGGACTCTTCCCCCCTAAAGGACCTTGCCACCTGGCGCCACTCCCTGAAAGTCATTCTGATCTGCCTGCCCATCTGGTTTCTGCCTGTGGGGATTCTTGGCCTGTGGCGGGGCTGGAACGATGTTTTCGTGGATATCGGCATCCTCTTCAGCAAGGCGGCGATGGTCACCTTCGGCGGGGCCTATTCGGTGCTGGCCTACATCAGCCAGCAGGCGGTTGATTATTATGGCTGGCTGCTCCCCGAGCAGATGATCGACGGCCTGGGCCTGGCGGAAACCACCCCCGGACCGCTCATCATGGTCACCCAGTTTGTCGGCTATCTCGCCGCCTATAGCCAGGCCCACGGCCTGCAACCAGCAGTGGCCGGGCTCATCGGCGGTCTGCTCACCACCTGGGTCACCTTTGTTCCCTGTTTCATGTGGATCTTCGTCGGCGCGCCCTACATCGAAAAAACTCGTAAAAACGTAAAACTTGGCGCGGCGCTCTCGGCGATCACCGCCGCCGTGGTCGGCGTGGTCCTGAACCTGTCGGTGCTGTTCACCACCCACGTCCTGCTGCCGGAGGGAAAAGGCTTTGACTGGTACGCCCTGACCGCCACAGTGATCGCATTTGTCGGCATGTTCCGCCTCAAGTGGGGGATGATTCCGGTCATTTTCGGCTCAGCCCTGGCAGGGTTTGCCTGGAAGATGCTCACTCAATAATAAGGAGGAACCACCATGCCCCCAACCGAAAAACACTTTGAAACCAGCCTGAGAAGAACCGGCAAGGAGTATCCCGAGCTGCACCGCTGGATTGATGACCCGGACAACAAAAACGAGCGCCACGACTTTACCCGCATCTGGGATTTCGGGCCGCAGCTCGCCGCGCAATTCGGCGAGGAGGGGGTGCGGGAGTACATCGAGCACCTACGCGAGGACATGGAGAAGAAGTTCGAAAAGATCAGACATCAGTATAAAAACGCCATGGCCGAAGCCCATATCTACTTCGGCATTGCCCCAAAGGAGGAATGACCATGGACTACCGCATTGAGCAAAAGGATATCGACCTGCTCCGCTCCGCAGGGATGAACGAAGTCGACTTGGACCATTCCCTGAAGGTGGCGGCCAAGGCCTTAGAAATAGCCCGGCGCACCGGGGCCACGCTGGACCTGGTGTTGGTGGGACGGGGCGCGCTCTTCCACGATCTGGGCAAGACCGCCACCCACAAGATCAGCCACGGCAAAATCGGCGCGGAACTGGGCGCCAAAATGGGCCTGCCCCAGGCAGTCACCGCCGTCATGGAAAAACATATCCACGGCGGACTCACCGAACCGGAGGCAATTGAATTGGGGTTGCCGGTCAAGGACTACACCCTGCACCGATTGGAGGAACGGATCATCATCTACGCCGACCGTTTGGTGGACATCATCCACGACGGCATTGTGAAAATCAAGGCGGAATCCGAAGCGGAGACCTGTTTCGTGGAGATTCTCAAGGGAAACCACAAATACGGCAAGAACGAGGCCACCCTCAAGCGCTATCTGGGATACCATGAGGAAATCCAGGGGGTGATCGCCGGACGAATCATCGATGCGCAACGGCTTGCGGGGATGCTAACCCAAGGCGGGGTCACCCTGCTGGATGTCCGCCGCAAGGCCGACCATGAGGCCGCACCGGATATGATTCCCGGCGCGATTTGCCGCGACCCGGAACAGGTTGAACAGTGGGCCGCCGAGATGGCAAAAGGTTCCCGGACCGCTATCTACTGCGCCAGGGGCGGTTCGGTGAGCCAGTCGGTGAGCAACACGCTTCTAAAAAAAGGCCTTGCAGTTGTCTATCTCAATGGCGGCCTCAAGGCCTGGAGCGATCATGGCAACTTCCTTGACGGAGCGAGCCACAAGGACCGGAAATAGGAAAATGACCCTCTCGCCATTCAAACTGCTCTGCGGAGTGGGGTTGCTGGCCATTTTCAGCAGCACCATCTCCAAGAGCCCGGCCCTTCCCCTGTTTGTCGGCCACCTCGGCGGCGGACCTGCCGCAGTCGGCCTGATCGCCTCGATCTCCGCAGGTACCGGCATTCTGTTCAGCTTTCCGGCCGGCATCCTCTCGGACAGGATTGGCCGGAAACGCATGCTCATTTTTTCCGCCATCGTCTTCGCCACGGCCCCGTTTCTCTACTTGTTGGTCCGGGAGATCTGGCAACTGGCCCTGGTCCGCTTCTATCACGGCTTGGCCACCGCCATCTTCCTGCCCGTGGCCATGGCCATGGTCTCGGATCTTTTCCGGAAAGGCCGGGGCGAAAAGATGGGCTGGTTTTCCACCGCCACCTTGCTAGGGCGCTTTATGGCTCCGGCTCTGGGCGGCGCCATTCTCGGATTTTACGCAACCGACCGGACAAGCAGTATCAGCGACGTCGGCTTCCACACTCTCTACCTTGTCTGCGGGCTTGCCGGGCTTGCCGTTTTTTTCAGCGCATTTTTTCTGCCGGACCTCAATCAAAACAGCCCGAAAAATCCTGAACCCCGCCAGCATTGGCGAAAAGGGGCCAAAGAACTTTTGGGAAACCACGGCATCATGCTAACCTGCGGAGTGGAAGCCGCCATTCTCTTCGCCTACGGCATATTTGAAACTTTTCTCCCGGCCCACGCTCTCATGGCGGGGCTCAACCCATACCAGATCGGCCTGTGCCTTTCGTCCCAGATCATCACCATCGCCCTGGCAAAACCGGTCATGGGCCGATTCTCCGATCGCCATGGCAGACCACAACAAATATTGATCGGCGCGGTTGCGGCAGGCATCTGTATCGCTTTTTTCTCAATAGCCGGTTCTTTTTTTGCCCTGCTTGCCTTAAGCATCCTTCTGGGGCTGACCATCTCGGTGGTCACTTCCGCCAGCGCCGCTCATATCGCGGACTTAAGCAAAGACGGCGCCCAAGGCTCGGCCATGGGCATCCTCGGCTCCATCATGGACATGGGCCACAGCCTCGGACCCTTGCTGGGCGGCCTTCTCGCCGCCTCTCTTGGCCTGCCCGCCTCTTTCCTTAGCGCCTGCGCCGTTTTGGCGACGGCAAGCCTGTTGTTTTTTCTCTCTCAAGCCAAGCCCCCCGCCTGAACATCCCCGCCTCCCAAAAACATCAGATAATTTCAGGGAATTCTTGAGGGAACAACAAATCGTTGTTACTGTTTTAATCCAAGTTCCATTGTTTGATTCTTTTCCTGTTTTTTGCGCAAGCCGTCGTTGAAAAACAACTTAAACGATTGTGTTCCCGTGAACGGCATAAGGAGCCGTAACGAAAGAGTTCAGACAGTACAGGTTGTTTCGCAACGACTCCTAAAAATCCGGAGGACACACCGTGCCCCAGACAAAAAAAATCTCCCTTACCCAGAATGACGCCTGCCCCAAAGAGCATCCGGTCGCCTCCGACTTCCGGAGTCAGCTTCCGCAAATAATTGATCAGGTAGTGGACACCTGCTACAATAACGCCTGCTTTGAGCACGTTGAAGCGGAGCCCCTGCCCAGCCGTCAGCACGTCATCGACATCCTGGAATCCTGCCGCGACATCCTCTTTCCCGGTTATTTCCGCAACCAGGGCATTGACCGGGTCAGCCTCAAATACCAGTTGGGCCTGGAGATCTCCGGGCTCTATGAAAAACTGACCCGCGAAATCACCAACGCCATCCGGCACGAGTGTCTCCGCCATGGCACCAGCTGCCAGCACTGCGAAGACGCGGGCAAGGAAAACGCTTTCAAATTCATCAACTCGCTGCCAGCCCTACGGGCGATCCTGGCCACCGACGTACGCGCGGCCTATGAGGGCGACCCTGCTGCCGGCAGTTTTGATGAAATCATTTTCAGCTATCCCGGCATTTACGCCATCATGGTTTACCGGGTTGCCCACGAGCTGTACACCTTGGGGGTTCCCATCTTGCCGCGCATCATGAGCGAATACGCCCATGGCATTACCGGGATCGACATCCACCCCGGCGCCATCATCGGCGCCTCGTTTTTCATCGACCACGGCACCGGGGTGGTTATTGGGCAGACCAGTGTCCTCGGCCAGCGCGTCAAGCTCTACCAAGGCGTAACCCTGGGCGCTCTGTCCTTCAAACGGGACGACTCCGGCGATCTTGACCGCCAGAGCAAACGTCACCCAACCATTGAAGACGATGTCACGGTCTATGCCGGCAGCACCATCCTGGGCGGCGACACCATCATCGGCGCCAGATCGGTCATTGGCGGCAACACCTGGCTGACCCAGTCCGTGCCGCCGGACACCAAGGTCTTGCTCAAATCCCAGGAACTGATCATGAAAACCACGCAAAACCAGCCGGTAAAATAAAAACTGGATATTCTTTAAAACTTCGTTTAAGTTGTTCAGTTCAGCAAGAATAGCAGATGACTGGATGCTTTTAACCCCCCGTATTTATACGTAAAGAGCTGCCTGCAATTTCAGTTTTTCGCTGTCAAAACAACGTTATTTTGGCTGCACCATTTCTGCCCCACGCACAAAGGGGTGCGGCCCTGAAAGTTTAGGAGCCGTTAAAAAACAACCTGTACTGTCTTGACCATTTCGTTACGGCTCCTTATGCCGTTCGCGGGATAACAATCGTTCAAGTTATTTTTTAACGACGGCTTCCACCATTATAAACCCAATCAGAATGGAAGGAGATGAGTCTATGTCCCGGAAAATGGTCACCATTGATGGTAATCAGGCATGTACCCATGTGGCCTACGCCACCAGCGAGATCATCACG
>Ga0315272_10001924_pt1 | contig 10231 bp, 7 predicted proteins | sample C3_middle_MG_FD_203918 | JGI IMG/M metagenome (GOLD analysis project Ga0315272, IMG submission 203918) | Sediment microbial communities from Yellowstone Lake, YNP, Wyoming, USA - C3_middle | ecosystem: Environmental > Aquatic > Freshwater > Lake > Sediment | place: USA: Wyoming | collected...
TTCCCATGGTACCCTCCCTCTCGCTGTTCCTGCGGTATCAGTCTGCTCTCTTTGCTTCTTCTATTTAAAAGATAGTCCAAATCAGGCAAAAAGGCAAGTGCGCAGGTCTCGCAAAAAACCGCTACTGCTTCACCGTCGTCTCCTGCTCTTTTCCTTGCAATCTGCGTCAGAGCCCTAAGCCACAAAAGCCTGCCCCACGCTGGCGCTCCTCTGCCACACATAATCATAGACCCGGCTCGCGATTGCCTCCGTTTCCTGTTCTGTAAACGGGGGGCGAGGCAATGACCCCCACAAGCTGTCGAGAATGAACACCTTCACATCCGCTTGCGTCTCCGTATTTTTAGACCAACTCGGCATGGGCTTCAGATGTTCCTGAAGCGCGGCAAGAAGAGACCTGCTCGCCTGCTTCAACTTCTCCCGGTCATTCTTGCTGATATTTTCCTTGAATATAAGGTCAAACAAAGCCAGTTCCGTCTCGCTCAGGCCTTCCTTAACTGATCGTTTATCTTCGTCATCAAGGGTTGCGGCGAACGCCATGAGCCGGTCAAAGGTTTCTTCAACAGTAGCACGGTCTTTTTCCCGGTTATAATCGGCAATGATTTCCTGGTATTTTTTGTAATAGTCCATCCGCAGCGGATTATAGGCAAGCATATCCGCCAGTTTCTTTTCAACGACTTCGCGAATATCCTGCAATGCCGCGTGCTTCCTTTTCACCTTTTTAGCGAATTCGTCACGTAACTTCTCAAAATCAATCTTGCTGAGGTCAACCTTCATTCCCTCCGCATGATCTTCTCCTGGCTCCTGGGCGCGGATTGCCTCATTCACAATCCTATGGAGTTCTTTGAGAACTTCAGTGATATCGGCCGTATCGCGCCGTTCTTGCAGCTTCTTGTAGATGGCTTCGATATTATCATGCCGCTCGGCATAGGCGAAAACACTCGGCTCCATTAACAGTGCCTTGAAACGGATGAATACCTGTCGAGCCATGATCTCAAAGCGGCGCTTCGCTTCATCCGTAGTGTACAGCGCGTCCACTGCATCACGAAGTCCTTGTATGCGTGTGAAACCTGTTGTTCCTGCGAGACTGGCTGGATCAAAACCCAGGCCTTTCAGGTGATTCTCCGCGGCCTCTATTGCCTGCACCAATGCTGCGACCAGTTCACCGATAGGTGCAACTATTTCCCCAAGGTCATCATCACCTTCATCTCCAAGGGCATATTGAGCTAACGCCGCACGCAAGCTTTTAAGCATACTGCTGTAATCAACGATCACGCCGCAATCCTTGCCGGGGAACACGCGATTGGCGCGGGCAATGGCTTGCATAAGTGTATGCGCTTTCATTGGTTTATCAATATAAAGGGTGGAAAGGCATTCAACGTCGAAACCGGTGAGCCACATTGCACATACGATGGCAACTCGAAACGGATGCTGCGGGTCTTTGAATGCATCCTCCGTACTCACTCGCTTCCCGTCCGGAGTCTCAAAACCTGTCTTCATGACCAGGCGGTGCGGAATAATATCAACATCCCATTTCTTAAAGTCACGAACCTCATTTTGCGCTTCACTGATAATAAATTCGATAATCGTGCTTTCCATCCACTGCGCTTGGCCTTGGAGCTTTTTCAATTCATCGGCTAGCCGTTCCTTCTCATCTAAATCAGTAGCCACTGACAGCTCAGACTCGGCTCGCAGAATTGTCGTTTTTACCAGCGCCAGCTTTTCATGCCAGCGGGGAATGATCCGCTTATGCATCCGGCCGCAAGTTATTTTATCAATGCACACGAGCATCGACTTGCCGGATTCCCAACGGGTAGAACAATGCTCAACAAAATCAGCCGCCAGCTTATCCAGCCGGTCATCCGCGGTTATGACCTCATAGTCCTGGCCGAGCAAACGCTCAAGATGTGCTTCCTGGTCCGGTGTAAGATCAGCTTCCTCGATCTTTGCTGCAATGCGGTCGTTCAGATCGAACTTGGCAATGCCGAGTTTCTCGCCCCGGTTCTCATAGACCAGCTTGACCGTGGAATTGTCTTCCTCGGACCGCTTGAAATCATACCGGGATATGTACCCGCCGAATATCCGGCGTGTAATATGGTCATGCTTAAAGAGCGGGGTTCCTGTAAAGCCGATGAAGGAAGCGTTTGGAAGGGCCAGTCGCATGTTGCGGGCGAACTTCCCTGCCTGGGTCCGGTGTGCCTCGTCGGAAATCACGATAATATCGTCACGCTCACTGTAAGGCTCAGTGACAGTCTGATTGAACTTATGAATAAGACTGAAAACAAATCGATGGTTTTCAGTCAGCAGGGCTTTCAAATTGTCGCCGGAAGCAGCCCGTGGCGTCTTCTCGTCCGCCACACCGCATCCGACGAAGGTGCGGAAAATCTGATCGTCCAGGTCTTCCCGATCAGTCATAAGCACGAAGGTGAAATTCCCCGGCACCACGCGCCTGACTTTATCAGCAAAGAATGCCATTGAATAGGACTTGCCGCTGCCCTGAGTGTGCCAGAAAACCCCAAGGCGTCCGAGATCGGAATGCGCCCGCTTAATCAGAGGGAGAGCATTGATTTCAGTTATTCGATTATCAGAGGTGATCATGTCTCCGGTGGGCTCTGCTGTTTCTTCTGCTGCCTTCAAAAACTCAGGAGTGTACGTATAGGGGATAAGTCTTTCTTTTGCGGGGTATTCCTTTTTCAATTTTTCCTGATAAACAACTGAGGCAACAGCGTTGTTCACGCCCAGCACTTGATGGTTCCGCGCAACAACCTTCCGTGTTCCGCCCGGCCTGCTGTCATCAAATAGAATGAAATTCTCGACCAGATCGAGCAGCCGCTCCTTGGCCAGCATCCCGTTTAGGAGCACTTCAGCTTCAACGCGGCCTTTTTCCTTTTCATCATTACGCTTCCACTCGGTAAAGTGCTCCCATTTGCTTGTGATTGAGCCGTAACGAGCTTTGTCGCCATTGCTGACGATCAGAAATGCATTCTGATGGAAGGCATGAGCAATGCTGTGTTCGCTCATGTAGTCGGTCAAGTTGTCGTCGAAGCCCGCTCGGATATTCCGGTAAACTGCCTTCAGTTCGATAAGTACGAGCGGAAGGCCATTCACAAAGCAGACAAGATCAGCGCGCCGATTATAATGTGGTACTCGAGTACCCTGGACCTTCAGCTCACGAACAACAAGAAAGCGGTTATTCGGTGTACCTTCCCTGCTGGTTCTGTTCTTATAGTCGATCACCTGAGCGAGGGCATACTGCGTTTGTCCCTGAGCATCCCGCCAATCAACAGGCACGCCGTTTCGAATGAAGCCGTAGAACTCCCGGTTATGCTGAATTAACGACCGCGCAACGTCAACGTGGGTGAGCTTTTCGATGGCCTGATCTTGGGCTGATTGGGGAAGATCAGGGTTAAGCCGGACCAATGCTGCGCGAAGGTCTCGCACAAGCACGGCCTCGCGCTCGCTCGTGCGCCCAAGCGTGCCCTGCGGCCCGAACTTTTCCTCTTTCCATGCATAAACACTGTCCCAACCGAGCACATTGTGCAGATGATCGGCAAAGGTTTGCTGGACGAGGCGATCTTCGTTATTGATATCGGTGATCATAAGAATCAGAACAATGTTTGTTGATGTTCAAAAGGGATCGGCAGCACACCGATAATGATCCATGGATTTTGTGCCCAACTATGAAACATCAGCGTTGTCCCGAGAAAGAAGTGCAGATCCTTCTTCGAGAACTCGCCGAAATATTTCTCTTTTACCTTAGCCAGTGCTGCAGCCTCGTCGTTATTGGCCTGTTTCAGACAATTCCAGTATAGTTGGCCGATTTCCCAATCCAGAATCTGCATGGTGCTGTTTTTGCCACATGCATCCTCGAACCGATACGAGAAGCTGTACGGTAGTTTGTTGATCAGCTTGAATGTCTGTCTCCAGGCATCCTCTTCAAAAAGCACACCTTGTAACGTTCGATTGCGCATCTCTTCTACTTTGCTCGGGTCCCATTCCCGATCTTCCTCTGCCTCCCAGATAAAATCAAGTATGCGCGTTGGTTTGAATGTGGCAAGAGACAGGGCATTTGCTTTTGCCCCGTCAATCAAAGGTTGGAGTTGGGTGTGAACCTTGGCTGTTTGTAGCAGCATGCGTCGCCGCTCGCGCCAGTTGTTGCTTGTGTCAACGTGGTTGACAGCAGTAAGTTGATTTACATCTGCGGGACGGAAAGACTCAGGGCGGAAATCGCCGGGGCTCTTCACTACATCGCATTCCAACCAATCGAACTTCCGATATTGCTCGGTATCATCCAGACGCCGGAATGGCACCGGGTAGAGGCGCACCCACGTGCCATCCTCTCGGATGCCGGCCGTGCATACTGTTTCACCGTATTTCCTTGAAAGTGTCGGGTAGGTCTTAACGGTAACGAGGATACGCTCCCTGGGCATGCAACCTCACAAGTGTTGTGGCGTAAATGCCTTTCCAAACCGCTTTACCAGCGCATCAGCAACACAATGCCTGTGGCACTGCTCCGGCAAGCGTTCATAGCAGGTAATTGCCACTCGTTCGCCCTTATCGACCCAAGACTTAATTTTAATTAGCGAAACGTCTTGTTTCGGCAAGTAGTCGCGTTTATACATTTCAAACAGCTCATCATAATCAGCCTGCGTTTTCAGCTCACGCCTATCCTCTGACGCAATGCCAAGCTCAGGCAGGTGTTCGTAACGAATGCCTACCCCATCACAACTCTTCGACAATGCCCCTTTGGAAAATCCGTATTTCCGGCTGAGCGGATTGCGCCGCACATCACACAGCATTGTTACGCCATTCCGGATCAGTTTGTTAAGGTATCCTTCCAGCGACTTACCCTCGTAGCCGATCGTACAAAGCCCAGGCTGGGTGATCGTCGGACGGGCCGCTACAATCCCTTTCAATGCTTCCTCATCGCCAGCAAGCACCCGATCCGCAATCTCACTACGAATGGCATAGTATGGGTAACGTCGGTACGTCTCCGCCACAAGTGCGTCGCCGCGCAGACCTCTATAACGTTTGGCGAACTGGCCCATCTGGTTCAGCAACGATTCCTTGACGGTTACCATCCCCCCCGCAGGAGTCAGTTTCCAAGACCTGTCTTCATCAGTGAGCAAACCCTTTTCGATCAAGCGCCGCTTATCTGCATAAGATGTAAAGGAAAATCCACCGAACCTGTATGGTACAAACTCATACGCTGGTTCTTCCTCCATCTCATGACAAAAAAGGAACAGCAACTTCTGATAATCCAGACCGCCGACTTCGCCACCAAGGGCATTCACCAGCGCAAGCAATCGTTTTTGTCTATCGAATAACATGCCTTTATAATATCCTATTTCCACTTATACCGCAATCTCACCGTCTATGCTTTTTTCTCTGCTTCAACCACCTGCGCTGCTGTCATCGACAATAGCTTCACGTTCAGCTCCATCGCGATTACCTTAGCCCGACGTTGAATAAAGGTGTCGTAGTCATCGTCTGTCACACCATAGCCGACCATGTCATTAATCAGGTGGGTCTGGAGCGTTTCTGCTAAGGTTTTATTGGTCTTGTTAAATGCACCGATATACTTGCTCGGAGCCGTCTTGCCGATTCGATGTTTGTTCGAATATCCATCGATTAAGGTGATATTGGCGATCAGATTGGGCTCTTTGCCTTTTTGGCTCTCTTCAAGGTACTTCCTCGGGAAGAAATGGTGATAATTCCGACTAGCGGCGATCTTAAGGTTGCTGTTGTCCAAAATCACCATACCATTTGTATCGAAGGACTTTGGCTGTTGATACGCCATCAGGCACAGAATAGCCTTACAGTACGCGTTGCCCGCCGAGAACCAAGTCTCCTCAATCTCTTTCGGATCAATTGTTAATTCTGAACTCTGGTAGCCTGGCATGGTGCCCTTAGCGATGGCATCCATCTTATTGAAATCCTCTGCCAACTTTGATTCGGTAGCAGAACTGTATCGCACGGTCAGCCCCTCCCAATAGAAGAACTGTTCCAGTAAGCGCACCTGTTCATTGTTCGGCTTCTTGTTGCCAGTCGCGTGAAAGAAATATGTCAAGGGCACGACGGCGGCCGGATAAGGAACCAGTTGCGATACAGGCACTCGCAGTTCCGAGCGGATGAAATCAATGGCCATGAACAGCGCCGTCTTCATAGGCTCCCAGTTAGCAATGAATGTCTCACGCCGAATTTTGAGTATGTCTCGACTGCGCACGGCCCGCAGCGTGATTGCTGCCACACACTGCATGATGATGGACTCGGGGAGCGTCTCAAACTTGGCTGCGGCCAGGCATTCCTTCTCCTCGTCCGACCCATCTCGCAGCACCTCGTATTTTTCGACTAAGTCGAAGCCTTGTGTCTCATCGTACGTCTTTGCAACCATAATCTCGAACACTGTCAGAGCCTTGCCGCCGGTGTTAATACGAGAGAACACCTCGCATGCTACCTCTATGGGATAATCCTTTATCGTGATGGTGGGGAAATCGTAGCCAGTAAGCTTGGTCTTATACGCCTCCACTTGGTCGGCTTCTTCGTGGCTAAGTGTTTTATAAAATGTGCCCAGCGGTTTGCTCAGTACGTCATGCACGGACACATACAGCTTGTTTTCCAACTTCTCCGTCACAACAATCTGCTCATCGTTTATCGGATCATAATTGAGATTGATGAAGATGTCCTTATAGTCAAGTTCCTTGCCGTCCTTGCTGATACGAATGCCCTTGCGGATCGCATACAAGGAGGTGATGCGTTGCTGGCCATCCAATATGTACTGCACATAATCGCCCTTGGGTGTCTCCGGCAATTTGTGGTTACCAACCTCCTTGTAGCTACGCAGTTCTTCTTTAGTCTTCCAGAAAATAAAGGTGCCAATAGGATAGCCCTTAAGCATGGAATCGATCAGCTTGGCAGACTGTTCCTTATCCCACACAAACTCGCGCTGGAACATCGGCAGTTTGACCTGTCCGGTATCGATATCCACAAACAAACGCTCGTACTTTATGTCGTTGTTCTCCGGCTGTAGCAGTACGCTAATCTCAGCTTGATGCGTCGTGTTCTTTTGCGTCGTATCATTCATAACTAGCACTCGCTTTCTTTCAATTTCTATTCACAATCAGTTCAACTCAAGTTTCTGTTTCGCCTCTGAAACAAGTTCCGCGACTCCATGATTCATCTGCATTTCATAATCGCGACGGAGACAATTGTAAGCAGTTTCAAAAACAAGTGGGCTTCGCTTTCGATTCTCAAAGATCTCATCCTGCAGACTCCGAGACCTTTGCGTAATTTTAGATTCTGGCACTCCGTTTAAAGCGTCAATCCACAGTAGTTCGGCATGGTCTTTAAACTTATCCAATCTTCTGGCCGCTTCAATCTGTTCGGAGAACTGGCGAATTCCTAGTATAAATGCTGGCGAAAGCGGAGCCGCCACTTTGAGCACAAAATCTTCCAGCGTGAAACCATTGCCAAACGATAGCCATAATGTGATAATGAATACTGCGAAAACTGCTCCGATCACCCACACAGCATAACGCCGTCGTTGGGTCGAATCCCACCAGCAATTTGAACGCTGACAGGCTATCCGACCGATATAAAGCGGAAGATCTCCAACGTCCGGTGCATACCAGTTTGTCAAAGGCGGCATTCTATTAGCCCATTTTCGATACTTTTCCGCCTGTTCTTTTACGAGTTCTGCGTCTGGGCGTTTTCCAGCCTTTAGTTCATTCCATGGAAGTGAGAGAACATCACAGTCAAACAACTCTTGAACTCGTGCCGCGACCTCGCGCAAACGCTTTTGCCACGGGGTGAACAAGATCACGTCACTAAGTGATACTAAAATACCCCACAGCGCAGCATATCCTCTTAAAGAAGGAAACGCGACAACGAGTAAAGCTGAAGCAACAGCAATAGGCCCGCCTAACAGTACTTGCCAACCAAAAACGTTCTTTGCGGTAGCATATAGTTGTCGTTGTGCGGATAGCCGCTGAAGTTGTTTTTCTGTATTCTGTTCTATCGGTATCATATAGATCAGTAGTAGTAGGTAGGAAACTCGTTATCATAGAGTAACCGCCACCAATAAAAAGCATCTATTGTATTTTCCTTAATAGTCTCTTCGCGAGCTTTTTCGGCCCGAGCATATGCGGTCACAAGCTTAGAAAGCGCCTCGGTTCGCCTCGCGGCTGAGGAGCAAGCAGGTATATAGCCAGATATCCCCATTGGATCTTGCATTTGCGCCAACTGCCCATCCCAAAGCAATTTGAATACATTCTTTACGTCAATATCGTAAACTATGCTTTTTTCTGCTGATGCATACTTTGCGACTCGAAGTTCGAGATAAAAGGATGAGATAGGTACATTACGTATGCATTTCCAGGCCTTAATGAATCGAATCAGCGGCTTTACTTTACCACCAAGCTGATCATTAACATATCGAACATAGGCATTATGCGCGTCAGGACTCGCTTTCATCCAGCCACCAGCACAATCTGCGATGTCATAGACTTTGAAGCGATTGCTTTCGTTGACTTCGTCGGCAGGAACGACCTCTGTCGTTTCGGCAGCGACCGAACCAAAGGGCACGGCTACTGCCGGACAATTAACGCGAACATTGCTGTATGGAAATCGTGCATCAAGTGCATTACGAACTTTTTGAAGTGAATAGGTTGAACTTCGAGTAAGCTGGTCCGTGGGGAGACAAGCAAGATAGTCAACGTCACTATAGCCGGAAATACTCGTCCCATTACCGAAAGATCCGATTCGTGTGAATCGCTTTAAGCCAAAATTACTTATCAGGCAAGCCTCAGTCGAGGCGCGGTGTTTTTTTGCGCCTTCCGATTCAGTCGAACTCGGCGTTAGTCTGGCAAGAAAATCTCTGAATCCTTCTTCAATTGTTCTCGGCATTGCATTACTCTCTTTTTGGTTATACCGCGATTTCGCCGTTCATCAGCCGTGGCAACAAGAGGTCGCGGGCTGCTCGGAGTTTTTGGCTCTGTAAGGTTAAGTTTCCCATTTGATCGAATATCGAAGTAGCGACTTCATTAAAGACATTCAATAACTTCTTGGGAGGAACTAATATCTTGACTCTATGCACGGACTTTCGATCTAAGGTCGGAACAGACGCGCCGCCGTTGTACTGTTTCAAATTCATTTCACGCATCATGTAAAGTGCGAACAATGGAGTGACCATCTTAAATTCTTTAACCCAGAGCGCGGTATTTAGTGGCCAATAATCAGTAGGTACAAACTGGACCTCGCCGAGCGTACCGCTTCGTCCAGTAACGATGCCAGGGCCTTGCACTTTTGCTTTACTATGATACCCGTTAATCTCAGTAGATCCGTAAATTGGCACTTCGCCTTCTTCTCGCGATTGAACTGGTAGGTCGAAACCACGCTGAAGAACTAAGGCTTCTTCAAACTGCACACTTTCCCACCCTTCTGGAACACCCTTGATGATACGTGTATGCTCACGGCCGGGGAAGCGAAGGCGAACGAACCACTCTTGGTATAGCTGCCGCGCTGACTCCTCTAATAATACCATCCGTCGCCGGTTGTTTTCGATGAGATTGTCGTACGTTGCAAGTGTCGATCCGATCTTTTCTTGAACGCCTATCTCATGGGGAATCTTAATTTTGCATTGTCTAATGCGTTCAGGCGATGTATGGCGAACTGTAGCGCCACTCGCTGAACCTCGCACCTGTCCTCGATAATCATGCGTGTTAAGTAAATAGTAAAGAAACAGTTTGTCGATTCGCTTATCGTTAGTTATCTGAACTAAGCCCAGTCGCTGATTATGTAAAAACCTATTATCTTCCGGAATCAGAAAAGAACCACCAAGGATGGGCGCTGTGTTGATAAGATCCGTCATAACTACCAACATATTGCCATCATTCAACAAATATTCTTCTGGGAACTCTCCCGTATAGTACTTTTCTTTCTCGCCCTTAAGCTTAAGCCCACCACTTTCATAACAGTTCCCCGGACTAAGTAGGATGTAATCCCCGGCATCGCTGAAATACTTACCCTTAAAAGCATAGCCGTGCTTCACATCCATCACTTCACCAAGCCTGATGATATCCCACTTCATATCCCAAGCTCCTCGAAGTTCTGTTGAATCTTCCCTGCCAAGGTAACACCTGAATCCTGCACTTCGATGAAGTGAAAAAGATAAAACCATACGGGTTACACTGGTATAATGCGGTTATCTCGCGAACAACCCATTATGTCAGGAGGT
>Ga0315272_10001927_pt1 | contig 10227 bp, 11 predicted proteins | sample C3_middle_MG_FD_203918 | JGI IMG/M metagenome (GOLD analysis project Ga0315272, IMG submission 203918) | Sediment microbial communities from Yellowstone Lake, YNP, Wyoming, USA - C3_middle | ecosystem: Environmental > Aquatic > Freshwater > Lake > Sediment | place: USA: Wyoming | collected...
CGGTCTCGCGGGCAGGACCAGCGAACGATCAACCGTGTTCTCTTGCCGACTGTTTTTGACTTTTTTAGACTTTTTCCTTGATTTATTTTATCCGATGGATTAGATTATACCCCTCATTGGTAAGCACGATGGGCGAGTAGCTCAGCTGGGAGAGCGCCGCGTTCGCAATGCGGAGGCCGAGGGTTCGATCCCCTTCTCGTCCACCAATTTTCTAGATCGCACAGCCGCAGCGGAATTAAAAAGCCGGAGAAATGCCCTAATCGTAAACGACACGAAAAGAGCCTTGCATAATTGCAAGGCTCTTTTTCTTAGTGAGTATCGCGATTCATGACCGCACCCTGTGCGGCAGCGGCTACGGCAGCGGCAATCTTTTCGGGTGCGGGAGATGACGACCGGGGAGTCCTGGATGCGGCAAACACGCCGAAGACGCAATCAGGATCACCATCGCTATCAGTACCAGTGCTTTCCATTTCTGTTTCATGTAAACCTCCTTTCTTGATTTTACGTGCGCGAAGCAATTCATCTTATGGATTTATCAGAACAGCGTTGGGCTCGGTTAATCCGTTGATGACCGAGACCCGTCTGCCTTCGATCTTGAGCCTGCCCTCTGCATACAATTGAATCGCGCGGGAATAAATCGTATGCTCCTGTCTGAGGATCCGCTCCGAGAGGCTGTCCTCGGTATCGTTGTCAAGGATCGGCACCACGGCCTGGATGATGATGGGGCCGGTGTCCATGCCTTCATCAACGAAATGCACGGTGCAGCCGGAGAATTTAGCGCCGTGCTCGATGGCGGCTTTCTGAACGTGAAGTCCGGGAAAGGCCGGAAGCAGGGACGGGTGGATGTTCAGGATGCAGTGCGGGAAGGTCGCGATCAGCACCGGGGTGATGATGCGCATGAATCCCGCGAGACAGACAAGCTCAACACCCCGTGCCTGTAATTCTTTTACGAGCAGGGCATCATACTCATTGCGTTTGCCCTTGTAGTCTTTGGCGCTTACATGGACAGCTGGGATGTTATGCTTCTTCGCCCGTTCAAGGGAATATGCATCGGCCTGGTCGCTGATCACCACGGCAAGCTCGGTGGAAAGCGTTCCCTTTTCGATGTTATCGATGATGGCCTGGAGATTCGAGCCTCGTCCCGAGACGAGGACCCCGATGCGGACCTTTTTCATAGGAAATCCTTATAACAGGTTTCGGGGTCCAGGGGCCGGGGTTCAGGTAAAAAAGACTGGACCCCGGCTACTAAACCCTGACTACTATCATTCCTTGTACTTCACGACCTGTTTCCCTTTTGCGATCTCACCGATCAGGTAGGCACACTCGCCGAGCTGGTGAGCGCGTTTCATGACGGCATCGGCCTGTTTTGCCGGTACTGCCATGATCATGCCGAGGCCCATATTGAAGTCCCGGTACATCTCCTGATCGTCCACGCCTGCCTTTTCCTGGATCAGCGAAAAGATGGGATGGATGTCCCAGGTCCCCTTGACGATCAGGGCCTGGGCGCCTTTCGGGAGCATGCGCGGCGTGTTCTCGGTGATGCCGCCGCCGGTTATGTGCGCCATGCCGCGCAGATCGAACTCCCGCATCAGCGCCAGTATGGTTTTTGCGTAGATCCGTGTCGGAGCGAGCAGTATCTCTCCCAGCGGCCGGTCGAGCCCGGGAACGATCTTTTTGAGCGAGTAGCCGGCTTCCTCAAGCAGGACCTTGCGCGCCAGCGAGTAGCCGTTGCTGTGCAGCCCTGATGACGCGAGTCCGATGAGCTGGTCCCCGGGCCTGATCCGGGAGCCGTCGATGATCTTCTTTTTCTCAACCACGCCGACGGCAAAGCCCGCCAGATCGTATTCATCGTTCCCATAGAATGACGGCATTTCAGCGGTCTCGCCGCCGATCAGGGCGCAGCCGGACTGCCTGCAGCCTTCGGCAATGCCTTTGATGATGTTGGCGTGTTCCTTGGGCTTCAGCTTGCCCGTGGCAAAATAGTCGAGGAAAAAGAGCGGCTCCGCACCCTGGACAATGATGTCGTTCACGCACATGGCCACGAGGTCGATGCCCACGGTGTCGTGCTTTTTGGTGAGGAAGGCGATCTTGAGCTTGGTGCCCACGCCGTCCGTGCCGGAAACGAGGACCGGTTGTTTGTATTTTTTGAGGGCAAAGAGCCCGCCGAAGCCGCCGATGTCGGTGAGCACTTCAGGGCGGAACGTTGACTTGACGTAGGGTTTGATCTTTGAAACAAACAGGTCTCCGGCATCGATGTCAACGCCGGCATCTTTATAGGTAATGGCCATGGAGGTTCCCTTCTGAAAAATTTTGTCGATAGTACCGGTAACCAGCGTTTCTGTCAACAGGTTTCAGCCGCAAGCAGCGGGGAGTGAAATGCCGCATTCGTTTATCGGACCTTTTGCTCGATATCCCGTACGGTGGAATTGTTCATGAGCTTGAGGAACTGGGGATTCGCCATGAGCGCGGCAGTGTCGCCGGAAGTCACGGCTTTCATGACCTCGGGATCTTCGAGGATCTTCATAAATTCGGGGTCGTTCTGGAGCGATTCGATCTTGCTCATGATTTCCTTGTCGTTCATCATCCTGTCCTGCAGTGCCCTTACGTCTCCGGCCCTGTTGTCTGGAGGTGCTCCGGAATTGGCAACAGCTGCTGCTGCGACCGGCCTGATGACGCGGACCTTCGACTCCTCGATCAGCACGGTGCCCAAACTGCTTGAGCGGATGGTGTATTTCCCGTTGATCAACGATACGACTTCTCCGGTCACGACACTGCCGTCCTTGAGCTCGATGGCCCGGATCTCTCCGGCACGGGCTTCCTGTGCCAGGATCAGGACTGAAAAGAGCATGAAGAAAAGTATGGTTCTCATCGCTTACCTCCTGGGTAACTATAGCATATATGACCGCTCATTCCTACTGATACGTGATTGAACCTTTTGCAACCGCAGGGGCGGCGAAGACGCGCAGTTCGCTTAAGCAGAACTCTTTTTTCAACGCAACGATGTTTGAGCGTTTCTGACCTATGGCGGCGGCAACATCGGAGGGATGGCTGAACAAATGTGCGGGGCCTGCTCCGGGCTCACGCTGTTGCAATGCAGCGCGCATCCGGTCCAGGAGGACCAACGAATCCACGAGCTGCCTGAAAGCCGGATGATAAGGACCCGCCAGGATTGTCCCGGGTTTTTGAAGTTCTTCGGTCGGCTGGAGCCCCATGCGGATCACCGCGATGTTGGCGCGTTCGAATTGCAGGAAAGCGTTCCTGCACCACTGTACTGCTTCGTCCAGCGATAACGGGGTATACTGTCCCGAGCAATACAGCGTTTCGAGCGAAGTTTCTTTGATCACGAGCGCCGGGTAGATCCGGACGAAGGCCGGCCGCATTGCGATCACGGCGCTCACGGTCGTCATGAAGGTTTCGGCAGCATCACCCGGCAACCCGGGCATCAGCTGCAGACCGATGGTGAAGCCCTGTTCCCGAAGCAGGGTGACGGCATGGATGGTGTCGGCTGCGGTATGGCCCCGCCCGGAACGCATAAGCACGGCATCATCCATGGACTGAACGCCCAGTTCTATGGTATCAACGTGATGGTCCCGGAGAAGAGCAAGGACCTCCCTGTTAATGCTGTCCGGCCTGGTTGAGAGGCGGATTCCTTTGACTTTGCCTGAGGCAATGAACGGTTGACATGCTTCGAGGTAGCTTTTCTGAATCTCGATCGCTAGGGCGGTAAAACTGCCGCCATAGAACGCCACCTGGGCCTCCTGCTGTTCACGCTTATCCAGATAGGCGTTGATCGTCTGCGCAACGGAGGAAGGATCCATGGACGTTCTTTGTCCGGTGATGTTCTTCTGATTGCAGAACACGCACTGATGAGGGCAACCGGCATGGGGAATGAAGAAGGGGATGATCATGTTCAATTCAGGAGACAGGATACAGGAGACAGAATTCAGGAGCAAAGAAAAACAAGATGAAAATCCCTATTTCTCCTGACTCCTGACTCCTGGCTCCTGGCTACCCAGCCTTTCAAGCGCTTCCTTCGCGGCTTTTTGTTCGGCTTCTTTTTTGCTCTTGCCGGTTCCGCGGCCATAGAGCTGCCCCTTGACCAGCAGTTCCACGGCAAACTGTTTCTGGTGGTCCGGGCCGGTCTCGGATACGACGCGGTATTCAGGCAGCTGCTTGAGGCGCTCCTGGCAGCGCTCCTGGAGCGCTGTTTTGTAGTCAAGGCTGGTGCGTGACGCGCAGGTCCTCTTGATCACGTCCTCGAAAAAGCGAAGGATGAATGCTTCTGCGGCATCCTTGCCTGAATCGAGGTACAGGGAGGCAATGAGCGCTTCAAGGGCGTCCGCCAGCAGCGAGTCCTTGTCGCGTCCGCCGGTCTGCTCTTCGCCCTTGCCGAGCAGCAGGTATGCGCCGAGCGTCAGGGCGCGGCCGATCACGGCGAGCGCGGGCTCGCTTACGATCGCTGCTCTGAGCCTCGAAAGATCTCCCTCGGTGGAGTCCGGGCAGGTTCTCATGAGATACTCGCTCACGATGAGCGAGAGAACGGCGTCTCCGAGGAACTCCATCCGTTCGTTATGGTAGGGGACCTTGTTTTCGTTGGCGAAGGATTTGTGCGTTAAAGCACGTTCAAGGAGCTGGGGCTCCTTGAACGTGTAAAAGATGTGTTGCTGAAGGTCTGCGAGCGTGGGCATCTTAGTTCCGAAAGCGCTTGAACACCAGGCACGCGTTCGTGCCGCCGAAGCCGAAGGAATTGGACATGACCACGTCCACCTGCGCTTTTCGCGCGGTGTGCGGGATGTAGTCCAGGTCGCATTCGGGATCGGGATTCTCCAAATTGATGGTCGGCGGGAGCACCCCGCGGTCCAGCGCAAGAACGGAGATGACAGCCTCCACACCGCCGGCTGCACCGAGCAGATGGCCGGTCATGGATTTCGTGGAGCTCACCGGGATCTTGAATGCATGGTCTCCGAACACGGTCTTGATGGCAATGCTTTCGAGTTCGTCGCCGTACTTGGTGGATGTTCCATGGGCATTGATGTACCCCATGTCCGTCGGGGCAACGCCCGCGTCCTTGATCGCCATCTTCATGCACCGGGCCGCTCCTTCACCGTTCGGAGCGGGAGACGTGATATGATAGGCATCGCCCGAGGCGCCATAGCCGACCACCTCGGCATAGATCCTGGCCCCGCGCTTGAGCGCCAACTCCATCTCCTCAAGGATCACCACGCCGGAGCCTTCGCCCATGATGAACCCGTCGCGCTGGGCGTCAAAGGGGCGGCTTGCGCGCTGCGGTTCATGGTTCCGGGTGGACAGGGCTTTCATGGCGTTGAATCCGCCCACGCCGGTCACACAGATGCACGATTCGGTCCCGCCGGCGATCATGGCATCGGCATCGCCGCGCTGGATCCACTTGAACGCATCGCCGATGGAATGAGTTCCCGTGGCGCAGGCCGTGACCACGGAGATGTTGGGGCCCTTGGCGCCGAAGCGCATGGAAATATTGCCCCCGGCCTCGTTGATGATCAGCATGGGGATATAGAAGGGCGTGATCTTGCGAAATCCGCGCTCGAGATAGACCTTGTGGTACTTTTCGATCGCCGGGAGGCCGCCGATGCCAGCGCTTACCATGACGCCGACGCGCTCAGCGTTCTCCGGGGTGATCTTGAGTCCCGACATGTCCATGGCCATCTGGCTCGCTGCGATCGCCAGATGAATGAAACGGTCCATCTTCTTGATCTCTTTGAGCTCGATGTACTTCTCCGGTTCGAAGCCGTGGATCTCTCCCGCGATCTGCGTGGGGATGTCCTTCGCGTCGAACTGCGTAATGGGGCCGATGCCGGATTTGCCGCTGATCAGACCTTCCCAGCTTGTTTCCGTATCGAGTCCCACGGGCGTTACCATGCCGACACCGGTTACAACAACTCTTCTCTTCAAAAGAGGATACCTCCTGCATAATAAATCCGAAAAGCCAAAAAACCTGCTCTCATGGCTGCGGGAGAGGTCTTCTGGCTTTTTGGATTTTTGAGACGGATTGGCTCGTGGCGTTGAACTGTGTTACTTTTTTGCCTTGATATAGTCGATCGCGTTCTGCACGGTCGCTATCTTTTCCGCATCCTCATCCGGGATCTCAACGCCGAATTCTTCCTCGAGCGCCATCACGAGTTCCACGGTATCGAGCGAGTCGGCGCCGAGGTCGTTGACGAATGATGCCTCAGGCTTCACATCCGCTTCCGGAACGCCAAGCTGCTCAGAAATGATCTTTTTTACCTTTGCCTCTATCTCTGCCATTGTCTTCCTCCTGTGATTATGTCCTTGATCGTATAATTATTGCGTCTAAAACGTGGTGCCTTTCATGGAGCGGGCGGAACTACATGTACATGCCGCCGTTCACATGGATGACCTGACCGGATATATACGATGCCCAGGGTGATGCAAGGAACCTGACCGCATTTGCAACGTCAGCGGGAGTGCCGAGTTTGCCCAGGGGGATCTGCTTTGCGAGCTCTGTTCTGACCGTCTCGGACAGGGCCTGCGTCATGGCCGTTTCGATGAAGCCGGGGGCCACGGCATTGGCCGTGATGCCGCGGTTCGCATATTCCCGGGCGATGGTCTTGGTCAGCCCGATGAGCCCGGCCTTGGACGCCACATAGTTCGCCTGGCCTGCATTGCCCATGGCGCCCACGATCGAGGCGATATTGATGATCGTACCGTTGCGCTGCTTGGTCATATACTTGAGCGCTGACTTCGTGCACAGGAACGCGCCTTTTAAATTGATGCTGAGCACAAGGTCCCAGTCCTCATCCTTCATCCGGAGGATAAGCCCGTCGCGGGTGATGCCGGCATTGTTCACCAGAATATCGATCCGGCCGAACTTCCCGATGACCTGGTCGATCATGGCGGTCACGTCGGCCGAAGACGCCACGTTCGCTTTGACGGCAAGCGATTTCCGTCCGAGTGCTTCAATCTCACCTGCTGTTTTTTGGGCTGCTTCGAGGTTCACATCGCAGATGGCGACGTCAGCGCCGTCCGTTGCGAGCGCCAGCGCAATGTCCCGTCCGATGCCTTGTGCTGCGCCGGTGACCAGTGCTATTTTGCCGTTCAAACTCATGCAATCGCTCCTCAGCTACTGTTTCGAACAGTGCCCGTCTATGCCGATCCCGTTCAAGGTGAACATGTTGTACTTTGTGTATCTGCCCTCACAGGAGGCCCGGTCGCCTTTATGGAACTTGCCGGCTTCCTTCACACGGACATCGACGACAAAGTTCCTGGACCGCCCCGGGACGTCCACATTCAGCACGATCTTCGCGCCGGTCCTGCCGGTAATAACATCGTCGACCTTGCCGCTAGCGACGACCTGTTTTCCCTTTAATGCCTTGAGGTAGCTCTTGACGTCATCTGATGAGTACTTCGTCTTGTCCATGTGTTCGGCGACTTCCGCCGCGTTCAACGCTGCTCCTGCGGTCGCCGTCTCCGAGGACAGCACGATCAGGCCGAGCGCTGCAAGTGCGCAGAGCGTAACACTGAAAAATTTCATAACCATGTCCAACCTCCTCTTCGGATGGTATAAGACTGCTACGAAACGCCCAGGGCGTTCAGCGTATCGTTCATGCTCTTCTGGTCTTCAACGTTCAGGATCTTCGCTTCTTTGGCGATCCGCTTTACCAAGCCGGAAAGCACCTTGCCGGGGCCTACTTCGATGAAGGTGTCGACGCCGTCAGAGGTCATGCGTTTGATCGAGTCTTCCCAGAAGAGAGGAGCGCTGATCTGCTTGATAAGCGAAGGTCTCAGGTCAGACGCTTTCCGCACGTATTGCGCATCGGCATTGTTTACGATCGGTATCAAGAGATCGCTGATGCTGACGGTCTCCAGTTCTTTTGCCAGACGTGCACCTGCCGTTTGCATCATGGCGCAGTGTGATGGCACGCTTACCGCAAGCGGCACCACTTTTTTCGCCCCGCGGGCTTTGGCGAGTTCCATGGCCGCTTCCACGGCTTTTTTTTCGCCTGCGATCACGATCTGGCCCGGGGTGTTGTAATTTGCAGGGGCAACTATACCATTTTTGGACGCGTCAAGGCAAGTTTTTTCTACGTCCTGCCGCTCCATGCCGAGAATGGCCGCCATGAGTCCGGCGCCTTCAGGAACAGCCTCCTGCATATACCGGCCGCGCTTCTGCACGAGCGCCACGGCATCTTTGAGGGTCAGGCCTCCGGCACAGGTGATGGCCGTATACTCGCCGAGGCTATGGCCTGCGGCAACGACGGCAGCGACCCCCCGGCGCTCGAGGGGCCTCAGCATGGCGATGCTCGACGCAAGGATGGCGGGCTGGGTATTTTCCGTGAGATTCAGTTTCTCGACAGGGCCCTGGGTGCACAGGTGCGCAAGGTCGAAGCCAAGCGCCGTGCTCGCGATTTCGAATACCTCACGGGATTCCGCGAAATTCTCATAGAATTCTTTGGCCATGCCCACGTACTGCGAGCCCTGGCCGGGAAAGAGAAATGCGATCTTCATAATTAGCCTCGTAGTTCCTTGAACTTCTTGATCATGACCGGGAGGACCTCCAGAACATCGCCCACGATGCCGTAGGTGGCAACGCTGAAGATGGGCGCGTCGGGGTCTTTGTTGATCGCGACGATGACATCGGACGACTGCATGCCTGCCACGTGCTGGATGGCGCCGGATATGCCGCACGCAATATAGAGCTTGGGACAAACGGTCTTGCCGGTCTGGCCTACCTGGTGAGAGTAGGGGATCCAGCCTTCATCCACGGCGCCGCGCGTAGCAGCAACAGCGCCGCCAAGGACCTTGGCAAGTTCTTCGATAAGATGAAAGTTCTTGACGCCGCCCATGCCGCGGCCGCCGGCCACAATAATGTTCGCTTCGCAGATATTGACGGTCTCGCCCAGCTCTTCTATCGTTTTGATGACCCTGGTGCGGACATCACCTGCCTGCGTGAATTTCACCTCGATGATGTCGCCGGTGCGGGCATCATTACGGGGAGCCGGCTTCATTACCTTGTGTCTGACCGTCGCCATCTGCGGCCGGTGGTTCGGTGTTACGATCGTTGCCATGATGTTCCCGCCGAAGGCAGGCCGGGTCTGGTGAAGGTTGCCGGTCTCGGGATCAATATCGAGCACGGTGCAGTCTGCCGTAAGTCCGGTATAGAGCTTGGCTGCGACCTTCGGAATGAATGAACGGCCGATCGCTGTTGCGCCGGCGAGGATGATCTCGGGTTTGTGGAGCGTTGCGAGGGTGGTGAGCACGGCGCTGTAGGAATCGTCGTTAAAGTCCTTCAGGGCCGGGTCATCGGCCAGATAGACGACATCGGCTCCAAAAGCGATGAGGTCCCTGGCTTTCTCCCTGATGCCGTGGCCGATGAATACGGCGGAAAGCTTGGCGTGACGTTTATCCGCCAGCTTTCTTCCTTCTCCGAGGAGCTCAAGCGTTACGCTTGAGATGCCTCCCTTGTGCTGTTCTGCAAAGACCCAGACGCCTTTGAAGGCCGAAAGGTCCTTTGCAACTGCAACGGCCTCTTCGCCGGTCCGTTCGATGGCCTTGAATTCGCACGCCTCGATGCACGCGCCGCACAGGGTGCAGCTTTCCGTGATAAAGGCCTTGCCGTTGCGCATCTCGATGGCGCCAAAGGGGCAGGCGGAGACGCAGGTCTCGCAGCCGGTGCAGGTGTTTGAAATGACTTGAATGCTCACTATGAACTCCTTTTGAATCAGAGAAGGTAAGAGGGAAAGAAGGTAAGAAAAAAATGCCTACCTTCTTACCTTCATACCATCCTACCTTCCCGGTTTACACCAACGATTGCCCTTTCAACTTCTTCGCGACCTGCTCAACCTGCTGTTCGATCGTTCCGGACAGTATCTCCCGCTGGCCGCGAGGGACAGGCGGGAATATCCGGACGACCTTGGTGGGCGAACCTTTGAGGCCGAGCATGTTCTCGTCAGCGTTGATATCTTTGGCCGTCAGGGTAGTGACCTTGAGGTTTTTTGCTTTCATTTTGCCCTTCAGCGAGGGCAGCCGCGGCTGGTTGATCTCCTTGACCACGGTTATCAGCGCCGGGAGAGAGGACTCCACCACATCGTATCCATCGTCCATCATGCGCTCGACAATCATTTTGCCGTCGGCTATGGTTGTTATTTTCTTGATGTAGGCGATGAAGGGAATGCCGAGCATGTCCGCGGTCTCGGGACCGACCTGGGCTGTGTCGCCGTCGATCGCCTG
>Ga0315272_10001929_pt1 | contig 10226 bp, 8 predicted proteins | sample C3_middle_MG_FD_203918 | JGI IMG/M metagenome (GOLD analysis project Ga0315272, IMG submission 203918) | Sediment microbial communities from Yellowstone Lake, YNP, Wyoming, USA - C3_middle | ecosystem: Environmental > Aquatic > Freshwater > Lake > Sediment | place: USA: Wyoming | collected...
TGGCGCTCCGTTAATTTTGACGGACTTGCTGCCTTTGTCCAGATCGCCACTTTTTGAAATATTCGGATACGGAATAGGGACGATGGCATTACCCACTGGGGTTTTGCAAACATCCGGAAATTTGGTGGTGGTGCCGTTGCTGACTTTGGTGACCGGACTGCGGCCGTTTACCAACGTGTCGTTCACTGACATTACGTGCTCCTTTTCGCGCTAACGAATGGTGATTATCAAACGCTCTCCCCAAGGTCAATTCAATACGCCAACCTATCGACGGCGCATAAACCTCGTTGAACTGAACCTACGGTGCAAGGTGATCTTTATGATCCATTTTAAACGGGTACGGATTGCAAACGCACAAGTTGGAGTATCCAAAGCCGCCGTACTTCAGTCAATAGCCAATTTGAATTCCCCCACGAAAGGCTGGTTCTGGCACAAAACAGTATTTCAGCCATTCAAATTACTTATCCAAAAGCAGCCGTTCTCAAGCTCACCGCATCCTGCGCTCGTTTCGCTCGCGACAGCCAGCGTAGCTTGGCTACGCTGGCTACAAAACAATAAACGTGCGCGAAGCGCACACCACAACGCTGCCTTTATTCCCCTGTGCGCCGCCGAGTAGCGGAGGCTGGTCAGGGAATTCTGACGAATATGTTTGAGAACGTGGCCGCGCAGCGGATCGTGTGAGTTTTGGGGTCAGGCCTTAAATTTTACATTGCATCAATGTAAAATTTAAGGCCTGACCCCCATTTTTGCCATTTTTGTTAAGGCCTGCCCCTAATTTTCTGCTCTACCGCGTCAATGACAAGGTAATCGGCTGGCACAGTTTACTAACCTGCTTTCGCCCGCGCGACCATATCCTTTACTGCAACGGTCATGTTCATGGGGACAAGTTTTATATCTGGATGTGCCTTCTGGAAGACACGGAAAACTTCATCCGAGAATGCCTGGCCGATCTCCTCGACCCCGGAAAAATCCAGGATCACCGTTCTGAACTTGTCGAACCTAAAAATCAACCTCTTTGCCTGAGACCTGGACACGAGCTTTTCACCTTCGTACTGACCAAGTTTCACCGGCACGATGGTCTTAGCGAAAGTGTATTCCTCGGGAGCGGCAAACTTATCGAATATCTCTTTTGTCGTGCGTTTACTGTTATTCCGCAGACGCATTACAACGAGTGTTCCGGGTGCGTTCTTTGGGCGTTCGACCAGCAGGTCGTCGCGGCCATCATCATGCATGAAATGCAAGCTAGCGGAGCGGATGTCGAAGAGGTCGAACACCTTGCTAGAGAAAAAGATGCCTTCGCCAGAATGGTTTTCTGGATCCGTGGTGAACTTCCCCTTGGCCAGCTCAAGAATAGCTTCGCGCGGGTCATATAGCTGGAGCGCTTTTTGGATCTTATTGAAGATGCCTTCCCCGTCGTCCGACACCCAGGCCTGGGTGTAAAGGGCGTTGCGCGAGCACCATGCTTTAATTTTGTCAGAGCCGGAGTGGTCTATGGCGTTGTTCACCATCTCGGTAAATCCGTACCGCCAGATGTCCCGAACATTTTCAGGCAGGTCGCGTACAACGGGGGCCAGTAGTGATTGCCATACATGGTCTTCAGACAGACCTGCACGATCATATTCCTGGCTAACCCGGTTAGTCTCGACCAGGGAGTACTCAACTCCCCTGCCTACGCCAGTTTTTGCGATAAGACCTTTCGCTACAGCAGCACGCAGCTTAGTGCTGGCCGCCTGTCTTGAAAAATTTTGAGCAGCAGCAAGCCTGGTGGCGACATTTTTTCCATCGTCAGATACCAGCTTCAGCAGCGTATACATAGAATCGTCAATCATGATTTAGACAATAATCGTAAAGCAGAACAGAGATAATTGTAAGGCTATATACAATTAATTGTAAAGACATGTTTTGCTAAATGTAAACTACGTCATTTGCTTGAATGACCTACCTCTGAAATTAGAAACTGTGCTCTGCCCCCGGAAACGTCCCCGCCTTCACCTCGCTCACATACTTCGCCACCGCATCCCCAATAGAACCCGCGCCCTGCATGTAATTCTTCACAAAGCGCGCCTTCTTGCCGGGGTAGATGCCCAGCATGTCGTGCAGCACCAGCACCTGCCCGGAACAGGCCGCGCCCGCGCCGATGCCGATGGTGGGGATGGAAATATTGGCGGTAATTTCTGCTGCCAGCGCGGCGGGTACGGCTTCCAGCACCAGCATCCCGGCACCGGCCCGCTGCAGTGCGACCGCGTCCTGCAGCAGGCGCTGCGCATCGGCATCGTTCTTGCCTTGCACGCGGTAGCCGCCCATCTGGTGCACCGACTGCGGCGTGAGTCCAATGTGGCCGCACACCGGAATGCCGCGTTGCGTCAGGAACTCGACAGTTTCCACCATGATCTCGCCACCTTCGAGCTTGACCATCTGCGCGCCCGCCGCCATCAGCCGCGCGGCGTGTTCAAAGGTTTTTTTCGGACTAACCTGGAAGGTGCCGAACGGCAGGTCGGCGACGATGAACGCCTGCTTCGCTCCGCGCGCCACGCAGGCGGTGTGGTAAATCATTTCATCCAGCGTCACCGGCAGCGTGGTCTCATGCCCCTGCAGCACCATGCCAAGCGAGTCACCCACCAGCAGCGCATCCACGCCGCTGGCTTCTAGCAGCGCCGCGAAGCTGGCGTCGTAACAGGTCAACACCGCGATCTTTTCGCCCTGGTCACGCTTGGCCTGCAATGTTGTCAGTGTCGTTCTCATCGTGGCTGCCTCTAAATTCTAACTAAACTGGAATGAGCAATTCAGCCAGAGCGTGGTTGTTGCCGCTTTAGCGGCTATACAACCACGGCCTACTCCTTGCGGGTGCGGATTAACACGGATTGACACGGAAAAATTCGCTGCGAAAAGTTGCCATTTTGGGATGAGAGCAGTCGCTCATAATCCGTGTTCATCTGTGTTAATCCGTGGCTAATAATTATCACGCTCCCATGCTGAAAAATTCGCGCTGCCCGCGCATGCCTTCGATGCGCTGCAACAGCAACGTAAAATCCTCATCGCGATCGACAAAATTCAGATGCTCGCTGTTCACCACGAGCACCGGCGCGGCATCGTAATGATAAAAGAAATCGCTATAGGCCTGCGCCAGGCGCGTCAGATAGTCGTCCGAAATCGTCCGCTCATAAGCCTTGGAGCGTTTATGCACACGCTCGATCAACGCTTCAGGCGAGGCTTGCAGATACACCACCAGATCAGGCACGGGTGCTTGCGGTACAAGGCTGCTATGAATCTTCTGATATAACGCAAACTCGTCGTCGCTCAAATTCAGGCGCGCGAACAATGCGTCCTTGTCGAACAGGTAATCCGACACTGTACTGGTACGGAACATATCCATCTGCGCCAGATCGCGCATCTCGTTGATGCGCTGGAACAGAAAAAATAACTGCGCCGGCAGCGCATGGCGCACCGGGTCCTGATAAAAGCGCTCCAAGAATAGATTTTCCTCCGGCTTTTCCAGCAGCGCAGGCGCATGAAAATGCTCGGCCAGCCGCCGCGCCAGGCTGGTCTTGCCCACGCCGATCGGCCCTTCGACCACCACATAATTGTATTTATCAAACAGCATCGACAACACGCTCCAGTTCCTGATCGCCACATTGCTGTAATGCTGCCGCCGCCGAGCCTATGCCGGGAATCACGCATTCCGCCTCGATCTCCAGCAGGGGGCGCAGAACGAATGCGCGCAAATGCATCTGCGGGTGTGGAATGGTCAGGCTGTGCTCGTGGTGGCGCAGCTCGTCGTACAGCAGCAAGTCCATGTCCAGCGTGCGCGGGGCGTTGCGAAATTCGCGCGTGCGCCCGCATTCCTGTTCCAGCTCAAGCAGCGCATCGAGCAGGGCGCGCGGGCTCAGCTCCGTTTCCAGCTTGGCCACCGCATTGATGAAATCCGGTTGATCGAGATACCCCACCGGGGCGCTGCGGTAGAGCGAGGAGTGCGCCAGAACCCGGCTGTGCGGCAGACTTGCCAGCGCCTGCAATGCACGCAACACCTGGCCGCGCGGATCGTCCAGGTTGCTGCCCAGTCCGACGAACACAATATGCCCTGCCATTAGTCGATCGGAAACTCTGCCTGGGCTTTTTCCCCGGCTGCACTCGGTTTTTTGCGACGGCGGCGCTTCTTCGGTGCTTCATCCGGCTGCAGCATTTCGGCGCGGCGCGCATCCGAGGCATCCTGAAACTCGTCCCACCACAATCCCAGTTGCGGATCGACCTCGCCGCTCTCGCAGCGCAGCAGCAGGAAATCGTATGCGGCGCGGAAGCGCGGCTGCGACAGCAGGCGCAGCGGACGCTGACCGCTGCGCTGTTCGAAGCGCGGTTGCAGCAGCCACAGCTCTTTCATGATCGCATCGTAACGCCGCGGAATAGCGAGTTGCGCCTGCTGCCGCTCCAGTACTTCATCCATGGCCGCGTGCATCGCCGCCAGCGGGCGTTCGCCTGCGTCCTGATGCGCCTTGCTCGTGGCCAACACCTCATGCCATAGCAGCGCTGCGAACAGGAATGCGGGCGAGGTCGATTTGTCCTGGCTGATGCGTTGGTCGGTATTCTGCAATGCCAGCATGACAAATTTCTCGCCCATCGGCTGATTCAGTATCACATCCAGCATCGGCAACAGGCCGTGGTGCAGATCCATCGCACGCAACTTCTTCACGCACTCCACCGCGTGACCGGACAGCAGCAGCTTGAGCATCTCGTCCAGCAGGCGCGCCTGCGGCACGTTGCTGAGCAGCTCCTTCATCTTGAAGATGGGCGCACCGGTGGCCGCATCCAGCTTCATGCCCAGCTTGGCCGACAGGCGCACCGCGCGCAGCATGCGCACTGGGTCTTCGCGGTAGCGCACCTCGGGGTCGCCTATCATGCGCAAGGTATTGGCGCGAATGTCGGCATAGCCATCGTGGTAATCGAAAATTTCCTGCGTGGCGGGATCGTAGAACAACGCATTCGCAGTAAAGTCGCGCCGCGCCGCATCCTGCTCCTGATCGCCGAACTCGTTGTCGCGCAGCAGCCGGCCGTGCTCGTCGGTTTCCGCATCGGCCACTTCAATCATGCGTCGAAATGTTGAAGTCTCCACAGTTTCTTCGCCGAACATCACGTGCACCAGACGAAAGCGCCGCCCGATGATGCGCGAACGGCGGAACACGCGGCGCACCTCTTCCGGCGTGGCGTCGGTGGCGATATCGAAATCCTTGGGATGGCGGTTGAGCAGCAGGTCGCGCACCGCGCCACCGACCACAAAAGCCTTGAATCCTGTGGCCTGCAGGCCGTCAGTCACCTTGCGCGCAGCTGGGCTGATGCCGATCCGGCTGACGCCATGCACTTCAAATGGGATGATGTGACACTTGCCTACTACCCGGGTGCGGGCAGCTTTCCCGAACACGCGTTTGAACAGTTTTTTTATCATTGCTCTCTATGCAATATGAATGCCGCAACGATGCTGCGGCAAAAAAGAAGCGCAGATTATACACCCTCCGCCAAGCAGCGTACTTATGGCTGCCCGGCCGCCATGAAGCAGACCCACAAAAAAAAGGGCGCACGTGCTAACGTGCGCCCCTGCTCCGCTGCAACAGCCTGCTTTTAATTCTTCAGGCAGGAGCTCATGAACGCCTTGCGCTCATCGCCTTTCAGCGCTTTTTCCTTGGCATCTTTGTTGCAGGTTTTCATTTTTTCTTGCTGTGCAGCTTTCTTGTCGACAGGAGCGGCAACCGCTTTCTTGTCTGCAACGGCAGCCTCGGGCTTCTTGCTCAGACAGTCTTTCATGAACGCCTTGCGCTCATCGCCCTTCAGCGCTTTTTCCTTGGCATCCTTGTTGCAGCTTGCCATCTTTTCCTGCTGCGCCCCGGCAAATGCGGGAGCGGTGAACATCAACCCCAAACAAGCGAGTGCGATCAATTTTTTCATTGCGTATCCCTTTCAGATAAATTCAACAAGTTAAACAGCGCAGCGATTATAAAACAGAAATCCTTTGCACTGACCTTCTCAACGCAGACTCAGAACCGGCCAACCGTGTTGCATGGCATGGGCATGCAACGTCGCATCTGGATCAACTGCTACCGGATGCCTCACCTTTTCCAGCAGCGGCAAGTCATTCAGCGAATCGCTGTAAAAACAGCTGTCGGCGAAACTGTCCCAGCTCCAGCCGCGTTGCGCCATCCAGCTCTCCAAGCGGGTGATCTTGCCCTCGCGGAAACACGGCACATCGGCCACTCCGCCGGTGAATTCGCCGTCCTTCTGCTCAGGCTCGGTCGCAATCAGGTGCTCCACGCCAAACGCGCGCGCGATCGGGGTAGTCACAAAACTATTGGTGGCGGTGATGATCACACACACATCTCCCGCCGCCCGGTGCTGCGCCACCAGTTCGCGCGCGGCGTCCCCCATCATGCCGCGCACCTTGATGCGCATGAATTCCTCGTGCCAACCGTCCAGCACGCGACGCGAATGGCGCGACAAAGGTTTCAGCTGGAAATCAAGAAATTCATGGATGTCCAACGTTCCGGCCTTGTACTGCTGATAGAAAGCCAGATTTTTCGCCTCAAACAATTCGCGGTCGAGCACACCTTGTTCGATCAAAAACTGCGCCCATTCAAAATCGCTGTCACCGCTCAACAGCGTGTTATCCAGATCAAACAATGCCAGGTTCACTATCCATCTCCATCCAATTTGGTTGATACAATAAAAAAATACTTTGCAAACGAATCGACTATCCCCTCTGCAGATTCCCCACAAACACTATCTGCGGGTTATAATTATTTCACCAAGGTTAATGTGTAAATTTCAACACACAACACACGACTATATGCTATTCAGCCTAGGCATCAACGACACGATGAGAAAATACAATTTTCGCAGCACCGACGACAACGGGCCATCATATGTCGCCCCGCTTAGGGTTTTAACATGAGTGCTGAAGAATCTCGCCATCCCGATTATCCCAGCATCTCTGCATCCCTGGCAGAAGTTAACGCGAAGTTTCCAGAATTTCTGGAAAAAAGCTTTGCACGCATTTTGATGCGTATCGAATCAACCTGGGGCACACAAGAAACTTCCAGCTACATCAATTCACTCGTTCTCGGATCCGATACAGACCGCACAGACCGCCAAGGCTTCCCGGCCGAGGCAATGACCGAGCTGATGCTGCTCATGCAAGTGCACCAGCGTTTTTTTCCATTGATCGATTCCAATCCATACGATCCTTTTAGCGGCGCCGAAATATTGTTTCCGATTGCGGAAGCCAGCAAATTGAGCCACCCGGACACCGTGGAATTCGAAAGCGTAGCCTTAAGCAAACCGGACAACCACCCGAACATAACAGCAATCACTGAATCCAACACGAACAGCGCAAGAGAATCCGCCAGCACCGACAGTCTTGCGCCGGAGCCGGCTATCACTGCCCCTGTCGAAAGAAGACGTGCCATTGGGCAAGTAGATTGGCCAGTGATTCATACGCTGAACGAATTATTCGATTACGCCAAGCTGCAGCGCAACGGAGAAAATCTTTACCCCCTGCAGGACAAGCCGGTGGGCGAGATCCTGATGCATTATGGCGCCATAGACGAACGCACATTGCGCGTCGTGCGCAACATGCAGAAAAAACCTGAGCACAAAAACCAGCCCATAGGTGAAATCCTCGTTGAGATAGGGATCATCAAGCAGGATGAACTGACCCGTGCGCTGCATATACAGGCTGGCGTGCTCATGGTGGATTTGCTGAACATCGCCATTCCCGCGGAAACGCTGAAAATAATCCCCAGCACAAAGGCGCGCGAGAAACAGGTCGTACCTATAGGCAGTTACCATGACACGCTGTACCTGGCGGTTGCCGACCCCTTCGCCTTCACGGATCGGGCTTTCTTTGCCTTCCTGACGGGCATGAAAATCATGCTCGTGTTTGCGCCGCAGCATGAAATCATCAACCGCCTGAATATATATGGCGCCGGAAAAAGCGCAAACGATGCCAAGGAAGAGTTCCGCAACCTGACCAAAAAGACCCTTGATATTGCGCCGGTCAAGACCGCCGCCGACGAGCTGTCCTATACCGATATCTCGGAGAATGACTCCACCATCATCACACTGGTTAACCAGATCATATCCAATGCCGTCGAGGCGGGAGCTTCTGATATCCATCTCGAGCTATTCCAGGGCTGCTCATCATCCAATATTCGCTTCCGCCGCGACGGCGCAATGGAACATTTCTCAAATTTCCCGAGCGGCTATCATAATGCCGTGGTTTCCCGCATCAAAATCATGGCCAGCCTGGACATTTCAGAAAAGCGCCGCCCGCAGGATGGCAAAATTTCATTATCCATGCCGAGCGGCCAGAAGATTGACTTACGCGTGGCGACCATACCCGCGATGCGCGGCACGGAGTTCGTCACGATCCGTATTCTGGCTTCCGGGGAGCCGAAGCCGCTGATTGAAATGGGCATGTCCGAGCGCGACATGAAACTGTTTCGCGAATTGTTTCAGCACCCCTATGGGCTCATCCTGGTGTGCGGCCCGACCGGTAGCGGGAAAACGACCACGCTGCACTCGGTTCTGAAAGAACTGAACACCGATGAACGCAAGATATGGACAGCGGAAGACCCGGTGGAAATCGTGCAGCAGAATCTCTGCCAGGTACAGATCAACAGCAAAATCGGCATGACCTTCGCCACCGTGCTGCGCTCATTCTTACGCGCCGACCCGGACATCATCATGATCGGCGAAATGCGCGATCAGGAAACGGCCAAGGTCGCACTGGAAGCATCCATGACCGGCCACCTGGTTCTATCCACGCTGCACACCAACTCGGCTGCCGAAACCGTGGCACGTCTGCTCGATCTGGACATCGACCCCTACAATCTTTCCGATGCATTGCTGGTCATTCTGGCGCAGCGACTCGCGCGCAAATTGTGCCCAACTTGCGCAAGGCACGAGGAGGCCTCAGTTCACGAACTGGAAAATCTCGCCGGCGAGTATCACCTATCCGGCTACCCCAAACCCCCTACCGACGCCGAACGCGACGCCATCATTCAACGCTGGCGTGAAAAATACGGCGTCAATGACAAGCTCTATCTGCTGCACCCTGTCGGCTGCAAATCGTGCAACGGTGGCTACAAGGGGCGCGTTGGACTGTACGAATTACTGGAGGCATCCCCACCCATGCGCAACCTGATCCGCCATAAATCCGCAGCCGTCGATTATCTGGCAGCCGGTATGAACGATGGCATGCGCACATTAAAACAGGACGGCATCGAAAAAGTTATTGCCGGCATCACCGACATGATACAAGTACGCAGCGCCTGTGTTTAACATTGGCGCAACAGCAACAAGCGCAGGTCAAATATAAAAATATACTCGCACTGCGAACCTGAGCTAGAATTAATGTTGATATGAATTTCCACCAACCAGTCATTCCCTCCAGCACAGTACATCCGCTCGTCCCGGTTGCGCTGGCGATCGCGCTCGCTCTCCCTTGCATAGCTCAGGCAATGAGCGTTGGCGAAATCGCATTGCAAAGCAAGCTGGGGCAACCGCTGCTGGCTCAGGTGGACTTCAAATCCGAGATCAACGAAAACATCGCAAACAACTGCTTGTCTCTGACCACACCTGATCCGCGCGAAGAGGACGCTCGCAACTATCTGACCAAAGCAAAGCTGTCGATCCAAATGGAAGGTTCGCGGCAATATGTGCTCATCAGTACATACCAGCCCTTCAACGAACCGTTTGCAAAATTGCGCCTGCAGATCAAGTGTCCCGGCATGGGCAGTGTGGTCAAGACACTGACCATCCTGCCGGATATAGACGAACCCATATTTCAGTCGCTGACCACCACCTTTGATTTGCCAGTTATAGCAGACAGCACACCCACCAGCCTCAATACGCCTGCCACCACCAGACCAGCGACCTCGACCGAAAATCAGGCTGTAGACTTGCCACTGCCACGCCGCAGCAACAGGAGAAGAGGTCATGCACAGCCCAGCGCGGAATACCGGCAAGTTACCGGGCAAGAGGTTTCCGGCAAGGCCGAGCAGTCCATCAACGAGCACCGTTCACACGAACATCGCCGTGCCCCTGCTCCGCGACATGTTCACGGAAATGCAAAGCAGAATGAACCGTCAACTTTCCGGCTAAAGCTTTCCGGAGAGCCGTTCGATGAATCGCGCATCGGAAAAATCACTCCGCAAGAACGCGAAATACTGCTGGCACGTCAAAAA
>Ga0315272_10001930_pt1 | contig 10224 bp, 7 predicted proteins | sample C3_middle_MG_FD_203918 | JGI IMG/M metagenome (GOLD analysis project Ga0315272, IMG submission 203918) | Sediment microbial communities from Yellowstone Lake, YNP, Wyoming, USA - C3_middle | ecosystem: Environmental > Aquatic > Freshwater > Lake > Sediment | place: USA: Wyoming | collected...
CCCGCCAGCGCCGTGTCCAGCTGACCGAAGACAATCTCCTGCATCTTGCCTGCGTTGCGCTCATCCAGCGTTTCTCCAACACAGAGCACCGGGACAAGTCCGCTTTCCAGAACATTGACCAGTTTCCGATGCAGCAAGTCGGGCCCTTCTCCCATGATGTGCCTTCGCTCCGAATGGCCGATCAGCGCGTACGAAGCTCCAGCAGACTGGATCATCTGTGGAGAAACCTCGCCCGTAAAAGCCCCCTCGACCTCAGCCGCAGCGTCCTGTGCGCCGAGCTGAATCCAGGATGGGACAGCGTGCGACTTCGCCAGGGCTCCCAATGCAATGTAATTGGGGAAAATCAACACCTTGACCTTGTCCGGCTCCGGCGCTACTGTTCCGCTCATCTGTGAAAAGAACTCCAGCGCCTGATCGACGGTCTTGAACATCTTCCAGTTACCAGCAACGATCTTCATGGTCCTCTCCTTATGGCAGAATTTTGGTTGTGTAGCCCACTCTTACTCTTCATCCACCGCCGGCTGGTCGGGCGCCGGCGGAACTCGCTGAGCGCGTACTCTGGCAATGCGCTTTCCAACAACGTTCACTACCGTAAACATAATCCCCTCCCGCTCAACCCGGTCCCCGACGCGTGGCAGGCGCCCGATTTCTGAAAGCATGAGGCCCGCGATGGTATCGTACTCCTCGCCCGAAAGCTCGACGCCAAAAAGCTCAGACACTTTGTCTGTCGGCACCGAACCCTTGATGAGAAAGGCATTGTCGCCTGTGCTTTCAATTTCAGCGGCTTCCTTGTCATACTCATCCTGAATTTCGCCAAAGACCTCTTCGAGAATGTCTTCCACTGTGATAAGCCCAGACACTGCCCCGTATTCATCAAAGAGGACAGCTGTCTGAATGCGCTGGCGCTGCATATCTTGCAGAAGGGTGCTGATCTTCTTCGTATCGGGAGCAAAAAACGGTTGCCGAAGGATCGATCCTGCCTTGACCTCGGGACCGGCCCCGCTGGCAATGGCCCTGAGCGTATCCTTGGCGTAAACCAGGCCGACGACGTTGTCGTCATCCATAACCGGCAGCCGAGAGTGACCGGTTTCGTTGATCTTCTTGATGACCTCTCCGATACGAGCATCCTTCTCAACGGTCGCCACATCAACAAACGGCGTCATGATTTCATAGGCAAGTGTGTTGGTGTAATCGAAGATATTGTAAATGAGGCGCTCCTCCTCCTTGTTGATGACCCCGTCCTCCTGGCCCATCTTGAGGAGGTACCTCAAATCATCTGAGTCGCTCACGTATCCCATATGCTTGGCGCCCCGAAGCAGCGGCCTCGTAAAGAGGCCAGAGACGGCAGACAGCAGCCATGCTCCCGGGTACAGCACAAGATACAGTGGATAGAGCAGCACCGCCGTGTAGCGCGTCACCTGATCCGGGAAGGCCTTTCCGATGGACTTCGGAATCGTCTCGGCAAACAGCACCACCACCACCGTAAGAACAAGTGTCGAAAGAAGGGCGAGCAAGTCTGGATTCACCCGGGCAAAGCTCGTCAGAACCATCCGTGCAAAAATGAACGATGCACCAAGGTTGGCGATGTTATTGCCAAGAACGACAACAGCAATAATCATGGCATGGTTCGATGCCATCCGCTGTCGCAGCTGTTCCATAAGGCCGTGGGACGCTTCTGTCTTTTCAAGCGCCATGGGTGTGATGGTCACGTATCCATACTCCACCATGGAGAACAGGAATGACAGCGCCAGAAGAATCAGGAGCCCCACCATCTGTCCGATCATGCAGACCTCACAGCAACACGGGACCAATCGCCAGTTCCAAGCTCTGCGAACACCTGTTCTTCACGGCGCTCCATGTGTGCCCTTTCATCCTCACTCATGTGGTCAAGTCCAACAAGATGCAACAGCGAATGCACCAGCGAGAAGACCAATTGGTCGTCCATGAGATTGTCACTTGCGAGAGCCTTGTGCTCTACGGCATCCAGGCAGATGACGACGTCACCCAGAACCCAGCCGGTCCCCGGCATGGCATAGCCGAGAGGAAAGGACAACATGTCTGTGACAGTGTCGGAGCCCCGCAGGTCGCGGTTGAGCTCACGCATGCGAGACGGGGGAACAACATAGCATGAGACGCCAATGGCACGACGCACGCCTCGGATCGCCATGATCTCGGGCTTCATCAGGCGAAGTGCGGCATCAGCGAGCCGGTTCAAGCGCTGTTCATCGACGTTCCAGTCAGGATCAGCGACCTCAACGTGACAGTGGATAGACAAGTCAGATTCTTTCATTTGCCTCCTCAGATACCGGATATGGGTCCCGAACATGATAGAACGAGATCAAGGACGTGAGAAAATACTCCTTCGCGATGCCGATCTCACCAAGCGTGAGCTGTGACTCTGAAAGCTGACCATCAGCAATACGAGCGGCAAAAATGCTCTCGATGATACCCTCGAGGGCTGTCCTGTCTACCCTGGCGAGCGACCGTGCTGCGGCCTCAATTCCATCAGCAAGGAAAACAAGAGACGACTCGCGGCTGTGCGGCTTCGGGCCTTGATATCTGAACATGTCCGGTGACAGATTGATCTGCTCGGCGGCAGCTTTGTCATAGAAGAACTGGACCACCGTGGTTCCATGATGCTCGGCGATGATATTGATCACCTCGGACGGAAGATGATTGCTCATCGCGATGGTTACCCCCGCCTGCACGTGCTCGAGAATGACCTTAGTACTCAGCTCAGGAGAAATGTCTTCGTGGATGTTGGGCAGCTCTCCACGGTTCTCGCCAAAAAACTGAGGATGAAGCAGCTTCCCGATGTCATGGTAATATCCGCCCACCCTTGCAAGAAGCCAGTTCGCACCGATGCGCTGAGCTGCCCCCGATGCCAGGTTTGCGACATTCAGACTGTGGTGATAGGTGCCAGGAGCACTTTCAAACAATTGCGTCAGCAGCTTGCTTCCCGTGTCCAGCAGTTCGCGCAGTCTGGTCACTGTCGCAACATTGAAGAGCCTCTCAAAAATCAATGTGAGTCCCAGTGCAAACAGCGCTGCCAGAACACCGCCAGCCGCAATGTATCCAGCGTTTTCAGCAACAACCGCGAATTGCTGCCCGCTCACCGTCGCCAGAGCCGCATACACAATGCCTCCGGCGACGCCACCCGCAGGGCCGGCAACAAGCAGCGTACTCATGCGGTCGGTCTTCCACATGATCACGATGATGCACAGCACCCCGGCGATAACTCCCACCAGAGCATCAACGGGAACAGGTGTCATGATCCATGTCGTCACGGCAATCGCAAGACCAAACACGATCGCAAGCCCGTTGTCAAAGAAAATGAAACCCAGGAGAATTCCCAGCAGGAACGGCGTCATGAGAATAGAGAGTGTGCTCGAAAGCCATATTGTTACGACAGTAGCTGCGCCAATGACTCCTGCTTCGAGGAACATGCGTTCACTGCGCTCGCGACCCCCATACAGGAGCAGGATGGCTGCAGCGACACTAGCCCATGCCAGCAGTGTTACTAGAAGCTGAGAGGCCATGTTGCGTATTGCGCGCGGACCCAGAACAAGCCCCGTGCTCAGGAGAAGGTCCACTGTCGCCTGGTCCAGCACAGTGCCTTTCTTGACAACGGGCGTTCCCGCTGGAATGGTTGCCACAACAGGCACTACCCCGGAAGCGGCTTCGTCGCGCGCGTCCTGAGTGGCCTGCTGATCATAGATGAGATTTGCGGACACCACGCGCGCAGCAAGAAGGTACGCCGACTTTATCTGGTTGTCGGAGATACTGAAGTTCTTGAGTTCAGCAGTTATTCCTTCCCGCGCCGAGGCGATGCTTCCATCGGGGATTCCCCTTGCCATCACGGTGGACAGTGCGTGTCGTGCCGCCGTCTCAAGCGTTTGGAACTCAGACTCAGAACATGTCGCAAGATACTTCGTGGTTGTACCAGCGGTCGCCATGAGCAGGGCAGCGATCCGCTGCGATTTCTGGTCACTGGCAAGATCCGGCTGGCCTCGAATGGCAATGATCTTACCCAGTGTCTCATCAAACGCTGAAAGCGCAGCGGGCAGTCTTGTACTGTCGAATTTGTAGATGGGAGCAACATCATCGCGGGCGCGTTTCTGCAATTCAGCTGTCTTGACGGTGTCGACGTAGCTGATGGCTCTTCGAGAGACGATGTCCGCCGTCAACGTCGTACCGACCGAGACAGTCTTCCGTATTGGCACAAACGGCAGTGCGGACAACATTCCACACAGAAGGGCGGCAAGCACAAAGACAATTATTCCTCCATGCCTGAACCGTCTCACGCGAGAGAAAGGGGCACGAACCATGCGGCCCATCGCCTGCGGCCAGCTAGACTGCTTTCTGGTCATGTCCACTCCCAGTTTCTGCGGCAGCTACCCTGCTCACCCGAAAAAACGTCATGCTCACATCCCCATATGCCCGTTCCTTGTAGCTCACAAGCTCCACGACCGGCCCAACGTACAATTCCTGCAGAGCCTGCCTGGAGGCATGTTCCATAATGATAATACAGCCATCTGCCATCTCACGCAAATGATGTGCCATGTGGACCAGGAGAATCTCATGGAGACCCGAGTCAAAGGGCGGATCGGCGAAGAGAACATCGAACTCGCTCCCCTGCAGCCCCTGGACATAGGCAGCCGCATCCACCTTCAGAACAGAGGTTCGCTTGTCGAGGCCCAGCAGGTGAATGTTGGCCTGCACGAGATGAACCGAACGGCTGTCGATATCCACAAAGGTGACATGCGCTGCACCGTTGCTGGCAGCTTCGATACCGACTGCCCCCGTGCCACAACAGACATCAACAAACCGCGCTCCGGGCAATACCGGCCTTAGCATATCCATAACAGCTTCGCGCGCCTTGTCTGACGTTGGCCGCAGCCAGGGCTCCCTGCCCAGCGTCTTCAGTGACCTTCCCTTCAGCTCACCTGAGCCGATGATCATGTCAATTGTCCTCCATGTCTGGCCTCTCGGCAGGGTATCGCAGCCGCAGCATGCGAGCAAGCGCTTCATGCTCCGGCAGCGCAAGCGATGGATCACGCTGCAGAAGCTCGGTCACGACCTGGCGTATGTCCGGAAGCGACGACAGGTCACGATAGCTCAGGAGAGACGTCGACCCAAACAGGGGAACGTCATAGCCATGCTGGACCGTACCAAGGATGTCCCCGGGTCCCCGCAGTTTCAAGTCTTCCTCGGCAATCTGAAAGCCATCATCCGAGTTGACAAGCACCTGAAGCCGCTCGCTGCCATCAGGGGTGACCGTTCCCTGAATCAGGATGCAGTAGGAAACAGCCGATCCGCGCCCGACTCTTCCACGAAGCTGGTGAAGCGTGGCAAGACCAAACCGTTCAGCATCCTCGATGACCATCACGCTGGCGTTCGGCACGTCGACGCCAACCTCCACAACGGTCGTCGCCACGAGCACATCCAGGTCCCCTGCTCGGAAGGCACGCATCGCAGCTTCCTTTTCCGCACTCTTCATGCGCCCGTGCAACGAGGCCACGCGAAGTCCCTTGAGACTCCCTTCGGACAGCTCCTTCAGCTTCTCGGTGACCGACGCGGTGGCGGCAGCCTCGTCACTGCCCGCATCAATGGCAGGAACGACGACAAACGCCTGTCTGCCCAGTGCCACCTGTTCCCGCAGCAACGAATAGGCTTTGTCGCGCTCACTGGCCGTCATGAGACGGGTGCGCACAGGAAGCCGTCCTGCTGGCTTTTCTGACAGCTCAGAGATATCGAGGTCGCCGTAGATGGTCAGGGCCAGGGTTCGTGGAATGGGCGTGGCGCTCATGACAAGAGAATGCGGCACCTCACCCTTGGTGGCCAGAGCTGACCGCTGGGCAACTCCAAATCGGTGCTGCTCATCGACGATGGTCAGGCCCAGATGTGCAAACGCCACACCCTCCTCGAGAAGGGCATGCGTTCCAACGAGACAATCCAGATCGCCGACTGCCAGAGCTGTCAATATGGGCTTTCGCTGTGTTCTGGTCATACCACCTGTCAAGATCCCGACCCGCACTCCCAGCGGACTCAGCAGTCCCTGGAGGACCCGGCCCGTCTGCTCGGCAAGGATCTCGGTCGGACTGAGAACTGCACTCTGATACCCGGAGACCCTGGCTGCAAAGGCGGCATATCCTGCCACTGCGGTCTTTCCTGATCCAACGTCTCCATGCAGGAGACGGTGCATTTGGCGGGGTCTGCGCACGTCCGCCTCGATGTCGCGCATGGCTTTCTCCTGAGAATGAGTCGGAACAAACGGCAATGCCTTTACGTAGTTCTCCACGGTATCCGCAGGCAGGCCGAAGGCATTCGCCACAACATCCTGTTCTGCATTGCGGCGCAGATGAACCTTGAGCTCAAAGAGAAACAGGCTGTCAAAGGCAAACCGCCTGCGAGCACGTTCGGCCTCGGCCTCGTCGGCAGGAAAGTGCAGGGAGCGGTAGCTCCACGCCATCTCTGGCAATTCAAAGCGCGATACCACGGCACGCGGCAGATACTCCGCCGCCGTGGCAGGGATCCGATCCACGGCCCGCCAGACATACGTCCTCAAAGCCTTCTGCGACATACCGGCAGTCAGGTGGTAGACCGGGACAATCCGATTCATGTGGAGCTGCGCTGCAGGACTGCCCGATTCCTCAAACGACGGCTGGAGCAGCTGCACACCATCAAAAGAGTTCTCCAGCCTTCCGTAGAAGTCGTAGTCGTGACCAGGCTTCAGCCTGCTCCCTACAAACCGGTTGTTGAACCAGATCAGATGGAAGGTACGGCCGCCCGAGTCTCTCGCCGTGCCCTTCACCAGCAGGACCTTGCGATGAATCTCGGTGACAGCCAGCAGACGCGCCTTGACAAGCACCATCTGTCCAAGTGCTTCGCGCGATACGACAGCCGGGCGGCGCAGGTCGAGATACCCTTTGGGCGCATGCAGGAGAAGATCAGCCACGGTTGCAATGCCGAGCTTGCCCATGACATCCGCAATGTGCGGACCAACACCCCACAGCTTCGAAACCGGCTCCTCAAGGAGGTGCAGCAATCGCCCGATGGTTTCCTGCTCCGGCTGGCCTGCCTGTGACTCGTGAGACGGAGCTGCCACAGGACCTGCCGGACCAGGGTCGGCACTCTCCGCAGGACGCTTCAGAAGTTCGAGGGCTGCCCTGCAGCGTTCAGCGCGCACTCTTGTTGACAGAAATTGGTAGTCGACAACCAGTGAACGCAACTCCTCCAACATCCGCCGTTGGCCGGGGCGCTGTTGTTCCTGGCGAGCATGGTCAATCGTTGTGAGTGCCAGCAGCGAAAAACCACCGACAGCAGCATCGTCTTCGCACCCACGCTTCAGCTCAAGGCGCACCAGATCGCTCAGCAAACCACTCCAAGCGTCTGACGCGGCCGGCTTGTCCTCCCCGTTCACGGACGGTTGGTCTCCGAAATCCCTCGCACTACTAGGACATGTCGGCGAGAAAGCTTGACCCGGCAATCACCGGCACGCCGAGGTATTCTGAGATCGTCGCCCCAAGATCGGCAAATGTCTCGCGGACGCCAAGATATGTTCCACCCGGACGCGACGGAGAATATGCAAGAATCGGGACGTACTCCCGCGTATGATCGGTATGGGCAGTAAATGTGGGATCGCACCCATGGTCGGCGGTGATCATGAGAATATCGTCGTGCTTCATCGATCTCAGCATCTCGGGAAGGGCCTCGTCAAAGCGTTCAAGGGCAACGGCATAGCCGGCAACGTTTCGGCGATGGCCGTACAGCTGGTCAAAGTCGACCAGATTGGTAAATAGCAACCCTTCCCAGTTGTTGGCCCTCAGCAGTTCGATGGTCTTCTGGATCCCCTCCTCGTTGTTGCCCGTATGAAAGTGCTGCGTGAACCCCTCTCCCGCAAACAGATCATACGTCTTGCCAACACCAAGAACATCCAGTCCGGCCTTGCTGACCTCGACAAGCGTTGTAGGCCCTGTAGGCTTCGCGGCATAGTCCTGGCGATCCTCCGTACGCACGAAGTGCCCCGGCGTGCCAGTGAACGGGCGGGCGATGACACGAGCCACAAGATTCTCGCCCTGCAAAATCTCACGCCTGCTGATGTCACACATCTCGTACAGCTTGTCCAGGGGAATGACGTCGGTGTGGGCCGCAACCTGGAACACCGAATCGGCTGATGTGTAGACGATCGGGTAGCCGGTGCGCATATGCTCCTCACCCAGCTCTGCGATAATCGTTGTGCCAGATTCCGGCCGATTGCCGAGCGCTTTCGTGCTGAAGCGTTTCTCAAACGCCTCAATCACCTCAGGGGGAAATCCGTTCGGATAGGTCGGAAACGGTTTCTTGACCTCCAGGCCCATCATTTCCCAGTGCCCGCTGATCGAATCCTTGCCCTTTGACCGTTCCTCCATGATGCCGAAGGACCCCGTAGGGCTGTCAAAATGCAGGTCGAGAAGATAGTCCAGTCCCAGCTCCTCAAGGTGTGGAAGCCGGAAGCCCGGCACGCTTTTGTAAATGTGCCGCAAGGTATCTGCTCCGCCGTCTCCATACAGAAAGGCATCCTTCGCAGCTCCGATGCCAACGCTGTCCAGTACAATGACAATAGCTCTCTTCTTCATGGTTTGCCTGTCCTTTCATGTGCCGCTGCATCTTTCTCCGTCTGTCGTCGCTCACGACGACGGCGAGCCGGTCTCAGAACAAACTCCGCAAGTGCGGTAATGCCGCCCGCTCCCATCTTGACATAGTGGTCAAAAAAGCGCCAGATCAGGACAAAAGCCCCCAGGATACCGTTGGGGACAAATACTGCAAACAGGGCCGCAGCACCCAGTTCCGCGCCGACGGACGCACCCGGCGTCGGGAAATAGGAGACGGCAATGTAATAGATCAGCGTGGCAACAACAATCTGCATGATGGACGAGGTAATGCCCAGACCATACAGGAGCAGAATGGGGGTCAGGACCACGAGGCCCCAGGAGATGAAGCTGAAGAACAGCGCACGAGCCAGCAGCGGTCGATTTGCCTTGATGGCGGTTTCGCGGGCGCGCAGCGCATCCGAAACAAACTTCTGGACGCGACGCGCAAGTCGCTGCCAAAACCTTCCTCGCTTGTTCAGTTCGTCGACAGGGCGCTCTGCCAGTCTTCGCACGGCACCGTCAATCTGGTCAAGCCGCACCAGGCCGAAGATCAGCGCCGCAAAGGTAACCACATAGGCCGACACGCCGATATAAAGGATGAGGCGGAACTGACTGGTGACACCAAGGTCATGCCCACCAAAGATCAGCCAGATCGGCACCAGGACAAGAACCACAATCTGCGACAGACCGGAAAGGATTGCCTTGATGGCAAACACCATCGTCGAATCGGCAACAGTGATTGAGTCGTCACGGTAGAGCATATACATCTGCGCCGGTTCTCCGCCCCCTGCCTCGAACGGAGTGACCCGTGCAAAGAATTCACCAACCAGGATGTTGCGCATCGCCGTTCTGATTGAAATGTGAAGGCCAACCGCGCTCACAATCGACTGAAGGCGAAGGGCCTCACTGACGATCTCCAGGAAGATGAGGACAAATGCAGCCAGGATGTAGCGAGGGTTCAGCGATCGAATCACCTTGACCACGTTCATCTGGTGCGAAATGAGCGAGAGTGCGAAGATCCCCAGTACCCCAGATCCAAGAGCGAGCAGGAGCTTCCATACCATGCCCCAGACGTTTGCTACGGGCTCCTTGGGTGTCGAATCCGCTGTGCCGGCAGCGTCTGCTGGCTGCGACGAGGCGCGCGGCGATTCTGACGCGGGGCTTGTCGGGTCGGCAGCGTCCCGACCTTCCATCACCTGGTTGTCGGCTGGATCCAAGTCTATGCGTTCTTTGCCCGTTGCCATAGAAGCTCCAGCTCGTCCTGTGAAGCAGTGCCGATATCAATCTTCTGCTCCCGGGCATAGGCACAGACGTGTGCATACCGCTCTCGGAACTTTTCGGACGCGTGCCGCAGCGCCTTCACCGGATTAATCCCCGCAAGGCGCGCAACATTGATTGCAGAAAAGAGGACATCGCCGAGTTCCATGGCGACAGAGCCTTCGTTCTTCGGGTCCGCGCTCAGCTCGTCACCCAGTTCTCGTGACTCCTCCAACAGCTTCCCGTACGCCTGGTCCCATGAAGCAAAGTCAAAGCCGTCGGCACGTGCTTCTTCCTGGGCAAGCAGAGCATTTTCGATGGTCGAAAGCAGCTT
>Ga0315272_10001931_pt1 | contig 10222 bp, 5 predicted proteins | sample C3_middle_MG_FD_203918 | JGI IMG/M metagenome (GOLD analysis project Ga0315272, IMG submission 203918) | Sediment microbial communities from Yellowstone Lake, YNP, Wyoming, USA - C3_middle | ecosystem: Environmental > Aquatic > Freshwater > Lake > Sediment | place: USA: Wyoming | collected...
CGATCTGGGCCATGTCCGTGCGCGACGTCAGATGCGCCCGGATTCTGTACTTGCCCGAGATCTGGACGTCGATGGTGTAGTTGACCCACTCGCCCGGCGCGGTCCAGCCAAGATAAAGGTCGCCTACTTTCTCCTGTGCGCCGTCCGTCGTTTTGTCTATGTCATTCTTCGTGTATGAGAGATCGACGCCCTCGTCCTGCCGGAACCGGTCGACGAACGTCGTGCCCTGGTTCAGCTTGCCGCTGCCGTTGTTCATAGCGTCCGTGTCGTGATAGGCAACGCCCTCGCCGCCGGTGTCATAGAGTTCGGTCTGGACCTGTCCGGGAACCGCTTGCGGCTTGCCTTCATAAGGCTTGCCGGCATACCCGGCGGGTTGAGCCGCCATAGCGCCCGCCAGCAGAACCGCCAGAGACGCCAGCCGCAACGTCGAGGTGAGGATGTCGTGTCGCATAAAGGTACCGTGTCTTCCACAAAAGAAGTGCGAGAGCAAGAGGGCCGGCTCTCGCCGCAGAGATTATTTCAATTGCGGCGGCCACGCACAATGCCCGGCTCGTCCGCCAGTTCAGCCCCTGGTTCACCCAAAGTAACGGAAGTGTTTCCAAAACTCGGCCCAGGGTCGCTTCAGCCTGCGGCACAGATAGATCTGCTGGTGCCTCGTCGTCTCTTCGTTTTTCACGTTGAAGCGGTTGGTGATGTGGCCGGCCAGCTCATAGGTCTCGAAGTTCTTTTCGAGGAATTCGCGCGAGATGCCGACGACGATCACGGTTTGCGGCGGCGGATTGGTATAGCCTCTCAGCCAGTACGAATCGATCCCGCTCATAGCGCGCGGCAGCCCGTAAGCCGGACCATACAGGTTCAGCGCGCCCGCCTCGCCGTAATTGCCGGCCAGAATGCCAAGTTGAGCGCGGTCCGCGGCGGGCAGGGAATCGCGAATGCCGGCGACGGTTTGCACCAGTTCCGGCCAGCCGATCTCTTCCCGCAGATCGCCGTTGATGCCGGACGCGAAATCCCACCAGCGCGAGTTGACGGGAGCGACGGGCAGCGCCACCGCTGCGATGAGCAGGCCGCCCACCGCGCAGGCCGTCCAGACGACGCCCTTTGTGACACGCGCCCAGACCGTGCTCATCTTCGTAATCCAAAGTTCGGTGACCACGGCGCCGGCGGCCAGCAGCATCGGGTAGGCGGGCGCCTCATAGTAGTCGCGGCCGTGAGTGAAGAGATACAGCAGGAACGTGAGCACATACAGCCAGCCGATCAGCTTGTAAGGCTCTCCCTCCTTCCTGCGGAAGTAGTACCAGAGCCCCGCGAGCCACAGCGGGACAGTGAAAAGATTGGCGGCGGTCATCAACTGACCCGGCAGATAACTGTCGGTGCGTCCGATGCGAATATCGCGCGCGTGGTTGCTGCGCAATAGCTCCAGCGAAATGAAGTCGTGCTGGAACTGCCAGATCAGGTTAGGCAGAAATATCAGCAGGGCCAGCCCCGCGCCGCCCCATAGCCAGGGACTGCGTAGATGACGGCGGGCCGGCGTGAACAGCATTCCTCCGACGAGCGCAGCCAGCAGGAACGCCATGGTGTAGCGCGTCATCAATCCCAGACCGGCCACGACGCCAACGGCCAGCCACCAGCGCGGATTTCCGCTCTTCAGCAGCCGGATCATCAGGTAGGCGACCATCACCCACCACAGGTAATCGAAGGTGACGTACTGCAACAGCGCGCCGCTGCCCAGCGCGACCGGCGCGATTGCGACGGATACCGCCGCCACGATTTGCGCCCATCGCCGGCCACCCAGTTCCCGGGTCATCAGACCGGTCAGCACAAGCACGACGCCTTGTGCAAGGGCGGAGAAGAAGCGGACGCCGGCGGTCGTCGGTCCAAACAATTCGAGCGCCAGGCGCGCGATGAGCGGAGTTACGGGTGGATAGGCCGGGTAGCCCCAGGCGAGGTAGCGCGCATCGTCGAGCGTGGCCAGTTCGTCGCGGTGAAAGCCGTACTGACCGTTGGTGAGCGTGTGGACGATGACCAGGCAGAGCGCCATCAGGATCAGAACGCCCACATCGCTGAACAGGTACTCTTGCCAGGCGTGGGAACGTCTCACAAGCTCCCCTCTCTTTTCGCGGGACCGATGGGAATCCGTCAGCGACATTCTATTCCAGTCGCGGCCCTCGGAGCGCGTGAGCCCGTTGCAGCAAGGGATGCGGGGGGGCGGCGATGGCGCTGCCTCGTCTCAGACACCCGTCTAAAACATTCGATTCGTCCCAGACTCTGTTGAGCACGGCAGTCGTAGTTGGGTCGCATGGGACCTACTTCCCCGCGGCTGCGATTTTGCGGAGGCGGTCTTTGGCGCCCCAAACCGACTCGCTGTGATTCAGAATCTCTTCCGGCGTGAACCAGAATCGCTTGGCCTTGCGCTGACTGTGCAGTTTCGCCTGGTCGTTGTAGTGCGGCGACGATGCGTGCTCCGACTCTCCGTAGGGCAGCAGACTCCAGATCTGTTTGGGCTCCTTCCTCGCTGGATCCGCTTCCATGACGATGAGCAAGTGGCCCCAGCCGTCATTCGAGTGGATCTGTCCATTGTCCTGTTCGGGACCCTCGTCCGGGTGCAGTACGCCGAACAGCTCCACGCTGATTCCGTCCATGGGAAACTCGCCGCCCCGCACGACGACGTTGATCTTTCCCCAGGGCACTTCGGTCTTGCCGAACGTCTTCTCTATCGTCGCCAGCGCCGCTTCGAGCGCGCGCCACGCGTGGTCCTGCTCTTCGGCCGAGTGAATGTCGATCTTGCCCCGTTCGTAGCGGGTAAAGCGTTCGTACTTTGCTTTTGTAAAGAGATCCTCGTACGACTTGGCCCAAAAGTACATGTACGTTGTCGCGATCGAGTCCTCACTTGAGCGCCGGTTCCACACCCTCAACTGCTCCAGCGCCGTTGTGGTCCGTTTGTCCTTGGAGTGGCTTGCGGCGGCTTGCTCGATAAGCGGAACGATGACGTCGGCGGGCAACATGTACGTGTCGAATCCGAGCTCGGTCATCTCGTCGAGCGTGAATTTGCGGTCTTGTGTCAGAACCTGGAACAGCCGCTCGCCGCGCGTATTCAAGGCTTCTTCGCCTGCATCGCCCTTGACCGGGTGGGAGAGATAGTACGGCGCGGGAACCAGAGGCTTCAATCCCGAGTTACGAGTTGTGACCCAATACGGGTTGTTGCAGTTCTGAAGAAACCCGGAAGCGGGGTTGGTCAATTGCGGATACTCTTCGAAGGAGAAAAAGGGGCCCCATTCGGTGTCGCGGGTCCAACCGGGAACCGGCTTGAACCAATCATATTTCTCGTTGCGGCGAGCGACGTTGCCGTTATGCACCCAGAAGATGTCTTTCGAATCGGAGAACAGCAGGTTCCAGCGCGGCATGAGCTGCCGGGCAACCGCGGTCTTGAATTCACTCAGGTTGGCCGCCTTCATCAGGCCATACAGGCCGAGCGAGTAGTTCACGCCATCGAAGTTGGGCAGTTTCACGGACCAGGCGCGATGGCGCTCCTTGTCGAACTTCACGATCGGACCGTGGTGCGTGTAGTAAAGCGGAAGAGTAACGGACTCCAGGCCCTTCGGCCCCTTCACCTGGAACGTTTCGTTCTCGACCCTGATAGCGCGCCACTCGCCTTCGTACAGGTACTGCAGCGGATTTTCAGGGTTGATCTTCTCCTCGTAAACGTCGGATATGTTCGGCTCATTCCATGTCGCCGACCAGGTGATTTTGTCGTTGAACCCATCGAGAAAGAACGGGCTGCCGAACCAACTGATGCCGGCGGCGTCGAGCTTGCCAGGCGTGATGAGGTGCGCCTCATAGTTCTGGAATCGATTAGCCCAGGGCATGTGCGTGTGTTCGACGTGAATGATGCGCCCGTTGGCGGATTTGCCGGGCGAGATCACCCATTGATTGGAGCCGAAGTCGGGGAACGACCAGGTCTGGTCCGACAGCTTCATCAGCGCATCGTGAATGCTATAGAAGCGCATGTACTGGCTTCGTTCGAGAGCCTCGACGTCTTCCGCCGTGATGCCATCGATCCAGGCCGGGACGTCCGCGCGGTGTTCGGCGATGTAGTAGTTCACGCCGCGCGCGAACGCGTCGAGAATCTTGTATACGGCGGGATCCATCTTGGCCCGGTTTTCCAGCACGGCTTTCTTGGTACGGAGCAACCGCTGCAGGTAGTCGCCGTCCCAGCGGTATTCGTATGGGATGAAGTGCAGGTAGCCATCGCCCAAGGCCTCGAAGCCTTGCACTTCCGCTCGGCGGCCCTGCGCATCCCGGTATTGGATCATCATCCGTTCCAAGTGATCTTCCGCTTGCGCGTAGCCGTAGCCGAAGAAGGTCGCCTCTTCCGTCTCACCAACGATGTGCGGAACGCCGTACGTATCGCGATAGATCGTCACCTGGCTTGCGAGCTCATCATTGTCAGGCGAGACGGCGCGCGCCTGGGAAGCGCCAATTGCGCAGCAGGCGATCAGGATCGCCAGGCGGGGGACTGTGGTCATCAGACATCCTCCAGCAATAGAAGCATCGTCGTCGCTGGACAGACCCGGAGTCTGTCCCCGAACCGGGAGCCTACCTGGTTTTTTCGAGCGACCAGAATTCCACGCCGTAGGGCTCCAACTGGATCTTCACAGAGCCCGAGGCCGGCTTCAGCGTCACGTCATCCATAGGACGCAGCCGTGCGTTTTCATCACTCGATGGCGATGCGGCGTCGAGCGTGCGGCGCCTGGCGACCAGCGTTTGCGGCAGATCGTGCGCGTCCACTTCCACGCTCACCGCATTGGCCGAGAAGTTCCACACCAGCAGGCTGTAGATGTCGTACGACTTGTCATATGTCAGGAAGGCGTGCACTGCTTTGTCGCTTGATTCAACGGCCAGGCGGTCTCCGGTCAGCCGCGAGAGCAACTGGAAGGTGAAGTACGACGGGCGCATCACGTTCTGATAGTCGAAGAGCCCATCGTACTGCGGCATGCGATTCCACCACGCGGCCATGAACGACGCGCCGTGGAGCGAGAAGAACCTTGCGAAGCGGTCGCGATCCACGTGGTAATCGCGGATATGGTAGTAGCACGAGTAGTCGAGGCCGCTCTCCTTCATCCGCCACGCGGTCTCGGCGATGAAACACGGCTGGATCTGAGGGTTGCCGGGCGGTACGGTCAGGGCCATATTCCATTCGTCGAGAATCGTCTCCGGCTTAAGGGCCGGATAGGCTTCGAGGAGCGTCTTCACGCCTTGAATCGTGGCCTGGACGCTCTCCGGATCGCTGTTGTAGATGTGCCAGGATACGAAATCGAGCGGCACTTTCTTCTGGGCGCAGAAGGCGAGAAGCGCGGGCAGGATCGGCGACTCCCAGCCTGCCAGGGCAGGGCCCCCGACTTTGGCCGCCGGGTCTGCCCGCCGCACTGCCGCAACCGTGTGCCGATAGTAGCGCGTGTAACTCTCGGGCTTAAAGCGGTAAGGGCATCCGCCGTCTTCGCCGATGTCCGGTTCGTTTCCGACTTCCCAGTAGAGGCCGTTCAAGCCCCGCTGCCGGTAATGGGTTACCAACGCGTAGATGAGTTGTTCCCACTTCGCGTAGTCCCGCGGCTCGACGATGTCCTGATCGACCAACGGGAACAGTGCTTTGGGCTTGAACGCAATGCTGAGCAGCGGCGTAGCGCCGGCCCGGACAATTAGATCCACGGACTGATCGAGCGTTTCGAAATGATAGCCTCCACGCTCGGGCAGGAGATCGAAATACTCCTGGACGAACAGGCGGATGACGCGCGGGTGCAACGCGCGGATTTCGGCAACGCGATCGTCCCACATAGGATACTCCGACAGGCCTCCCTGGCCGAGCGCGATGTGGTCGATCTTCAGCGGGCCAAGATTGCCGGCAAATCTCAATCGCAATGTGGCTTCGCGCGGTTGGGCCGGCGCGACGGACACACTCCCGAACGCCAGGGTCACCAGAAGAAGGCAGACCGGTTTCATTGCATGTACCTCAACTCTCATTCAGCCTAAACAGAACGCAGCGGAACTGCCAGGAGCCGGCGAAGCGGCCTGCCGGAGTATGGCACTCCGGGGAACAGTTGGTCCAGCAGCGATGCGGAGGCGTACCCATACCGGGCCGCCGGGGGCTCGATTGCTGGTAGGATGCGGCCATGAGACGATCCCTGATTCTGGCTCTGCTGGCGTCTTCGCTGCTTGCGCAACGCAAGCCAGGCAGCCAGTTTGACAACCTGCCTCCGAACATCGAAGTGCTGACGCACTTCGGCGAACGCGCGGACATCTCGCCCGGCAATCGCGAGGTCGCCTTCATGGCCAAGAGCTTTGGCGACGCCATGGTGATCGACCTCGAGAAACGCGAGATTCGTTGCCTCACATGCAATGTCCCCGCTGCGGCGTTCCTGCGCGTGATGCACCTGGTGTCCGGCGACTACATCCTGATCGGCCCCGATCACTTCGAAGACATCCACGTGAGCCGTGCGCGGGACAACGAGCTGTGGTTCCTCAGCAAACAGCGCGGTTCGAAGCCCGTGAAACTCGGCCAGAAGATGAGCGAGGGTGCGGCGATCTCCAAGAAGAGCCTCAAGATCGCTTACTCACAGGTGCACGAGCAGGATCCAAGCCTGCCTGAGGGCGCCTCACGAATGGTGGTCGCCAATCTGGATCTCTCCGGGCCGCAACCGCAATTGGTCAACAAAACTGTCGTGCACGAGAGCAAGGACAGGAGTTGCGTGATCGAGCCCCAGGACTTCTACGACAACGATACGAAGATGACGTTCACCTGCTACGAGCCGAAGGGTCTTGCGTCCGTGATGGGAATCGATCTGAAGACTCGTGAAGTGACCAGCTTCTCGAAGGCACCCGGCACGTACAACGAAGTCGAGGGCATCTTCCCTGACGGCCAGCACACCTGTGTGGAAGGCGACCGGCAGGTGGGGCAACTCGGTGGCAATCACGGGGCGGGGAACATCGACATCTGGAAGCTGAAGCTGGACGGTACTGGCCAGGACTTCGTCCGGCTGACCCACTTCAACGACTACGAAGGCGGCAAGGCGTCGAACCCGGTGGTATCGACCGACGGACGATTCATGGCATTTCAGACCGCCAGGACTACGGATCCCGCCGGCGTCGGATACGGCATCCTGCTGTACTGGTTTCGGAAGTAGCTCGCTGCTTCTTCATTCGCCCGTTTGGGCCAAGGAGAGATCGGATGAATCGACGCGATTTTATTGAGACCGCGGCGCTAGGAGCGCTGGCGGCAACCACCTCAAACGCGCGGGAGCCACAGCCCGCCTCGAAGAAGATGATCGGCATCCAGGTGGGCGCGGCTTCGTTCGTCGATGAAGGCGTCGATCCAGTGTTGGATGTGTTCCAGCAGTCCGCCTCCGTGAACACGCTCTTCGTGGCGACCTTTACCTATGGCCGCGGCATCGCGGGGCGCCAGGTGCCCGGGCAGTCGCTGCCCGACCACGGCAAGCAGGAGTACGACACCGGGACTTTCAAGGGAGGCAGCTACACCCGCGTCCATCCGCAGTACTACAAGGACACCGTCATCAAAGAGTTTCGCGCGCCGGACTTTGGCGACTACGACGTCCTGGAAGCGGTGATCCCGGCGGCGCGCAAGCGCGGCATGAAGACCATCTGCTGGTTCGAAGACGTGTGGAGTGCGAGCGTGCCCAATATTGTCGAGGCGCAGGAGAAGCGCTTCGACGGCGGCAACGCGGCAACGCTGTGCTTCAACAACCCGAACTATAGAAACTGGCTGCTTGGAACCGTCGAGGATTACGCGCGCTCGTACGAGATCGACGGGATCATGTGGGGCTCCGAGCGTCAGGGCGCATTCGCGAACGCGCTGGGTGCGAGTCATGGCGGCAATGGAGGAGGGGTCGCGCACACCACCTGCTTCTGCCCGTTCTGCGTCAACAAAGCCAAGGCGCGTGGGATCGATGCGGCGCGCGCACGCACCGGGTTTCAGGCGCTGGGGGAGTTTGTGGAGAACGGCCGTCAAGGGCAGCGCCCCGTGGACGGCTACTACGTCGAACTGTGGCGCCTGATCCTGCGCTACCCGGAACTGCTGGCATGGGAGATGTTGTGGACCGACAGCCTGCGCGAGACCTACGCGGCGATCTACAGCAAGGTGAAATCGATAAAACCTTCGCTCGGCGTGGGCTGGCACATCTGGCACAACAATTCGTTCAGTCCGATCTATCGCGCGGAGCAAGACCTTGCGGAACTCTCGAAATACTCGGATTTTCTGAAAATGGTGATGTATCACAACTGCGGCGGAGAACGCATGGCGAGCTACATCAACAGCGTGGGCAAGAACATCTACGGCGACGTCCCCGCGCAGGAATTGCTGGACTTTCATTACCGGGTGCTGGGTTACGGCGAGGAGAAGCCGCTGGCGGAGATTTCCAAAGCAGGCTTCTCCGCCGACTACGTTTACCGCGAAGCAAAGCGCGCGCGTGCGGCGCTGAACGGGACGAAGACGCAACTCTGGCCGGGCATCGATATCGATATTCCGACGGCTCCGGGCTCGAGCAAGTCCACCGCGGAAGGAACTCGCGCGGCGGTGGCGGCAGCGTTGCGCGCCGGCGCCGATGGGGTGCTGCTGTCGCGCAAGTATTCGGAGATGAAGCTCGCGAACCTGCGCGGCGCCGGCAAGGCGATCAGAGAGGCCGGCTTCGCCTGAAGCGAGTAATCATGAATCCGACACGCCGAAACTTTCTTGAACTGTCGTTGGCTGCCGCCGCGCTGCCGCCAACGACGAGCGCCCAGACGCGCCGCGCCGATACCCGCCCATGGTATTTGCGCACCTACCGCTGGGGGCAGACCAACATCACCGAGCTCGATCCCATCCAGTACGACATCGCGTGGTGGCGGGAGTATTGGAAGCGTACCGCGACACAGGGCGTCATCATCAACGCCGGCGGCATCGTGGCGTACTATCCAAGTAAGTTCCCGCTGCACCATCGGGCGCAGTTTCTGAACGGGCGCGACCTGTACGGCGAACTGGCCGAGGCCGCTCACCACGACGGGGTGGTCGTGATGGCGCGCATGGACTCCAATCGAACCGCGGAGGACTTCTATCAAGCTCACCCCGATTGGTTCGCGCGGACAGCCGACGGGCAGCCGTATCGAAGCGCCGACAAGTACATCACCTGCATCAACAGCCCCTATTACGACGAGTATCTGCCGGAGGTCATGCGGGAGATCATCCAGCGCTCCCGCCCGGAAGGTGTGACGGACAACAGTTGGGCGGGGCTCGGGCGCGGCAGCATTTGCTACTGCGACAACTGCGAACGCACGTTCCGCGCGAAGTACGGACAGGCGATTCCCAGGCACGCCAACTGGGACGATCCGGCGTATCGCCAATGGATCCTGTGGAACTACGCGCGGCGCACGGAGATCTGGGAGATGAACAATCGAGTCACGCAGGGCGCAGGCGGTCCCGATTGCATCTGGTCCGGCATGAACAGCGGTTCGGTCACGGCGCAGGCGGGTTCGTTCCGCGACCTCAAAGAGATTTGCAGCCGCGCCCACATCGTGATGCTGGACCATCAGCGGCGCGAGGACTCGACAGGGTTCCAGCAGAACGGCGACACGGGCAAGCGCGTTCACTCACTTGTCGGCTGGGACAAGCTGGCGCCCGAAAGCATGGCCATGTACGAAGCCGGACGCACCTCCTTCCGCGTTGCGAGCAAGCCCGCGGCCGAGGCGCGCATGTGGATGATCGCCGGCATCGCGGGCGGCATCCAGCCCTGGTGGCACTACGTCGGCGCATACCACGAGGACCGGCGCATGTACCGCACTGCCGGGCCGGTGATGCAGTGGCACAAGGCCAACGAAGCCTACCTCATCCATCGTCGACCCGTCGCCAGCGTCGGCCTGCTCTGGTCGCAGCGAAACACAGATTTCTACGGCCGCGACAATGCGGGCGAAAGAGTCGATGCTCCATACGAGGGATTCGCGCAGGCACTGATCCGGGCGCGCATTCCTTATCTGCCGGTGCATGCCGACGATCTCGATCGCGATGGGGCAGGGTTGTCGGTGTTGATCCTGGCTAACGCCGGAGGACTCTCCGATGCGCAGTGTGCGTCGATCCGCCGCTTCGTCGCGCGCGGAGGATCGTTGATCGCCACCGGCGAGAGCAGCCTGTACGACGAATGGGGCGACCCGCGCTCCGACTTTGCACTGGCCGATGTGCTGCGGG
>Ga0315272_10001932_pt1 | contig 10220 bp, 10 predicted proteins | sample C3_middle_MG_FD_203918 | JGI IMG/M metagenome (GOLD analysis project Ga0315272, IMG submission 203918) | Sediment microbial communities from Yellowstone Lake, YNP, Wyoming, USA - C3_middle | ecosystem: Environmental > Aquatic > Freshwater > Lake > Sediment | place: USA: Wyoming | collected...
GCGGACGCGCTCAGCTTCGCCTTCGACGCCTTGAAGAGCCAGTCCGGGGTGCCCGGGGCAAGCCTGGTGATCGAGCCTATCCCGGTGGAAGCGCTTTGCCCGAAGTGCGGATCCAGGCGTCTGCCCGAGGGAGAACTGATCCTGTGGTGCATAGAGTGCGGCGCGCCAATGCGAGTATGCTCAGGCGAGCAGATTGAAGTTGCCTGGATTGAAGTGGACGACGCAGGCGCAGGGCCAGGCTGATCGGGAATAGCGAGTCGTGGGGCAGGCTTCAGCCCCGCAATGGCTTGGAGAGCTTCGGGACCGGCTGAAGCCGGTCCGCAGACTGAAGTCTGCCCCACCGAAGCATTCTGAAGAGGGGTGACTTTGTGCAACGCATTGACGTCAGTTCGCCGGTTCTGAAAAAGAACGATGACCTCGCGCTTGAGAACCGCGAGCTGTTCAGTTCGCGGGGCACTGTGGCGGTCAACCTGATGTCCGCACCCGGCGCGGGCAAGACTACGCTGCTTGAAAAGACTTTGCCGGCCCTGCAAGCACGCTTCCGCTGCGGCGTGATCGAGGGCGACCAGCGCACCGATCTCGACGCCGAGCGCGTTCGCAAGACGGGCGTCCTCGCGCACCAGATCAACACCAATAGCTGCCACCTCGACGCGAAGATGGTGCGCGAAGCATACGACGCGGCGTTCCCGCAGGCGCTCGACCTCCTGCTCATCGAGAACATCGGCAACCTCGTTTGCCCGGCCGCTTACGACCTGGGCGAGCACTGGCGCGTGACCCTGTTCAGCGTCACCGAAGGCGCCGACAAGCCGCGCAAGTATCCGAAGATGTTCCACCGTTCGCATGCTGTGGTGCTCAACAAGATCGATCTGCTGCCATACACCGACGTCGAACTCGGCGAACTGGTGGAAAGCGTTCTTGCGGTCAGTCCCGAAGCGGTCGTCTTCCCTCTCTCCTGCCGCACGGGCGAAGGGCTCGACGCGTGGATTCGGTGGCTGGCCGGGTGCGCGGAGATTTCCCTCAGCGGCATGGCCACCCAGCGGGAAGGAGCCTGAGTAATGTGCCTCGCAGTGCCGGGAGTGGTGCTCGAAATCGTGGGTGAGGAGCCGGCTTTCCGCCGCGGAAGCGTAGATTTCGCAGGCGTCCGGCGCGAGGTCTCGCTGGCGTTTACGCCCGAGGCCAGGCTGGGTGATTACGTGCTCGTGCACGCCGGCTTCGCCCTCACGGTGATCGATGCGGAGGAGGCCCGGATCACGCTCGAAGAATTGCGCCGGCTCGGCGAGGCCGCGACGCCCGACCAGGGCGAACCTGAAGGCCTGCCATGAAGCTGGTCGACGAATACCGCGACGCGGACGTCGTCACACGCCTCTCGGACGAGATCCACCGCGGCACCACCCGTCCGTGGACGCTGATGGAAATCTGCGGCGGGCAGACGCACTCCATCGTCAAGAACGGATTGGAAGCGCTGCTGCCCGCAAGCATCGAACTGGTTCACGGACCCGGATGTCCGGTCTGCGTCACGCCGGTGGAATTGATCGATGCCGCCATCGAGATAGCCGCCCAGCCCGGCGTCATCTTCACGAGTTTCGGCGACATGCTGCGAGTGCCCGGCTCGGGGACCTCGTTGCTGGAGGCGCGCGCCGCCGGCGCGGACGTGCGAATCGTTTACTCCGCGCTCGACGCCGTAAAGCTCGCTGCGGCAAACCCGGGCGTTCAGGTGGTGTTCTTTGCCGTCGGCTTCGAAACCACCGCGCCGGGCAATGCGCTGGCGGTGCTGCAGGCCGAGGCCCTGAAACTCGACAACTTTTCCATCCTGGTGGCGCACGTCCTGGTGCCGCCCGCGATCGGGGCGCTGCTCGCCTCGCCCGGCTGTCGAGTCCAGGCCTTTCTGGCTCCTGGCCACGTCTGCGCCATCGAAGGACCGGAGGAATACGCACGGCTGTGCGCCCGTTGGAAGGTCCCGATCGTGGTGACGGGTTTTGAACCCGTGGATCTGCTGGAAGGCATTTTGATGGCCGTCCGCCAACTCGAAGCGGGCGTGGCCCGCCTCGAAAACCAATATCGCCGGGCCGTGCGCGAGACAGGCAACGCGCCGGCGCGCGAGGCGGTGAGCAGCGTCTTCGAAGTGACGGACCGTGCCTGGCGCGGTCTGGGCGTCATCGGGAAGAGCGGTCTGGCGCTGCGCCCCCGCTATGCGAAATTCGATGCTTTGACGCGCTTCGGCGTCGGGCTGAAGTCTGTCGACGACGCGAGCGGCTGCCTCAGCGGACTGGTGTTGCAGGGGCTCAAGAAACCGCCCGAGTGCCCGGCCTTCGCCACGCGCTGCACGCCGGAACACCCGCTCGGCGCGCCCATGGTATCCAGCGAGGGCGCCTGCGCGGCGTACTATCACTATGGCCGCAAACTGGTTTAGGCCGTGGGGCGGCTCTCCAGAGCCGCGCGGGGCTTCCAAGCCCCGCCCTGGAGAAGCTTGCGGGCTCTGGAGAGCCCGCGCGGACCTGGAGGTCCGCCCCACTTCGGAGATATAAGCGCATGGACAGTGACTCAACTCTTGCGTTCGCCTGCCCGCTGCCGTCCGACGGCGGCGGACAGATCGTGCTCGCGCATGGCGGCGGCATGCGCATGACTCAGCGTTTGCTCGAGGAGGTCTTCTATCCGGCCTTCGGCAACGAGGCGCTCGACGCCCGCCACGACGGCGCGGTCCTCTCCGCTCCCTCTGGCCGGCTCGCCTTCACCACTGACTCTTACGTCGTCCACCCGCTTTTCTTCCCCGGCGGCTCCATCGGTGAGCTCGCCGTGTACGGAACGGTCAATGACCTGGCCATGTGCGGCGCGCGGCCGCTCGCTTTGAGCGCGGGCTTCATTCTGGAAGAGGGACTGCCCATCGACACGCTGAAGCGGGTGGTTACCGCAATGAAAGAAGCCGCTGAGCGCGCCCAGGTCCGCATCGTCACCGGCGACACGAAGGTGGTCGAACGCGGCAAGGGCGACGGCGTGTACATCAATACGTCAGGCATCGGCATCGTCGAAGGCGTGGCGATCAATCCCTCCCGCATCCAGCCCGGTGACGCCATTCTGGTCAGCGGCGACCTCGGTGCGCATGGCATCGCGATCCTCGCGGCGCGCGAGCAGTTGGGCGTGATGACCGACCTGTTGAGCGACGCCGCCCCGCTATGGGAACCCGTCAAAGCATTATTGGACGCCGGGATTGACGTGCATTGCCTGCGCGACCTGACGCGCGGCGGTCTGGCGGCGGCGGCGAACGAACTCGCCTCCACGCGCGTGCTCGACATCGAACTCGACGAAACGTCGATTCCCGTAAGGGACGAGGTGCGCGGCGCGTGCGAACTGCTTGGTTTCGATCCGCTCTATATCGCCTGCGAAGGACGCTTCTGTGCCTTCCTGCCTGAAGGGCAGGTCGAGCAGGCGCTGAGTATTCTGCGACGATTTGAGACGAGCGCCGCAGCCGTGCGCGCCGGACGAGTCCGCGCAGACGCGCGCTTCGGCGTCATTCTGAAGAGCCGCTATGGCTCCGCGCGCGTGCTCGATCTGCCTTCGGGCGAACAGTTGCCGAGAATTTGCTGAGGCGGCCCTGTGCTCAAATGGACAGAGCGCCCCGCGAAGAGCCAAGCCAAACAAGCGCTGACGGTGAACCGACGGAGCAAACGTCGTCAGGCCAGTGGAATTGCCACGACGCGTGCGCGGTTGGATTCAGTGAGAGGTAGAAACGCCCGCGATCCCGGTGTGCGCGCGCTGTGATAGCAGCGCCGGCGCGAGCAGATCCGTCGAAGAGTATGCGGCTTTGAAGAGCCCCTCCTCGTCGTGGTTTTTGCGTCCCGTCAGCACGTGATAGATTTCGTGCACGGCGACACGGCTCATCGCGCGGGCGAGAACCCCGGCCGGAATCAACGGCTGCACCCAGCCGCCCGATTCCTGCAAAACCATCTTCACACGGGTGCAGTCAATTTTGATGAACGGGAGCACTCGCCCGTCAGCCGTGCTCGTCCACCCCAGCGGACCGCCAGGCACCGGCGATTTCGGCATCATCGTGGTGCAATCGCCCTGGAAACTGACGACAATCAACCGGTCAAACGATTCAAATGCGCGAGCGGCGCCCTCATCCCTCCAGGCCAGGCTCAGGTTTTCGGCTTTGAGCGACTGCTGGACGGCTAGTTCGGTTTCCAGTTCGAACTGCTGACGGACCGGGGATGGAACCGGCGCGCCGCGACGGATCACCAGGCCAAGCGTTTTCGGATCGGCGGCCGGCAGAGACGCCACTGCCAGAAGAGTCATCGCCACAAGGCGCAGTGTCATGGGAAGCCCCCGCTGTCCTTTCCGTTCTGTTTCATTTACGTCACTATCCTATTTCATATTCATGACTCCGGCGCACCTGATTGCATGTCAAAGTACGAGATCGTACAGGCGTTCCATTGCTGCCCGGCGAACCGGAACTTTCGAGCCAGCCGCCGGAGGCACCGCACGATGCCACGGTCCGGCAAGGCCAGCCGGTTGAGAATGGGCCGGGGACGGAAACAGCCCGTACGGCATGGGGTAAGATGAGGATGAAGTTCACCGCACATGAACGCTCTGTTGGAGATCCTGGAGCCCGGGACCCGGGAATGGCAGCTTGCGCGCTCGCTCGATCCAGCACGCATGCCGGCGCACGTCGCTGTCATCATGGACGGCAACGGCCGTTGGGCGAAGCGCCGTAGTCTGCCTCGCGTGGCCGGCCACAAGGCCGGCGTCGAGCCAGTGCGGGTAGCTGTCGAAACGTGCGCCAGGCTGGGGCTCGAAAGCCTCACGCTTTACGCCTTCTCCAAAGAGAACTGGAAACGCCCCAAGGCCGAGGTGGAGACCTTGTGGCGCCTGCTCACCTACTACCTGAGGCGCGAAGTCCCCCGTCTGATGGCCAATAACATCCGCATGCGGGCCATCGGCCGGACTCAGGCCTTGCCCGAGAAGGTCCAGCGGGAGTTAGCGGAAGCGAGCCAGCTCACGGGTTCGAACACGGGCATGATTCTCAATCTGGCGATCAACTATGGCGGCCGGACGGAGATCGTCGATGCCGTAAACCGCCTCATCGCGGAAGCCCGCGACGCCGGCACGCTCGACCGCCTGGTGGTGGACGAGCATGCGATCGAGCGTATGCTCGACACCGCTGGGCAATCCGAACCGGACCTGCTGATCCGGACATCGGGCGAGATGCGCATCAGCAACTTCCTGCTCTGGCAGATCGCCTATGCCGAGCTTTACGTCACGGAGATTTGCTGGCCGGATTTCGATCGGACGTGTCTGCTGGAAGCCATCGCAGCCTATCAGAAGCGGGATCGCCGTTTCGGCGGTCTTCGTACGGCTCCCGCGGACAAGCTGCACGAAGTGGAAGCCGTCAGCGCCCCTATCCGATGAAGCGCCTTATTACCGGCCTCCTCCTCACCCCCTTCTTCTTCTACATCGTCTGTTTCGCCCCCCAGAAGGTCTTTCAGGCAACCCTGGTCGGCGTCGCGCTGCTGTGCTACTACGAATTCCTGGGCATCACCGCCGCCACTTTCCCCCAACACGAGAACCTCACCCGCACGTTCACCGGCTATGTGGCGGGCGTGGTCGTTCTGCTGATGCCCTTGGAGCAGGTTGGCGTCTTCGTACTCCTGTTTGCGCTGCTGTCGTTCGCGCTCTCGCTGCGCCACGGCAGACTCGACGCGGTGCTCCCGCTGACGGCGTGCTCGGTCCTGGGCCTGCTGTATGTCTTCGGAAGCTGGCGCTGCGCGGTGGAGCTCCGCGCGATCAGCCCCTGGTGGCTGCTCTTCGCCTCGGCGATCAATTGGGTCGGCGACTCGGCCGCCTACTACGTCGGCAAGAATTTCGGACGCCACAAGCTCGCGCCGATCGTCAGCCCCGGCAAGACGTGGGAAGGCACGGCCGGCTCGCTGGTGGTCTCCAGCATCGCCGGCGTCACCTACTTGCACTTCTTGTTCCCCAGCGTGCCGGCCTGGCAGGCCGTGCTGCTCTGCGCGGTGGCCAACGCGGCCGGGCAGGTGGGCGACCTGTGTGAGTCGGCCATCAAGCGTGGCGCGGGCGTAAAGGACAGCTCGAACCTGCTGCCCGGCCACGGCGGCTGGCTCGACCGCGTCGACTCGTCGCTGTTCTCCATTCCCTTGGTCTACTGGCTGATCCGGTTCGGCTGGCTCCACATCTGACGCGCCGTCACGCCGCATGCGCGCGCCGCGTCCGTTTGCGGAAGATGCCGGTCATCCCGGTCGTATACTGGGGAGTCTGACGAGAATGCATCCTGAGAATGAGAATGACGGGGCGGCTGCGATCTTCGCGGCGGTCCGTTTCGCGGCGGAGGCCCACAGCGGACAGTTCCGCAAGGGCTCGCGCGTGCCCTACCTGGTTCATCCGTTGAACGTGGCCAAAATTCTGCTCGACCACGGATATCCCGACCATCTGGCAGTCGCTGGATTGCTGCACGACACGGTGGAGGACACCGACGTCACGTTGGAGGAGATCCAGACGATCTTCGGAGAGACGGTCGCCCGGCTGGTCGAGTTCGCGACCGAACCGGAGAAACTGTGGAGCTGGGAGAAGCGCAAGCAGCACACGCTCTCGATCCTCAGTTCCGGCGACGCGCCGGGCCTGCTGCTCAGCATCGCCGACAAGCTCGACAACATCCGCTCGATCCGCTCCGACCTCGAGTTGTACGGAGAAGAGGCGTGGGAGCGCTTCAAGCGCCCGCGGGAGAAACAGCGCTGGTACTACGAATCAATGCGCCGGATCTTCGATGCGCGGCTGGTCGAATCGCCGGGTGCGGAACTGGCAGCGAAGTTTCGCTCCGAGGTCGAAGTGGTCTTCGGTCCGGCGTGACTTTGGAGGGAGACAGCGGCGTCTGACGCAGCGCTGAACCGGCATCCGTTGACGAAGTCCAATCAGGCTGACTTCGAACGCCCGGCCAGCGCCGATTGCCGCACGGGCCAGACCTCCGGGAATCCTGTTCTACCGCGACGAGAATTACCTGGAAATAGAAAAGCAGCGGGATGGCGACAGGCAGCGCCGCCATCTCCGCCGCAAGTGCGAAATTTCTATCCAGGCCGACGCGCGAGATCAGCCGGCGAGTTCCTTCGCCTTGGCGATCACGGCCTCATAGTGCGGGTGCTCAGCCACCTCGGGCACGTACTCGACGTACTGCAGGACGTTGTCGGCATCGACCACGAAGATCGCACGCGACTCGACGCGCCAGTCCTTGATTAGCGTTCCGAAATGCTCGCCGAAGCTCGCGTACTTGTGATCGCTGAGCATCTTCACGTTGTCCACGCCGAAGCTGGTGCACCAACGGTTCTGCGCGAATGGCAGATCCATGGAAATGTTAAAGAACGTGACGTTCGGCATCTTCCCGGCCGCGTCGTTGAAGCGCTTGGTCTGCATATCGCAGACCGGCGTGTCGAGCGAGGGAACGACGCTGAATACCCGGATGCCGGCGCCAGTCTTCGCGAGCGTCACCTCCTGCAGCGTCCGGTCTACTACGACGAAATCGGGAGCCTTTTCGCCCACTTTCAGCTCCGGCCCGGTGAGATCCAGCGGACCGCCCTTAAAGGTCGTTTGTCTTGACATGACGATAGTTTAGCCGAAAGCGCGACCCGCGGCTGTCAATATCTCGATGAGCGCATCAGGCCGGCAGATACGCGCCGGCGAGCTTCTTGAAATCACTCAACTGCTCAGCCGCCCACGCTCCGTCGCGGCCGAGTTCCGCGCGCATCAGCTCCGACACGCGCGGCGCCATCGCCACGGCTGCTCGCGCATCCAGCGTCAGTGCGCGCAGGCGCCTGGACAACACGTCAGCCACCGTCCGCGCCATCTCTTTACGAACCGCCCAGACCACCTGAGCTTCGACGTACGGCAGTGCCGGATCGAGTTGCGCACCCAGTGCGGGGTCGAGCCGGATCAAGTCCTCGATCGCCGTGGCGTCCGAGCCGTACACGGCCAGCGGCCCGAACTTTTTCGCGTTGGCGTGGTAGCCGTGAATGTGCATCCGCCGGGTTACGCAATCGCGCTCCTCCAGGCCAGCGAGCAGTGACGCCTGCGTCACGGCATCCTCGGCCATCTTACGGTAGGTGGTCCACTTCCCGCCCGCGACACTCAGCAGGCCGTTCGGATCGACGTGAATCGTATGGTCGCGCGACAGTTGCGCGGTGCTCCCCGCCCCGCCGGCTTTCACCAGGGGCCGGATACCCGCCCAGGCGCTCAGAATATCCTCGCGCTTGGGCGGGCGGTCGAGGTAGTCGCCGGCGGTTTCGAGAATGAAGGCGATCTCCTCCTCCAACGGCCGCGGCTCCTCCTCCACCGTTTGCACAGGCGTGTCGGTGGTGCCCACTAACGTATGTCCGTGCCAGGGAATTGCGAACATCACGCGACCGTCGCGCGTGTGCGGCACCAGGATGGCCGTCTGGCTCGCGAGGAACGATTGGTCGAAGACCAGGTGCACGCCCTGGCTCGGTGCGATCATGCCCTGAACGTCCGCCGAACCCATGCGCCGCACATCATCGGTGAACGGACCCGTCGCATTGATCACGACTCGCGCCCGAATTTCGAGTTCGTTGCCGCTTTCGAGATCGCGCACTCGCGCGCCGTTCACATAGCCATCCGGGCCGCGGAGCAAGGCTTCGACCGGGCAGTGATTGACAACGGCCGCGCCCTGCGCCGCCGCGGTCATCAGCAAGTGTACGAGCAAGCGCGCGTCGTCGAACTGGCCGTCGTAGTAAACCACGCCGCCTCGCAATCCGTCGGTCTTGAGGTTCGGCAGCCTGGCGAGCGTCTCCTCTTTGGACAACATGCGCGACGCGCCAAAGCCGTAACGTCCGGCCAGCAGGTCGTAGAGCTTCAACCCCACGCCATAAAAAGGCGACTCCCACCACTCGTAGTTCGGCACCACGAAGGCCAGGTCGCTCACCAGGTGGGGCGCGTTCTCGCGCATGATTCCGCGCTCGTGCAGCGCTTCCATCACCAGCGGGACGTTGCCCTGCTCCAGGTACCGCACACCGCCGTGCACGAGCTTCGTGCTGCGACTGGAGGTGCCCGAGCCGAAGTCCCCGCGCTCAACCAGGGCGACGTCGTAGCCGCGGCTGGCCGCGTCGAGCGCGATGCCCGCGCCTGTCGCTCCTCCGCCGATCACCAGGAAATCCCACGCCTCGCGCTCTTCGCCAAGCCGGGCCAACATTTCTCCACGACGCATATTTCGTCTGCCCTTGCTCTATCAAGTGACCTTTAACAACCGCCGACGCGTTGTGGCGCACGCTTTAGCGTGCAGCGTCGAGATTCATCTCGACGTCCGCAGATGGCGGCATGAATGCCGCCACGGCACGCTGAAGCGTGCGCCACAAAGGCTCCGATTACTCCAGCGCCCACCCGCGCGACCGCTCCACGGCCCGCTTCCAGCGCGCCCGCGTGGCGGCCGCCTGTTGCGCCGGCATTTGCGGCTCGAAACGGCGGTCCGCGCGCCACTGCGACGAGATCCCGCCGAGCCCTTTGTAGACGCCCGTTGCCAGGCCGGCCAGATACGCCGCACCCAAAGCCGTCGTCTCCGTCACCGCGGCGCGCACCACCGGCGCCTGCAGGAAATCGGCCTGCATCTGTAATAGCAGGTTATTGCGGCAAGCGCCGCCGTCCACGCGCAACTCTTTCAACTCCTGCCGCGCGTCGAGCTTCATCGCTTCCAGCAGGTCCGCCGACTGCAACGCGATCGACTCCAAAGCCGCCCGCGCCACGTGCGCTTCCGTGGTTCCGCGCGTGATGCCCAGCATCGCCCCGCGCGCATAAGGGTCCCAGTATGGCGCGCCCAGTCCCGCGAAGGCCGGCACCAGGAACACGCCGCCCGCATCCGGGACACTCGCCGCCAGGGCCTCGCTCTCCGCCGCCGAGCGGATCAGCTTCAGCCCGTCGCGCAGCCACTGCACCACCGCGCCGCCAATAAATACGCTGCCTTCCAGAGCGTACTCAACCGCGCCGGACGTCTTCCACGCGATGGTCGTCAACAGTCGATTGTTTGAAATCACCGGCGTCGTTCCGGTGTTCTGCAACAGGAAACAGCCCGTGCCGTACGTGTTCTTGCCCATGCCCGGATCGAAGCAGGCCTGCCCGAACAGCGCGGCCTGCTGATCGCCGGCCACACCCGCAATCGGGAACGGCCACCCGGCCAGCGGAGTGGTGGTCTCGCCGAACAACCCGCTGGACGG
>Ga0315272_10001934_pt1 | contig 10214 bp, 8 predicted proteins | sample C3_middle_MG_FD_203918 | JGI IMG/M metagenome (GOLD analysis project Ga0315272, IMG submission 203918) | Sediment microbial communities from Yellowstone Lake, YNP, Wyoming, USA - C3_middle | ecosystem: Environmental > Aquatic > Freshwater > Lake > Sediment | place: USA: Wyoming | collected...
ATTTGCCGATAAATCTGGCCATTAACTTTTAGCTTGTTCAAAGTGGCAAGGGATACAGCCATAACGAGAACCAACGATATCGTGAACACGGCAACAAGTAGAACAATCTTGGAACGCAGTTGCAATTGACGTATCATTTTTCCGGCCCCTATTAAGAATTAGCTTATCGAAACAGCTCAGGTAATCAGACTCAGATAATCGCTGAAAAATTGATGAAAATCTTTGGATATCTGCGTCCGCAAGCGCCTTGCCTCGGCCAGCAGATCGGCAGGCCTCACCACCAGAGACCGAAACGAAGCGAGCCACTGCCAGTCCTGTTCCAGCCAAAGACTGATATCCTCGGAAACAGCGACATGGTTGTCAAACTGCAATCCAAGGATATGCGGCCGCTGCTCAAGGGAGAAGGCTTCCACCTGGCATTGTTCCGAGGTGGCAAGCAGGGAAAAATGTTTGGGCAGCGGCTCCAGCACCGTCTGACTGTGCCACTTGAACATGGGAAGGGTTTTGCCGAGATTCCTGAACGCGGGATGCTCACGGCCATCATGGGTGAGGTGCCCCTGAACAAAGCCGATGCTCGGCTTAAAGTTCGGCCCCACCTGGGCACCGAGCACAGAAGCAAGCAGTTGATGGCCGAGACAGAAACCCATGATCGGCTTATCTGCGGCAATCGCCCTTTTGATAAACCGTTTCTCCTCCACAAGAAACGGGTACTTCTCCTCCTGATCGACATTGGGAGCTCCTCCCAGGAGAATGATCGCCCCATAGTCGTTAAAGTCGGGGATCCAGTCCTGCCAGACCTTGACGATATCAAAGTCGACCCGGTGTTTGTCGAACGCCTCAAGAAGCAGCCGCCCGGGTCCAGCCCAGTGGGTATTTTGCAGGATCAAGAATTTCATCTGTCGTTTTTTACCAGTTGCAGGGGGGGCAGGCGGCGGATTCGGAACTTCCACGAATCCGCCGCCTGTTGTCACTTTTCTGTCAGGCAGAAATCAAATGGCATCTCTGCCGGTTTCGCCTGTCCTGATGCGGCAGACCGAATCCACTGGCAGGACAAAGATCTTGCCGTCGCCGATCTTGCCGGTCTTGACGCTGGTTATAATGGCATTAACCACCGTGTCGACCATTTCCGCGGCAACAACGATCTCAACCTTTACCTTGGGGATAAAATCCACCACATACTCAGCGCCACGATACACCTCTGTGTGCCCCTTCTGGCGTCCGAAACCTTTCACTTCGGAAGCGGTCATACCTTGAACCCCGATGGCATGCATGGCCTCCTTGAGGTCTTCCAGCATGAACGGCTTAATGATTGCTTCTATCTTTTTCATGATGCCTCCAGCCTTAGCGATGGGTTTTATTGAGATTGAATTCAGGATACGCATTCACCCCGACTTCGCTCTGGTCAAGTCCTTCCAGTTCCATTTCCGGAGAAACCCTGAGCGGCACGATCTTGTCCAACACCTTGAAGAAGACGTACATAACCACGAAGACAAAAATGATGTTGGTAACGGTGCCGACAACCTGGGCCATAAACTGCCCTGAATCGCCATAAAACAGACCCTTGACCGTACCCTTCACCCCATTGAGTCCGTCGCCGTATGTTCCGTCCGCAAACAGCCCCAAGGCCAAAACACCCCAGGCTCCATTGACGCCGTGGACGGAGATAGCGCCGACCGGATCATCAACCTTCAAAACCCGCTCGACAAAAAAGACACTGATACACAAGAGAATACCGGCAACACCCCCGATAAGAACCGCGGCCCACGAAGGCACAAACGCACAGGGAGCTGTGATTGCCACCAGCCCGGCTAAAAGACCGTTGGCTGCCATTGAGATATCCGGCTTACCGTAGACCATCCACATATAACTCATGGCGACAAAGGCGCCAGCCGCCGAAGCAAGCATAGTGTTGGCCGCAACAACTGCCAGCCTGAAATCGCCGCCTGCAAGGGTGGAACCAGCGTTGAACCCAAACCAGCCGAAAGCAAGGATGAAACACCCTACGATCGCCATGGGAATGTGATGCCCTGGAATAGCGTTGGGCGTACCATCGGCCTTGAATTTACCCAACCGCGGCCCGAGAACAATGGCCCCGGCAAGAGCCGCAACACCACCGGTCATATGCACCACCGATGAGCCGGCGAAATCAACATGCCCATGCCCCAAGGCAAAATTAGCACCGAGCTGCGAGAGCCAGCCTCCGCCCCATACCCAGTTGGCATACAACGGATAGACCAAGGCGGTTATGAAGAAGCCGTAGACCACGAATGACTTAAACGTCCAGCGCTCGGCCATGGAACCTGTGGGAATGGTCGCCGTGGTATCCATGAACACCATCTGAAACAAAAAGATTGCGTACACCGCAACATCATAGGTTCCGGAGAGGAAGAATCCATTGGTCCCGAACAATCCGAAATCCTTGCCAAAAAGATTGACTACAAACTCCCCGTTGAGCACTCCGCCGCCGCCGAGAGTCGGAATCCCGCCACAGCCTCCCATCTGAATAGCGAAGCCGCACATCCAGTAGCCGAGTATGCCGATGCCATAGATCATAAAATTCATCGCCATGGTATGGCCCGCGTTTTTCGCCCGGGTGAACCCTCCTTCCGCCATGGCAAATCCTGCCTGCATAAACATGACCAGAAAGCCACAGACCAGAAGCCAAACCATATTGATCGCTACCCGGTTATGCCCGATAACGTCCCCCAATTTCGCCGCCAACGGTTCACTCTTCGTCATGGCTGCCAACTCATCAGCGGTTGGCGCACCGGCAGTAGCACCGACCACGTCCGCAATCCCGCCGGTCAATGCTCCGGTGGGGTCAGCAACAGCCGCTAGAGCCGGAGCGGCGGGGGCAGGTGTAATCTGACTTGCCATCGGCAGCACCGGAGAAGCTGGATCAGCAACGCCTTCTTCCGCAAGCACCAGCGATAGGGAACCGCACAAGCAGCCCATAACTAATAGAAAGGCCATTAGTATTTTTTTCATCTTTCTCTCCTTTTCATGGTTGATCTCCTCTGTCGATTTTAGGTAGTAAATGCCGCACATCTTCCTTGCTTCCCGCTTTTTCCGGAACAACCGACCATTCGGCTTCTAAATAATGCTCACTCCCGGCAAGCGGTTACTTGGCAACAAAAGCAACATGCGTGCCGCTCTTTCACTTGATATTTATTTTTCCCTTATCCTCTTGTTACAGCGGGCTATTTTTCGCTTTGTCGCACCAAAATGATCAAATCGCAACTCCTTCTTTTTTTACATTTATGAAATAAATAAACTGTTCGAAGACTTTATAAATAACATAATTGTACCGAACTAGTGGATTGTCTTGATTGTCCGAATAAAACAAAAAAATTTGCAAGACCCGCTTTGCGGCAAAACTCCTTGAAAAATGCCTATCGCATATAATCTTGATGCCACCTGCAACCTGATCCATTATCCCCCAAGAGTGCGAATATCTGGATCATTCCTGGAAGAGGCCAAAAAAACCTTGACGCGACAAGACAGATAAGTCAAATATGCGTTTAACTTATTTATTTGAAACCCACTCGCCTCCTCTTCAAAAGAATACTGCCCATGAAAAAAAGAATCTTTCTCTCCATTTTTGGCCTACTGCTGGTGATCGGCCTCCTTGCTGGTATAAAAGGTCTGCAGATATTCAAGATGGTGGGCAAAGGCAAGAGCTTTACCCCCCCTCCCGAAACGGTAACCACGGTCCAGACCCACCCGGATTCATGGGAAACCAGCCTGCCCGCCGTAGGCTCCTTGGAAGCAGTGCAGGGAGTAACCGTTGCCGCAGAGCTACCCGGCAAGGTGGCGCACATTGCCTTTACCCCAGGCACCCAGGTACCGGCGGGCAGCATTCTGCTCCAGCAGGACACTTCTTCCGAGGAAGCACAGCTCCAGGCGGCGGAAGCGCAGGCTTCGCTGGCCAAGGCCAATTTCGAGCGCCTCCGCACCCTGGTCGAGACAAACGCCGTTTCCAAGGCCGCCTATGATGACAGCGAGGCGAAATACAAGGAGGCCATTGCCCAGGCCAACACAATCCGGGCAACCATCGCCAAAAAAACCATTCGCGCCCCGTTTTCCGGCCGCCTCGGCATTCGGCTGGTCAACCTGGGCCAGATCCTCAAGGAAGGCGAGCCCATTGTTTCCCTCCAGGCTCTGGATCCTATTTTCATCAATTTCATGCTGCCCCAGCAGGAGTTGGCCCGCATCCAGCCGGGGTTTCCGGTGCGGATAACCTCAGATGCCCTACACGGCCAGACCGTGACCGGCAAGATCACCGCCATCAACCCGCAGGCTGACAACAACACCCGCAACGTCCGGATGCAGGCCACGGCGGCAAACAAGGACGAACACCTGCACCCCGGCATGTTCGCCACGGTATCCGTGGTGCTGCCCGGAAAGAATCAGGTGCTGACCCTTCCCGCCACCTCCGTGCTCCCAGCTCCTTACGGCGATTCGGTTTTTGTGGTTGAAGAAAAAAAGGACGAAAAAACCGGCAAGCCCGGCCAGGTAGTACGTCAGCAGTTTGTCCGCCTCGGAGAAAAGCGCGGCGATTTCGTCGCCATTGCCTCGGGTTTGGAGGCAGGGGCCACCGTGGTCAGCTCCGGGGTGTTCAAGTTGCGCAACGGCCAATCAGTGGTGGTGGACAACACCCTGAATCCGAAGTTCGACCTGAATCCCAAGCCAGACAACCGTTGATCCGCCGAGCCAAAACCCATGAAATTCACCGATCTTTTCATCCGCCGCCCCGTGCTTGCCATGGTGATCAGCCTGCTCATCATCATTGCCGGGCTGCAAGCAATGCGCAGCCTCAATGTCCGCCAGTTCCCCAAGAGCGAAAACGCCTCTGTCACCGTGACCACCGTCTATGTCGGAGCCAACGCCGAACTGGTGCGGGGCTTCATCACCACCCCGTTGGAACGGGCCATTGCCGCAGCCGACGGCATTGATTATCTCCAATCCCAGAGCTCCCAAGGCGTTTCGACCATCACTGTTCGTCTGAAACTCAACTACGACGCGATCAAAGCCCTGTCGGAGATCAGCTCCAAGGTGGACCAGGTCCGCCGCGACCTGCCGCCCGAAGCCGAGGTGCCGGTCATCAACATCGAGTCGGCGGACAACCAGTTTGCCGCAGCCTATCTCAGTTTCACCTCCGATGTCCTGACCCAGAACGAAATAACCGATTACCTGACCCGGGTGGTGCAGCCCCGTCTTTCCGCCATCGCAGGCGTGCAGCGCGCCGACATCCGCGGGGGCCGCACCTTTGCCATGCGCGTCTGGCTCAAGCCCGACCGCCTGGCCGCCCATAACGTCAGCCCGGCCCAGGTACGCAAGGCCCTGGCTGCCAACAACTATCTCGCCGCCCTGGGCCAGACCAAGGGGTCGCTCATCCAGGTCAACCTCACAGCCAACACAGATCTGCGTTCGGTGGAAGAATTCAAACGATTGGTGATCCGGGAGGAGAACGGGGCCGTCATCCGGTTGGCCGATGTGGGCGATGTGGTTTTAGGCGCCGAGGATTACGACAACGAGGTGCGTTTTTCCGGCCAGACCGCAACCTTTATGGGAATCTGGCCGCTGCCCAACGCCAACTCCCTGGACATGATCAAGCTGGTCCGCAAGGAAATGACAGCCATCCAGAAGGATCTGCCCACCGGACTCAAGGGGCGTATTGCTTACGACGCCACGGCTTACATCGACGATGCCATCCACGAGGTGACAAAAACCCTGGGCGACACCCTGATCATCGTGATGGTGGTAATTTTTCTCTTCCTCGGCTCCTTCCGCTCGGTGCTGATCCCGGTGGTGGCCATTCCTCTGTCTCTCATCGGCGGCCTGTTTCTCATGCAGATCTTCGGCTTTTCCATCAACCTGCTCACCCTGCTGGCCATCGTCCTTTCCGTGGGGTTGGTGGTGGATGACGCCATCGTGGTGGTGGAAAACGTCGAACGCCACCTCAGCGAAGGAAAATCGCCCCTGGACGCAGCCCTGCTGGGCGCCCGCGAGCTGGTAGGGCCGATCATCGCCATGACCATCACCCTGGCGGCGGTCTATGCGCCCATCGGTTTTCAGGGCGGGCTCACCGGCTCGCTCTTTCGGGAGTTCGCCTTCACCCTGGCCGGGGCAGTGACCATCTCCGGTGTGGTGGCCCTGACCCTGTCTCCGATGATGTCAGCCAAGCTGCTCAAACCGGGGCTCGAAGAGCATGGCCTTGCAGGCAGGATCGCTCGCGACTTTACCCGGCTACGCAACGCCTACGGGCGGAAACTGGACGCCACCCTTGCTGCCAGACCCGCGGTCTACACGGTCTGGATTGTCATCAGCCTGATGAGCATCCCCATGTTCATGATGTCGGCCAAGGAATTGGCGCCCAACGAGGACCAAGGGGTCATCTTCGGCGTCGTGGACGCGGCGGCCAACTCCACCCTGGACCAGACCAGCGGTTATGCTGCAGCCGCCAACAAGATCTTTCTCTCCATGCCGGAAACGGATTTCACCTTCCAGCTCACCCAGCCCACCTCCGGCTTCAGCGGCATGGTCACCAAGCCTTGGGCACAGCGCAAACGCTCGGTGTTCGAGATCATGCCCGAGGTGCAAAAGAAATTGCAGGCTCTGCCGGGCATCCGAATCTTCCCCGTATTACGACCTTCTCTTCCCGGCGGCGGCCAGTTTCCGGTGGAGTTCATCCTCGCCTCAACAGCGGAAACCCCACAGATTCTGGAATTCGCCCAACAGATACAGAAGAAAGCCATGCAAAGCGGGATGTTTGCCTTCCCGCCGGTTATTGATGTAAAAATCGACCAACCCCAGTCGGAGTTTGTCATCGACCGCGAGAAGGTGGCGGATCTGGGCCTCAGCCTGGAACAGGTGGGCGCGGATCTCGGAGCCATGGTGGGCGGCAACTTCGTCAACCGCTTCGATATCGCCGGTCGCAGCTACAAGGTCATCCCCCAGATCGCCCGGGCCGACCGCCTCAACCCGGAACAGCTGAGAGAAATCTACGTCACCGGGCCAAACGGTCAACTGGTGCCGCTTTCCAGCGTGGCTACCATCAAGGATTCCACCGTGCCCCGCTCCCTGAACCGCTTCCAACAACTGAACGCGGTCAAAATCAGCGGCGTTTCAGTGCGCCCCTTGGACGAGGCCCTGCGCTATCTGGAAGACGAGGCCGCGAAAATCCTGCCCAAGGGCTATGTGCTTGACTACACCGGCGAGTCGCGGCAGTTGCGCAGCGAGGGTAATAAGTTCCTGCCTGCCTTCGCACTGGCTGTGGTCCTGATCTTTCTGGTTCTGGCCGCCCAGTTCAACAGTTTCCGCGACCCCTTTGTCATCCTGGCCGGATCGGTGCCGCTGGCCATGTTCGGGGCGCTGATCTTCACCTTTCTCAAGATTCCCGACCCCAACACCCCTTTCTGGACCCACGGCTGGACCACCACCCTGAACATCTATTCCCAGGTGGGACTGGTGACCCTGGTGGGCCTGGTGGCCAAAAACGGCATCCTCATCGTCGAGTTCGCCAATAAACTTCAGGAACAGGGCCATGCCAAGCTGGCCGCCATCCGGGAAGCCTCCATGACCCGTCTGCGCCCCATTCTTATGACCAGCACCGCCACGGTGGCTGGGCATTTCCCCCTGACCCTGGTCACCGGAGCCGGGGCGGCGGCGCGAAACTCCATCGGCTTGGTGCTGGTGGGCGGCATGGCCGTGGGCACCCTGTTCACCCTCTTCGTGGTGCCATCCATCTACATGCTGGTGGCCCGCGACCATGGGCAGGAGAAGCTGCCGGAGGCCAAGCCCAGCGAACCGGAAATCGCCCGATCATGAGCTCATCAGAACTTTGGGATGCCCTGGGTTCCCTGCCGGAAGATGAGATGCACCATGTAATCACCCGTTTGTTTGCCCTGTACGAGGCCCGGCTCCAGCGGAACCCCGACGACCCGGAGGCCCTGCACTTTTTCAGCAACCTTGACCTCGCCATCACCCAGACCTGCCAATGCAACAGCAACAGACGATAGCCCGCCGCAGTCCCGCCGCATATGCCGTGTTCAGCGCCGCAGTACTCCTAAACCTTACCCCGGTTTGTCCAAGTGCGGCCCAGGATAGCGGGGTTGACGCCATGTGCATGGTAAAAGAGCACAACCTCCTGCGCGCCAGCGTGGGCGTCCCGGAGTTGCACTGGTCCGACGCCCTTGTCCGACAAGCCGCCTCCTGGGCTGAGGAACTCAAAAAAGCCGGCTGTGGCATGAAGCACAGCCATGCTGCAAGAGTTGGAGAAAATCTGTACTGGGCCAGCCCTCTGAAAACGGGCAACAGAAGCAAGGGCAAAAGCACTTGGCGCTGGAGCCTGACCCAACAGCCCATCAAGGAAGAAAACGTGGTCGCCGCTTGGTCCGTTGAACAGCCTTGGTACTCGCTGGTCAGCAATACCTGCAACGCGCCGCCCGGAAAAACCTGCGGCCATTACACCCAGATGGTCTGGGCAGACACCCGGGAAGTCGGCTGTGCCAAAGCCGTGTGCGAAGACAGTTCCCAGGTCTGGGTCTGCAACTATGCTCCCGCAGGAAATGTGGTCGGGCAGCGTCCCTACTGACAGCACCGCCCCGCGCCGGGCAACTGGCAAAGTTTTTCGCCTCTTCCCGAACCCCTCGACAGCGCCCACCAATCCCGCTATGATGTGACCGAGACCAAATCAGTCGAGGGAGAATACAGAGCATGGACCAAGAACTCGCATCACTGCACACTATTGCCAACCGGGCCATCGCCTTTCTGGTGGACTACAGTTTTCAGGTGGTCGGGGCCATCATCATCCTCTTTGCAGGAGTCATCCTTGGCAACTGGGTGGCCGTTGCCGTGGCCAGGCTCTGCGAAAAGCGGGGGATTGATATCACCCTGCGCCATTTCCTCTCCTCCTTTGTCAAGATCGTGGTGGTAACCTTTGCGGTGATCATGGCCTTGAGCAAATTCGGGATCACCATCGCTCCGTTCATCGCGGCCATCGGCGCGGCTGCCTTCGGCGCCACCTATGCCCTACAGGGTCCGCTCTCCAATTACGGGGCCGGACTGGCCATCATCCTGGGCCGCACCTTTGTGGTGGGCGACACGATCACAGTGGCCGGGGTCTTCGGCGTGGTGGAGGAAGTCACCCTGGCGCACACTACCCTGCTCACCGAGGACGGAGTAAAGATCACCGTGCCCAACAAGCATATTGTCGGGGAGATTCTGCATAATTCTGGGGAGTACCGCATTGTGGAAAGCTCCGTGGGCATCAGCTACGATGCCGACCCTGCCAAGGCCATCGGTGTCATCGGCCAGGCCATTTCTGGCTTTCCCCAAGTAAAGAGCGGCCCTGCGCCGCAGATCGGCATCGATGATTTCCGGGATTCCTCGGTGGCCATCGGCTACCGCTACTGGGCGCCCACCCGGCGATACATCGAAACCATGCACGGTGTGAACCTGGCGGTTTTTAAGGAGCTTGGCCGAGCCGGGATCTCCATCCCCTTCCCGCAACGGGTGGTCACCATAAACAAGGATCAAAACCTTTCATGAAAACGGACAAACCCTGGGACACCGCAACTCTGCTCAAACTGGCGACCTATGCCTCCACCGCCACGGCGGCGGTTCTCATCGGCGTCAAATGCGTGGCCTGGTTCATGACCGGCTCCTTGAGCGTCATGGCCTCCCTGGTGGATTCGCTCATGGACGCAGCCGCCTCGCTGATCAACCTGTTTGCTGTGCGCTATTCGCTGAAGTCCGCGGACGAGGATCACCAGTTCGGACACGGCAAGGCGGAAGCCCTGGCCGGGCTCGGCCAAGCCTGCTTTATTGCCGGCTCAGCCATCTTTCTGCTCATGCAGGCCATCGAACGACTGAATCACCCACAACCCCTGCAGGAGATCAATGTCGGTCTCTGGGTCATGGTCTTTGCCATTGGCGCCACCCTTTTACTCCTAGCCTTTCAGAGCTATGTCATCAAACAGACCAATTCTTCGGCCATCCGCGCCGATTCTCTCCATTACAAAACCGATCTGCTCACCAACACGGCCACCATCATCGCCCTGTTTTTTGTCGCCTCGGGCTGGCACCTGCTGGACCCGTTGGGGGCGCTGGCCATTGCCGGATACATCCTTTACAGCGCCTGGCAAATCGGGCAGGAGGCCATGCAAATCCTCATGGACCGGGAACTTCCGGAAGAAACCCGCCAACGCATC
>Ga0315272_10001935_pt1 | contig 10210 bp, 9 predicted proteins | sample C3_middle_MG_FD_203918 | JGI IMG/M metagenome (GOLD analysis project Ga0315272, IMG submission 203918) | Sediment microbial communities from Yellowstone Lake, YNP, Wyoming, USA - C3_middle | ecosystem: Environmental > Aquatic > Freshwater > Lake > Sediment | place: USA: Wyoming | collected...
ACGACTGGCACTGGCAGCTCCGTAACCGCATCACCAGCCTTAAAAAACTCGGCAAAATCATCGATCTCTCGGACAGCGAACGGCAGGCCATGGCCTTCAATGGCGCCACCCTGCCCCTGGCCATTACCCCCTATTACGCCAGCCTCATTTCCCCTGACGACCCGAAGCAGCCGCTGAGGCGCACCATGGTTCCGGTGGTCAACGAACTCCTGGTTTCCCAAGGCGAGGAACACGATCCCTTGGGCGAGGACAATCACAGCCCGGTCCCCGGCCTAATACACCGCTATCCCGACCGGGTCCTCTTTCTGGTCACCGACTACTGTTCAAGCTACTGCCGCTACTGCACCCGCTCCCGGATGGTTGGCCGCCGCAAGAACCACAGCCCGGCCCGCTGGCAGAAAGCCCTCGCCTACATTGCGGCAAACCCTGCCATCCGCGACGTGCTGCTTTCCGGCGGCGATCCGCTGACCATGGCCGACGAACAGCTGGACTGGCTGCTTGGCCGTCTGCGACAGATCCCCCATGTGGAGATGATTCGCATCGGCACCAAGGCCCCCATGGTCCTGCCCCAGCGCATCACCCCGGAACTGGTCACCATGCTCAAAAAACATCACCCCCTGTGGATGAGCATCCACTGTACCCATCCCGACGAACTGACCCCGGAAGCGACCAAGGCTTGCACCATGCTCGCCGACGCAGGCATCCCCCTGGGCAGCCAGACCGTGCTCCTCTCCGGGATCAACGATTCCGTGGAGACCATGCGCGCACTCATGCACGGGCTGGTGAAGATTCGGGTCAAGCCCTATTACCTCTACCAGTGCGATCCCATCATCGGCTCGGCCCATTTTCGCACCCCGGTTTCCAAAGGACTGGATATCTACCAGGGGCTGCGCGGCCATACCACCGGCTATGCCGTGCCAAACTATGTGATCGACGCCCCCGGCGGCGGCGGCAAGATTCCGCTCATTCCGGAAACCGTGGTCGGCCGTGACGGCAACGACCTTTTGATCCGCAACTACGAAGGCAAGGTCTACCGCTACCCGGACCTGATCGGCGCGGCCAGCCGGGCAAGCTGCAGAGACAAAGGAAATTTATGTTGATCGGGATGACCTACGACCTGCGGAGCGACTATCTAGCCGCGGGTTACGGGGAAGAAGAAACCGCCGAGTTCGACCGGGAATCCACCATCGAGGCCATTGACAATGCCCTGCGGGGCATGGGCCACGAAACCGTGCGCATCGGCAACTTCATGGGCCTCATGCCCCGACTTCTCGCTGGCGAACGCTGGGATCTGGTCTTTAATATCTGTGAAGGTCTGTATGGTTTTGGCCGTGAAGCCCTCGTGCCCGCTCTGCTGGAGGCGCACCGGATTCCTTACATCTTTTCCGACCCGCTGGTCCTGGGGCTGACCCTGCACAAGGGCATGAGCAAGCACGTGGTGCGGGATCTCGGCATCCCCACCCCAGCCTTTGCTGTGGTGAAAAGCATGGGGGATGTGGCCGACGTGGCGCTGCCCTATCCGGTCTTTGCCAAACCCGTGGCCGAGGGCACTGGCAAAGGCGTAACCCCGGCCTCCAAAATCAGCACGGTCGAAGAGTTACATGTGCTCTGCGCCGATCTCCTACAGACCTACAATCAGCCGGTGTTGGTGGAAGCCTACCTGCCGGGAAGGGAGTTCACCGTGGGCATCGTGGGCAACGGCAAGAGTGCCCGTAGCATCGGCATCATGGAGGTGGTCCTTTTGCCCAACTCCGAGCCGGAGGTCTACTCGTACCACAACAAGGAGTTCTGCGATGATCTGGTGGAATACCGCAAGGTCGACGATGCGGAAGCCAGACAGGCAGAAGCAACCGCCCTGGACGCCTGGCACGCCCTGGACTGCCGGGACGGTGGCCGGGTGGACCTGCGCTCAGACGCCAACGGCATCCCGAATTTTATCGAGGTCAACCCCCTGGCCGGGCTGCATCCCGAGCATTCCGACCTCTGCATCATCGCAGGAAAATATGGCATCTCCTATCAGACTCTGCTCAGCGAAATAGTGGCGGCCGCCATTGCCAGACTCGGGCTTGAGGCATGAAACACCTCAAGATCGGGATCATCCACAACGAACCGATCCCCAAAGGCGAACCGAACTGGGAATCCTCCGCCGATGTCCTGGCCCAGGTGGAGGCCATCGAGGCTGCGCTCAACGAACTGGGCCAACCCCATGTGCGCATCCCCTTTACCCGCGATCTGGGCCGCTTTGTCAGCCTGGCAGAGGCGGCAGGGATCGCCATGGCCTTCAACCTCTGCGAGTCGGTGGACGAAGACCCGCTCCTCATAGGCCATCCGGCCGCAGTTCTTGAGCTGCTGGGGATTCCCTTCACCGGTTCCTCGGCCATGGCGTTGCTTTTGTCCACGGACAAACTCACGGTGAAACGGCTGCTCGCCGCCTCGGGTCTGCGCACCCCACCCTTTTTTCTCTACGAAGGCGGCGAGGTGTTGCGGCCTGCAGGACTCAATTTTCCGGTGATCCTCAAGCCCCGCTTCCAGGACGCCTCCATCGGCATCGAACAGGAATCCGTGGTCGAAAACAGCGCCGAGCTTCTGCCCCGACTGGAAGACCTGTATGCCCGGTATGGCGCCATCCTGGTGGAAGAGTATATCGTTGGCCGTGAGTTCAACGTCTCGCTCTTCGGCTATCCTAAAGCCCAGATCATGCCCCTGGCAGAGATCGATTTTTCCGGCTTTCCCACCGAGCTGCACCGGATTGTCAGTTACAAGGCCAAGTGGGACGAGGAATCGTTTGAGTATCACCACACCAGGCGGATTTTTCCGGACAATCTGCCTGAACCTTTGCAACAGACCATGCGCCACATGGCCCAGGATTGCTTTACCCTCTTCGGCCTGCGCGACTACGCCAGGGTTGACCTGCGCCTTGACCAGCAGGGTCGCCTTGCCATTCTTGAAATCAACGCCAATCCCTGTATCAGCCCGGATGCTGGTTTTCCCGCAGCCGTGGGCGAAAGCGCGATGACCTACACCGAAATGGTCAAGGAGTTCCTCCGTCTGGTGGCCCTGCGAGTCGCCCTATGATCACCATCCGACCCATTGAAGCCCAGGACCGCGCCCAACTCCTCCGACTGGTGGAGAAACAGAAAAACTTCAATGCCCAGGAGGTGGAGGTGGCCATCGAGGTCATCGACGACACTCTGGACCCGGCAAAAAACGACTACTGCATCCTCGTGGCGGTGAGCGAGGAGCAGAGGGTGGTGGGTTTTATCTGCTACGGGGATATCCCCATGACCGACCGCCGCTTCGACCTGTACTGGGTGGCGGTGGATCCGACCTTGGGCAGGCAAGGGATAGGTCGGCAACTGCTTGCCCGGATGGAGACGGAGCTGAGCACCCAAGGGTCGGCCAAGGTTTACGTGGACACCTCCTCCACGCCGGGCTATGATTCGGCCCGCGGTTTTTATGAAAAAAATGGCTACCAGGTGGCCTGCGTTCTCCATGATTTTTACCGGGACGGCGACGACAAGGTGATCTACCTCAAGGAGTTCTGAGCATCATGTTTGTTGAAATCGCTAACACCGCGATTATAACAGTTACTCTTTCATACCTTTGAATATGTGTCGCGGACTGTGACTTCTTTCCCTTTTTATACGAGGCAAACATGTTTCGCATCCGTCGGATCTACGACGACACCCTCACCATCGACCGGGAAACCATCGACCAGGTGCAGCAGATCCTGCGCAGCCAGTTCTCGGCACTATCGGAACACGAGATCAACAGCCTTGCCCAGAAGCTTTCCAACCCACTGAAATACCGCTTCCGCACCATCCTCTTCGTTGCCGATGACATGAAGCCACGGGTTAAGGGGTTTGCCCTGCTCAACCATGCCCCAGACCTTTCCTTCTGCTTTCTCGACTTCATCTCCGTGGACCCGAAAGCCGCAGCCAGCGGCATCGGCGGCGCCCTGTACGCGCGGGTCCGGGAGGAGGCCCGCTCCCTCGGCGATGAAGGAATCTTCATGGAGTGCCTGCCCGATGAGGTGAAGATCTGCCGCGAACCGGCCACGGTGAAGCAAAGCCGGGCGCGCCTCAGGTTCTATGAGCGCTACGGAGCCTTGCCCATCATTAATACCGCCTACGAAACACCACTCAAGCCAGAGTACGATTGCCCACCCTATCTGGTCTACGATGACCTCGGCACCGGGAAGCCCCTAGCCAGGGACAGGGCCCGCGAGGTGGTGCGCGCCATCCTCATCCGCAAGTACGGCAAGGATTGCCCCGCAGGCTATATCGACATGGTGGTGGAATCCTTCCGCGATGACCCAGTCCGGCGCCGCCCGCCCCGCTATATCAAGAAAGAGCCAATCAAGGTGCATCCCGTCAAATCTTTAGAAAAATTAATCGCGCTGGTCGTCAACGAAAAACACGATATCCACCATATCCGCGAGCGGGGCTACGTCGAAGCGCCGGTGCGCATTTCCTCCATTCTCAAGGGGATCGAGCCCACCGGATTGTTCGAGCGGATGCCGGCCCGCCATTTTTCCGAGCAACACATCAAAAAGGTCCATGATCCAAAATTTGTCGAATACCTCAAACAGGTCTGCACCAACCTTGAGCCCGGCAAATCGGTATACCCCTATGTCTTCCCCATCCGCAACGCGGCCAGGCCTCCCAAGGAATTGCCGGTGCGGGCAGGCTACTACTGCATCGATACCTTCACCCCCCTGAACCGCAACGCCTACAAGGCAGCCAAGGGCGCGGTGGACTGCGCCTTGACTGCGGCAAAACTCCTTGAGAAGGGCTACCGCCTGGCCTATGCCCTGGTCCGGCCTCCGGGACATCATGCTGAAAGCCGGGTTTTCGGCGGCTTCTGTTATTTCAATTCAGCCGCCATCGCCGCAAATTATCTCAGCCGCGAGGGCAGGGTGACGGTGCTTGACATCGATTACCACCACGGCAACGGCACCCAGGATATTTTTTATCAACGCAACGATGTGCTGACCCTTTCGATCCACGGGCATCCCAGCTTTGCCTATCCTTATTTTTCAGGATTCAGTGATGAAGTGGGGGAGGATGCTGGCAAGGGATGGAACCGCAACTATCCTCTGCCCGAGGAATTGGACGGGGCAGGCTACCGGCCGGTGCTGGCCAGGGCGCTTAAGCGGATCCGCGCCTTTAAACCGCATTTTCTGGTGGTGGCTCTGGGTCTTGATCCAGCAAAAAATGACCCCACCGGCACCTGGTCGTTCTCTGCTGCGGATTTCGAGGAAAACGGCAGAATGCTCGGCAGCCTGCGGTTGCCCACACTGATCGTGCAGGAAGGCGGCTACCGGACCCGCTCGCTGGGCACCAATGCCCGCCATTTTTTCCTGGGGCTCTGGGTCGGCGTGCACGGAAATGATCGTTCCTAATGCCAGAAAAAAGCCCCTTTTCCAGGGAGGGGGAAAAGGGGCTTTCAGGGGGAGGGGAGGAGAAAAAAATTACTTTAGAGCTTCATACACATGCCCGACCAGTTTGGGTCCTGGGGTCAGGGTCTTGTCGCCTGCTTCCCAACGGGCCGGGCAGGCCTCTGCGGGATTGGCGGCCACATAGACGCTGGCTTTGAGTTTTCTTAACAGCTCTTTGGCATTGCGGCCAACGTTGTAAAAATTCACCTCGGAGGCAACCAGCTTGCCCTCCGGGCTGATGATAAAGGTACCGCGCAGGGCAAGGCCGGTGGTGTAGTCGTAGACCCCGAATAACTTGGCCACTGTGCCGGTGGGGTCCGCAGCCATGGGATACTTGGCGTTTTCCAGGAATTTCTCTTCCCGCTTCCAGGCCAGATGGGTATAAACGGTGTCGGTGCTCACCGTGACCACCTCGGCTCCGGCGGCCGTAAGCTCTGTGTGTTCATCGGCCAGATCGCCCAATTCGGTGGAGCAGACAAAGGTGAAATCCGCCGGATAGAAAACCAAAACCGTCCATTTACCCGCCTTTTTCAACTGCTCCAGGGAAATCGTGCCAAACCCGTAATCGGTGGTCTCATAGGTTTCCATGGTGAAATCCGGCACATTTTGACCGACCTGTAATCCGCCGCAACAATTTTCAGCCATGACATACTCCACAGTAAAAGGAATGAACAAAGAAATTTATCTCGTGTTTGATAAAAATTATCATTTTAGAAAAACAAAGTCAAACCTTTTTTGTCCTGCTTGAAGACAAAGCCAAAATTATTTTTATTTTCAGTGGGTTACATAAAAACAAAACCGCACAACTACTAAAAACCCAGCACCTGACCCACCAAAACCCTCACACTTTTTCATACTTCGCGGTTTATCAAGGGAAAAGAAACGGCCACCACGCTTGACACTCCCCCTCTCTTTCCCGTAAATTCTCTATATGTTTATACCGCGGAGAAAAATAATCCTGACCGGCTACCGGGCCACCGGCAAGACCCTGGTGGGGTTGATGCTGGCCCAGCACCTGCACCTCGATTTCATCGACATGGATGAGATGCTTGAGGTCATGGCAGGTCAACCCATCCGGCAGATCGTCGCCCAACAGGGGTGGGGGCAGTTCCGCCTCCTGGAACGCGATCTGCTGGCCGAAATGGTCTGCCGCAAGGACGTGGTCATTTCCACCGGCGGCGGGGCCATCCTCCACCAGGAGATCTGGAATCTCTTGCGGCAGACAGGCCTTGTCGTCTGGCTCACCGCGGATATCGACACCATCTGCCGCAGGCTCGCCGCAGATGGGAAAAGCACCAGCCAGCGACCGTCTCTTACCGACTCGGACATCTATGCCGAGGTGGCCCAGGTGCTGGCCGAGCGGGAGTCGCTCTATGAAAAAGGGTCGCACCTCACCGTGGACACCAGCAACAAGACCTCGGGCGAAATCGTGCATATTATTGAAACGGCCCTGGGAGACGACGAGTTTCTTCGCACCATCGAAGCCTCGCTCCCCAAGGACCCCATATACTGTTAGGTGCTCATAATGGCAGGAAATACCTTTGGTTCTGTTTTTCGTGTAACCACATGGGGTGAATCCCATGGCACCGCCGTGGGCGCCACCGTCGACGGCTGCCCTCCCGGTCTGCCGCTCACCGCCCTGGATATCCAGGCGGAGCTGGACCGCAGACGGCCCGGCAAAGGTGGGCCTGCGGCCAGCCCCAGAAAAGAACCGGATGCAGTGGAAATCCTCTCCGGCATCTTTGAAGGAAAAACCACCGGCACCCCTATTGCCCTGGCCATCTTCAATAAGGACGCGCACAGCAAATCCTACGACAATCTCAAGGATATCTTCCGGCCCGGGCATGGCGATATCACCTATCTGGCAAAGTACGGCCTCCGCGACCACCGGGGCGGCGGCCGGGCCTCCGCCCGTGAAACCGCTGGCCGGGTGGCGGCGGGAGCCATTGCAAAAAAACTCCTTGGCCTGCATGGCATCACGGTCATCGCCTACACCGTAGCCCTGGGCGAGATCAGCACCGCCAGGCGCCTTCTGGCAGAAATCAATGACAACCCGCTGTTCTGCCCGGACAACGAGGCAGCCGCCCGAATGATCAGCCATATCGAGACGGTACGCAGAGAGGGCGACACCCTGGGCGGCATTGTCGAGATTCTCGCCACCGGCTGCCCGGCTGGCCTTGGCGAACCGGTGTTCGAGAAACTCGACGCGGCCCTGGCCGGGGCGCTGATGTCCATCGGCGCGGTCAAGGGGGTGGAGATCGGCGCGGGCTTTGCAGCCGCCGCCATGCGAGGTTCGCAGAACAACGATGTCATCCTGCCTGACGGCTTTGCCACCAACAACGCAGGCGGGATTCTGGCTGGAATCTCCAACGGCGACGCCATCGTGACCAGGGTTGCGGTCAAGCCCATTCCCTCCATCAGCAAGGAGCAACAAACCATCAACCTGGCCCACAAGCCGGTCACGGTCAGCATCGGCGGTCGGCACGACATCTCCGCCATTCCCCGAATCATCCCGGTCTGCGAGGCCATGGTTGCCTTGACCCTGGCCGATCATCTGCTTCGGCAAAAAGCCATCGCCTGAGCATCTTCGAACAACGGAAAATTCATGAAATATATCTCTCTGTTCCTGTGCCTTTCCTTTGCTGTTTGCTCCGCCAGTTGTGCGTCAAAAGAGCAGGTGTACGAACATATTTACGAGGGGCTCAAGATGCGTGAGCGGATGGAGCAAGACCCGATTGATCTCGCGTCACAAGACCGGGTATCCTATGCCCGGTACAAAAAGGAAAAGGACCCCGCCTCCGACAAAGAGCCTCCTCTTCCTCTCCCTGCGAACCGCGTGCAATAATTGACCCCGCTTTCCCCCCCAACACACAAGCCCAGCCATTCTGTCCGGAGAAAACATGGCCCCTGAATCTCGTACTTCCAAAAAAATACACAACGTCTGGATGCTGACCCGCGAATACGACGGTCTGGCGGGGGCTGGCGGGGTCAAGGATGTGGCCCGGCAGCTGGCCGAGGCCTTGATGCGCTCAGGCCGCAAGGTCAGCGTAGTTCTGCCGCTCTACGGCTTTATGGACCCAAAACGACTGGGCTTTGCTCCCCTGGATCTGGGCTTTGAAATCGACCTGGACTATGCCGGGGAACCGCGTAGGGAATATGTGCGGGTCTTTGCAAAAACGGAAAAACCCGCGGCAACAAAAGGGACGCTGGCCATCTACCTGGTCGACGCAGCCCGCTATCTGGAAAAAAAGAGCGTCTACACCTACACCGCCGAGGACGAAGCCCTGGACCCTTTTCACCACCAAGGCTCGGGCCATTTCGACTACTTCGCGATGAACGTCCTGCTGCAAAAATCGGCGGCGGCTCTGATGATCCGTCTTGGGGAGCGGCCCGACATTATCCACTGCCACGACGGTCACACCGCCCTCCTGCCAGCCATACTCCGCGAGAGCGAAGGATGGCGCCACTACTTTGCCAAAACCGGCTGCGTGGTGACCATCCACAACGCCGGGATCGGCTACCACCAGGAGGTGAGCGACCTGCCCTTTGCCGAGGCGATCACCGGCCTGCCCGGAACATTAATCAACAACAATCTGCTGGACGAAAATTTTGACCCCCTGCTCGCCGCCTCGCCCTATGCGGCGATGAATACAGTGAGTGAAAACTATGCCCGCGAGCTGCGGGAAACCGATGACGACGTACTGACCGGCTGGCTCGGCCACCGGCTCCTGGCACGGGGCGTGGTGCTCAAGGGCGTGACCAACGGCATCAACCCCGCGGATTTCGACCCGGCCAAGCCAAAAGCACTGGGCCTTGCCGCCGCCTTCGATCCGGCCAGCGGCGATCTGGCAGGCAAGGCGAAATGCCGCCAGAGCCTGTTCAATGATCTGGCCCGGCATAATCTGAAAACAGTCCGCCAGACCGGCACCCTGGAAAACCGGCCAGGCAATCCGCTGTTCACCTTTGTCGGTCGCCTCTCCTCCCAAAAGGGGGTGGACAAGCTGTTGGGCGCCTTGGAAACCCTGCTGCCCCTGGACCAAAACTTCCAGGTTCTGATCCAGGGCTCAGGCAGCAAAGATATTGAAACGGCCCTGGCCGGCCTGGCTGCTTCCCGCAAAAATCAAGGGCGCATCTGTCTGCTGCGGGGCTACGACCAGCAGCTTGCCAACCGCATCTACGCGGCGGGCGACTTTTTTCTCATCCCCTCCCGCTACGAGCCCTGCGGCCTTACCGACTATATCGCTCAGCTCTTCGGCAACCTGCCCATCGTCCATGGCATCGGCGGGCTAGTCAAGGTGAAGGATGGGGAAACCGGCTTTTCCTACCCGGAGCACAAATCCGCCGCCCTGATGGGCGCCATGCAGACAGCCCTGCAAACCTTCCGCGCCAATCCCAAAAAAATTCAGACCATGCAAAAAGCCGCGATCAGGACAATCCATGACACCTACACCTGGGATAAAGTGCTGGCCCGTTATTTATCGCTTTATTCCGAGGCGCTTTCGCAGGTACAATAAATTCTGAATCAACTTTTTCCAACGCCGCTTCACTGCCGCCGTTACACGGCTACCACACAACGGGAGACGCACCACCGCCTTTTTCAGCACAGACAGATATCCTCAGCAATAACCACGGAAAGGAGATTGGCATGGCGATACGAATAGGCATCAACGGTTTTGGCCGCATCGGCCGCAACATCTTTCGGGCCATTGACAAAGATCCGCTCTTTGCCGATATCGAGGTCATTGCCATCAATGATCTGACCAACAATGC
>Ga0315272_10001936_pt1 | contig 10206 bp, 8 predicted proteins | sample C3_middle_MG_FD_203918 | JGI IMG/M metagenome (GOLD analysis project Ga0315272, IMG submission 203918) | Sediment microbial communities from Yellowstone Lake, YNP, Wyoming, USA - C3_middle | ecosystem: Environmental > Aquatic > Freshwater > Lake > Sediment | place: USA: Wyoming | collected...
CGTCAGGGTGATCACCAGCGGGCTGCCGGTGACGGCGTTGTTGACGGTGGCGGTATAGACGATGCTGCCACCTTCCGTGACTGAGGCCGCTGATGCGGTGAGCGTCACCGTGGTGGCATCGATGGTGTCGGTGATGCTGGTGCTGGCTGCCGCCGGGTTAATCACTACCGGTATGCCACCGCCGCTGGTGCTGGCGATTGTGGCGCTGACACTGCTCGGGTCGACATAGACATCGTCGCTGGAGGCGCGCGCCACACTGGTACTGCCAGTAAGTTGACCGGCCAGGATGGTGATGGTGGCGCCGTTGGAGAGCGTTACCGTAAGGTTGCTCGAGGGCGCTTGCGTAGCGGTGGCGGTGTAAAAAATATTGCCGCCGGCTTCGGTCAAGGTCGGGGTGGCGCTGAGGCTGACGGTGGTGGAGTCATTATCGACAATACCTGTCGTAACGCTGCCGGCCGTCCCGCTCAACACCAAGCTCTCGAAGTTGCCGCCGGTGGCCGAAGCCAACGTTACGGTGAAGTTCTCTGCGCCTTCGGCCAGCGCATCGTCGATGGTCGCAATGTTGAAAGTGACGCTGCTCGAGCCAGCGGGAATGGTAACGCTAGCCACACCCGTGAAGTCAGAACCATTGCTGGCCGTACCGCTGTGGCTCAAATTGACAGTGACACTAGCCTGCGCTGGACTGGTCAACGACACGGTGTAACTAGCCGTCTGTCCTTCAGTCACACTTGCAGTACCGGTAATGCTTACCGTGGTGCTATCAACGGTGTCGGTGATGCTGGTGCTGGTTGACGCAGGGTTGATCGCAAGCGACGCGAAATTTCCACCGGTGGCGCTGGCAATGCTGGCACTGACCGTACTCGCATCGAGATAGACGTCGTCGCTTGGCGCTGCAACGGCGACCGAACCTGTCGTCGCACCGCTGGCAATAGTGATTCTGGCGCCGTTGCTGAGCAACACTGTAATCGCGCCTTGGGCTGGGCTTGTCAGCGTTGCGGTGTAGATGATATTGCCACCTTCGGCAACACTGCCACTGGCGGCCAGACTCACCGTGGCACTACCGGTGGGTGCAGACGTCGTACCCAGGGATTGAACGCCACTGCCTATGCCAGAGGTATCGTTGCCATCCCCCGGAAGAACATCATTCAGCTGGTTGCGATCGGGCGACCCAAACGTATAGTCTGCCGGTGTCAAGCCCTCGCCGATACGTAACAACTGCACGAAACTGTGACCGTCTTCGCCCGTGCCACCAGTGAAACCGGCGGCGGTTTCTTCGAGCAGTTGATCAAGGCTGCTGCCATTGGCAATAGCACGCGCGATATCGACAGCCTCGCCGACACGACCAAGCAACGCCGCGTCTTTCGCGTCCGGCAGTTCGTTGCCGGTGACCAGCGTATCGAGGTTAACGGTTTCCTTCTCGCGCAACAGAAAAGTGTGACCGCTGTCGAAGGTAAGTTCGACGCGGCCGCCTTCCGATGTCACGATGATCTCGCCTTCGAGGACTGGATCGCCGACCTTCAGCTGCCGCTGTACTCCGTCCTTGTCGCGCGCAAACGCCTGTCCCTCAACGAGGGCGACGGTACCGATAACTTTACTTTGAGCATCCATGATGCAACTCCAGACGAGGTAGGCGAACCTCGGACTTTAGGCATATCAGGGATGGCTGGATATTGTACCGAAGTACAGGTGCCGACAAGGCTACAAACAATCAATAAATCAATTGGTTATGCGGCCATTAACGATAATCGCGAGTTGCAGCCGGTCGCGCACGCCAAGTTTTTCGAGCACGGCGCCGACATGTGCCTTGACGGTGCGCTCGGTAATCTTGCATTGCCGTGCCACTTCCTTGTTGCTGGCGCCGGCCGCCACAGCTTCTGCCACTTCACGTTCACGCTTGGTGAGCGTCGCACCCCATTGCACCTTGACGGCCGCTGGTTGGGCCGCCAGCAGCTGCGATGTGCCGCGCAGCAGCCGCTGCATCAGCGTTTCGCCAATCCAGAGCCCGCCCTGCGCTACGACATCGGCAACTTGCCGCAGCACCTCCGCCACGGCGTGGGTATTACAGTACCCCCGGGCACCGGCCGCAAAACAGGCCAGCGCCTGCTCGTCGTCGGGAATGTCGGCGAGCACCACGCAGATGGCGTCATCGCCGAACATCTGCCGCACCTGCGCCAGGACGCCTGCCGGTGGGCGTGCGAGCAGCCTCGACCAGACGATGATCGGGGTACGCCGCGCCCTGACCAACTCGCCAAAACCATAGGCCGTCGCCTTGGGAAACGCCTCCTGCCAGCGCGCAAGCAGGTCACCCTGTTCCGACACGAAGCAATGCAGGAGCTTGACCGCCACCGGCAATTCAGCGCTCGGTAAAAGCGGCCTGCTTCGCCCGCAGCACGGGTTTGAGGAGGTAGGTCAGGATGCTTTTTTTGCCGGTAACAATGTCAACCTCAGCGACCATCCCGGGAATGATGGGCAGGTTCTCGGCCAGTCGGGCCTGCTTTGTTCTCACCCGAACGGTATAAAACGTATTGCCACGCTCGTCGGTAATTGAGTCCGCGCCGATGTGTTCCAAAATCGCCTCCATACCGCCGTAGATCGAAAAGTCATAGGCAGTGAAGCGCACCACGGCGCGCTGCCCTGGACGCAGGAAGGCGATGTCCTTAGGCGTTACCTTGGCTTCCAGCAACAGGGTGTCATCAAGCGGAACCACCTCGACAATGTCCTTGCCCGGTTGCACTACACCCCCCACCGTATTTACCAGCAAGCGCTTGACGGTGCCGCGTACCGGCGAGCGAATGGCGGAATGCTTGACCTTGTCGGCAAGACCGACGTTGCTTTCACCCAGGGCGTTGATTTTGCCTTGCGTATCAGCGAGTTCTTTGCGCGCCTCGTTGCGAACATTGAGTTCCACTTCTTCGATCTTGCGGCTGGCTTCACCAATTGCCGCCTGTGAGCGGGCAATCTGCGCGGCCGCCTGGTCGCGCTCCCCACGAAACCGCCCGACATCCCGCTCAAGGCGCAATAGTTCAACTTCCGATATCGCACCGGACGTGATTAATGGTTTCGTTACTGCCAGCTCACGGGCCGTCAAGTCGTAGGCCTGCGCCGCCTGATCACGTTTGGACCGCATTTCAATCAGCTCTTGCTGCCGCTGCGTTAGTTGCTGTCGAACGATGGACAACTGTGCATTGAGTTCCGAGGTACGAGTCTCAAATAATCGTCGCTCCTCTTCCACCGTTTTCGGATCATTTTTTACCGCCTCCGGAGGCGGTAAAAAAGGCTTCCCTTCAGCCAGCGCCCGCAATCGGGCGGCTTTGGCCAACAGGGAATATGACTGCGCGTTGCCTTCACGGACCGAGGATACGAAGCGCGTGGGATCAATGTTCAGCAGCATTTGCCCGGCTTCGACAATTTGCCCTTCCTGCACGCCGATCTCCAGCACGATGCCGCCATCGAGGCTCTGCAGCACCTGCAGTTGTTTGGATGGAATGACCTTGCCTTCGCCCTTGGTAACCTCATCAACGGTTGCTACGGCTGCCCACATGACCGCCAGAGAAAAAACGATCAGCAAGGTTTTGACCAACATGCGGGCCCGCAGTGGTTCCTGCTGGATAATGAAATAGTCGGCATCGGCAACAAAATCCGGCTCGGGCTTGTCCGCCTCACCCCGCCAGCCGTCGACAAACCGATCCACGGCAGGCTGCACACGCAGACGCACGACCTCCAGCCAGCCATGCACGCGCCGTCCCGCCGCCAGCAGCCTTTCCGGATCCAGACGTTTCATCATGCGCGCCCCACGCGCCCGGATTGGAGGGCTTCGGTAACTTCAGCTTTGGGTCCGTCGGCAACGATGCGGCCGTCATCGATGACGATGATGCGCTCCGCCAACTCCATCAGGCTCAAACGGTGCGTAACAACGACCACGGTTTTGCGCTCGGCAAAGTGCTGCAGGCGCTTCTTGAAATCATTTTCCGAGCTGAAATCCATGGAGCTTGTCGGCTCGTCAAGCAGAATGATGGGTGGATCCAGCAGCATCGCGCGGGCAATGGCCACGCCTTGTCGCTGCCCTCCCGAAAGGGACTCGCCACGTTCGCCGATCAGCATGTCAAAACCCTCTGGATGCCGATTGATGAATTCCGATAATCCAGCAACCTCGGCCGCCGCTATGACTGCGCTATCATCGGCGTAGCGAGCGCCAATGGATATGTTTTCACGCAAGGATCCATAAAACAGCATGGAGTCTTGCGCGACGTAACCAATGCTGCGGCGCAGGTCGGCCGGGTCAAGCTGTCGCAGGTCCACGCTGTCGATGCTGACCGAGCCCTCAGTCGGAGTAAACAATCCAAGCATGAGCTTTTGAAGTGTCGTCTTGCCGGAACCGACGCGCCCAAGGATCACGACGTGCTCGCCCGGACGAATCCGGAAGGAAACCCCCTTGAGAGCCTCCTGTTCCTGCTTTGGGTAGCTGAAGCGCACATCGCGAAACTCGATATCGCCATGAATTTCCGGTCTATGCACAAAAGCTGCTTCGCCACTGCGCTCGGTCGGCCGATTCATGGTGCCCTCAAGTGATTCGAGCGCCATGCGCGCATTCTGGTATTGCATCAACAATCCAACGATTTGTCCGAGTGGGGCCATGGCGCGCCCAGCCAGCATGGTGCAGGCAATCAGTCCGCCCATTGTGAGCAAACGTTCATTGATCAGGTAAACACCAGCGATCACCATTGCAACATTCACAAACTGCTGGATGGTGGAAGTACCGTTCATCGCTGACGAGGACAACAAACGAAGCTGGGCATTGATCCGCGCCAGAAAAGCCGCTGTCTTTTCCCACTTTTCCTGCATTAGTCCCTCGGCGCCGTGCGCCTTGATGGTCTCCAATGCCGTCAGGCTCTCAATCAGCGTGGCGTTGCGCAGCGCCGTCGCACGATAGGTTGACTCGGCCAGCTCATGCATTTTGTGCTGGATGACGTAGCTATAGATCACCACGGCGATCACCCCAAGCACTGGAAGGAACACTAGCGGCCAGGAGACCCAAAGAATTACCAGGAAAAAAAGCAGGGAAAAAGGCAGATCAACGACTGCCGTTACCGTCGCCGACGCAATGAAATCGCGCAAAGATTCGAAGGAACGCAACGTCGACGCAAAGGACCCGACGGATGGCGGGCGATCTGCCAGGCGCATGCCGAGCACGCGTTCCATGATCAAGGCCGAGAGTTTGAGGTCAATGCGGGAGCCGGCGAGGTCAACAAAATGGCCGCGCAACAAGCGCAGCATGAAGTCGACACCCATGACAAGCAGCAGGCCTGCCGCCAGCATCCACAGGGTCTCCTGCGCAAAATTCGGAACCACCCGGTCATACACGTTCATCGTGAACACGGGCATAGCAAGGGCAAAAATATTAATCAGCAGTGCCGCAGCCAAAACGTCTCGATAAACAGGAATCTGCTCCAGGAACGCACCCCAGAACCAGTGGCGTTGCTTGACATCGCCCAGTTTGGGTGTGCGCTGATCAAATCGGAAATGCGGTCGGGCAAAAATAACAATGCCTGTGTAGCGCGCCAGCAAATCATGCCGACCCAGGGTGACGGAGCCTTGCCCGGTTTCCGGGAACAGCAGTTGGGCCACGTCGCTGGTCTCATTCCAGCCCATCAGTAGACAGGCTTCGCCGTCGGCAAGCAGCAGGACCACTGGCAACAGGGCAGTGTCTATTTTGTCGAGTGGACGCCGCAACACCTTGCTGTAAAGACCGGCCCGTGCAGCCGCCCGGGAAAACAGCGACGGGGTCAGCCCCATCTTGGGCAGGGGCAGGCCGGCAGCCAGCGCAGCCCGCGTGCTTGGTCGGCCGTGGATGCGCGTCAGCTCAACAAGACAATCCAGGAGCGGGTCATGATGCAACGCGTCCTCGCGCACCCCCCCCATCCTTCCGGGCGAAGATTCCATCGTGGTTCTCGGCTCGTTACTCGAATTGTCGTTCACGGATGCGCTCAGCCCGAATTGCTTCGGTCGCAATGGTTGATCCAAAGCGGAATGTATACCACAGCAGGCCTTCGTCAAGCTTTCCGGCACATAGCTGTTCGCCATTGCATCACCAAGTTTTCAAGTGCTTGCGTGCACCGCCCCAATGGTCTAGATTTGCATCATCTGGTCGCCACAACAACTCGAACAACAACGAACAGCGTTGCGAACAGTTTTTTCGGATGTCTCTTTTGGGGAGGTATTTTGATGAAACGCACAACCGTCACCGTTGCAACAGTACTCTTGGGACTCGCCGGCAGCGCACTCGCCGACGACTCGAATTTCGGGCGTAACCTGGCCTCCGCCTGCGCCAGTTGCCACGGCACCAACGGCAAGAGCGTCGGCGGCATGGAAGTCCTGGCGGGCTATCCCAAGGACAAGATGCTCAAGGCATTCACAGATTTTCGCTCCGGTGCCAAGCCCGCGACAGTGATGCACCAGCTTGCCAAGGGATACAAGGACGATCAGGTCGAGGCCATTGCCGCGTATTTCGCCGCGCAAAAATAGGGGGAGCCAAAATGACAATCAATCGACGCGACTTTATCAAGGCATCGGCGGCGGGCGCAACCATAGCCGGAGTGACGGGGCTGGCCGGCTGCGTGGCCACCAAGGGCTCGGGCAATCTGGTCGTGGTGGGTGGTGGATTTGGTGGCGCCACGGTCGCCAAGTACGTCCGCATGTGGTCTGAGGGAGGCATCAATGTCACCCTGATCGAGCGCAATACGGCCTTCATATCCTGCCCCATGTCCAACCTGGTGCTGGCCGGCGAAAAGAAAATAGAGGACATCACCACCAGCTATGAGGGCCTGAGAAGCCATGGCGTACGCGTCATCCAGGGCGAAGTTACTGCCATCGACACCGAAAAACACAACGTCAAGCTGGGCGACGGCAGCATCATCGGCTACGACCGCCTGGTGGTGGCACCCGGCATCGACTTCTTGTGGGAGAGCGTCCCGAACCTTACCGCCGACATAGCCAACACAAAGATATTCCACGGCTGGAAGGCCGGTCCGCAGACCATTGCACTGCGCCGGCAGCTGATGGACATGAAAGATGGCGGCGTTTACGCACTGTGCATCCCCAAGGCTCCCTATCGCTGCCCGCCCGGACCCTACGAGCGCGCCAGCATGGTGGCCCACTACTTCAAGCAGCACAAACCGAAGTCCAAGGTGTTGATCCTCGATGCCAATGATGACGTGCAGTCGAAGAAGGGACTATTCATGGCAGCATGGAAGGATCTCTATCCCGAGATCGTCGAATATCGACCCAAGCACGAAATCACCGGGCTTGACGTGCAGAGCCAAACGGTCAAGTTCGAATTCGCGGGCCCGGTCACGGCGGACGTGCTGAACATCGTTCCGGCACATCGCGCCGGGGATATCGCCAAGCAGGCCGGACTGATTACCGCCAACAACCGTTGGTGCGGCGTCGATTGGCGCTCAATGGAATCCCTCGCCCAGCCGGGTATACACGTCCTTGGCGATGCCACCCTGCCCGGCCCTGCAATGCCCAAATCCGGTCACATGGCGACCCAGCACGCCAAGATTGCCGCCGCTGCCATTGTCAACCTGATGGGTGGATTGGGTCTGCCCGAGCCGATGAATATTGCCAACACCTGCTACAGCTATGTCGATGCTCGGAACGCCGTTCATGTCGCATCGGTGCACGCCTACGACGCTGCCGACAAAACGTACAAGACCGTTCCCGGGTCCGGTGGCGTCTCCAGCGCCCGCAATGAAATCGAAGGCAAGTTTGCTTTTGCCTGGGCGCGCAACGTCTGGGCTGACGCGCTCCTCTGACGCTCCAAAAAAAGGCCGCCCGTTTTCTTGGGCGGCCTTTCCAGTGAGCACTCCCCAATAGTCGGGCGCTTATTCCATCGTGCTGATGTATTGCGCCACCGCCGCACTCTCGAAGGCGGTCAGTTTGGCGGCTATGCTGTGCATCACCGCATTGTCATTGGTGCGAGTGCGTTGATTGAAGTCCTTGAGTTGCGTTTCAAGATACTGCGCACCCTGCCCGGCCAATCGCGGCAATTGGTCAGTACCATGCGCCTTTGCACCATGGCAGCTCGCACATGAAGGCAGCCCGCTGAACCTGTTTCCCTTGTCGTAAATGTATTTGCCGACCGCGGCGAAGTCGGCCTCGTCCGGCCGGGTCGGTTTGGACGGCTTGGCCGAAAAATAGGCGGCAAGTGCGACAATTTCATCGTCCTTAAGATCGCTGGCGATGATGTTCATCGAACCTTTGCGGCGACCGTCGCGAAAATCCTTGAGTTGCTTGGTCATGTACTCGGGATGCTGCGCTGCCAGGCGCGGAAAAATCGGCGACGTGCTCTCGCCCTCAAGGCCGTGACATAGCGCGCAGGTGCCGGTGACGATTTCCTGTACGCGCTTGGTGTCGGTCGCTTGGGCAGATGTTGCCGGGACAAAAGCCGCCACCGCCAAAGCCAGAATTGCCGTCCTCATCCGCAAACCCTCCCCGAAAAATCAACCGTGCCCGGTGCTGCCGAATCCTCCCGCACCCCGCTCGCTCCGCGCAAAGTCCTCGACCACGTTGAAGGCCACCTGCAACACCGGCACGACCACCAACTGCGCCAGACGATCCAGCGGATTGAGCGTGAAGGACTCATGGCCGCGATTCCAGGCTGATATGCAGATCTCGCCCTGATAGTCGGAGTCGATGAGCCCAACGAGGTTGCCCAACACAATGCCGTGCTTGTGGCCCAGGCCGGAGCGCGGCAGGATCAGCGCAGCCAGCCCCGGGTCGGCAAGGTGAATGGCAATGCCGGTCGGCACCAGGGTGGTTTCACCCGGATGCAGTTTCACCGCCGTCTCAATGCAGGCGCGCAGGTCAAGACCGGCCGAACCCGGCGTCGAATACTGCGGCGGCGTGTCGTGCAAACGGGGGTCAAGGATGCGAACGTCAATGCGATGCATGAGTGCGGCCTTTCAACGTGTCATTTCAGCGATGTGGGCGACAATGCCGCGCGCAACGGCAAGCTTGTCGCCGGGCGGCAAACCGTGCTGGCCGGCAGCATCGAACAGCGTCACCGTGTTCGTGTCACGCCCCAGCCCATCCTGCACAAGGTTCCCCACTACCAGCGGCAGTTTCTTGGCGCGACGTTTGGCCTCGGCGAACTCCGCCAGGTTGTGGCTCTCCGCGGCAAAGCCAACGCAAAACGGTGCATCGGACAGTGCCGCCACTTCGGTCAGAATGTCCGGATTGGCAACAAGTTCCAGCGTCATGCCTGCCGCGCCTTTCTTGATCTTCTGTTGCGCAGTTTGCGCCGGACGGAAATCTGCCACGGCCGCCACGGCAATGAAAATATGTCGTCCCGTCAGCGCCGACCTGACCGCGTCGCGCATTTCCAGCGCGCTGGTGACATCAATCCGCGCGACGCCCGACGGCGTCGGCAATGCCACCGGGCCGGCCACCAGCGTGACTTCGGCGCCGGCCTCAATGCACGCCTGCGCCAGGGCAAAACCCATGCGCCCGGAGCTTGAATTGCTGAGTCCGCGCACCGGATCTATGGCTTCGAAAGTCGGCCCGGCAGTGATCAGCACCCGCCGACCGGCCAGTGCCTTCGGCCGCAGGAATGCGCTCAGCGCATCCAAAAGTTCTTGCGCTTCCAGCATGCGGCCCACGCCGGTTTCACCACACGCCTGTTCGCCGCTGGCAGGTCCGAGCACAGTTACGCCATCGGCAAGCAATTGGGTAACGTTGCGTTGCGTTGCGGGCTTGTCCCACATCTCGCAGTTCATGGCCGGCGCAACAAGCAAGGCACAGTTGCGCGCCAGGCATAAGGTGGTCAGCAAGTCGTCGGCCATGCCGTGCGCCACCTTGGCCAGGAAATCCGCCGTGGCTGGCGCCACCAGCACGGCATCGGCATTGCGCGTGAGGTCGATGTGGGCCATGCCGCGATCATGGGCGTCCCACAGGTCTGTCCATACCGGCCGCCCGGTCAATGCCTGAAAGGTTGCGGCCGTGACGAAATGTGCCCCGCCGGCAGTCAGCACGACATCCACCGAGGCCCCCGCCTTCACCAGCAGGCGCGTGAGCTCGGCGGCCTTGTAGGCCGCGATGCCGCCCGTCACGCCGAGCACGATGCGCTTGTCAGTTAAATCCGCCATGACCGGTAGAATCCCGCAAAAGATCAAGGAAGATTCTAACCCCCTATGGCAATCACCGACT
>Ga0315272_10001937_pt1 | contig 10201 bp, 5 predicted proteins | sample C3_middle_MG_FD_203918 | JGI IMG/M metagenome (GOLD analysis project Ga0315272, IMG submission 203918) | Sediment microbial communities from Yellowstone Lake, YNP, Wyoming, USA - C3_middle | ecosystem: Environmental > Aquatic > Freshwater > Lake > Sediment | place: USA: Wyoming | collected...
GGGAAGCGTACTGCTGCCCATCAGGAACTCATCCACGGCCCGCGCGCACTGGCGACCCTCGCGGATCGCCCACACCACCAGCGACTGCCCGCGTCGTGTATCCCCGGCGGCGAACACCTTGCCAACATTGGTGACGTAACAGCCGGCGCCGTCAGTCGTGGCGTTGGCATTGCCGCGCGCATCCTTGCCCACGCCGAAGCTGTCGAGCATCGAAGCGACCGGATTGGTAAAGCCCATGGCGAGGAAGACGAGGTCTGCCTTGATCTCGAATTCACTGCCGGCGACCTCGGTCATCTTGCCGCCCTGCCATTCGAGGCGAACGCACTTGATGGCTTTCAGCTTGCCATTTTCACCGATGAATTCCTTGGTGGCGATGGACCAATCGCGCTTGCAGCCTTCGTCATGCGACGAGGAGGTGCGCATCTTGATTGGCCAGTAGGGCCACACCAGCGGCTTGTTCTCCTGTTCCGGCGGCTGCGGCAACAGTTCGAACTGTGTGACCGAAGCGGCACCGTGGCGGTTGGAGGTGCCGACACAATCCGAACCCGTGTCGCCGCCGCCAATGACAACGACGTGCTTGCCGCTGGCCGAGATCGGATTCTTCTTGCCGCCACCGACTTGCTTGTTCTGCGGAATCAGGAACTCCAGCGCGAAATGCACACCGGCAATATCGCGGCCGGGAATAGGCAAGTCACGCGGGGTTTCGGAGCCGCCGGTTAGCACGACGGCGTCGAAATCCTTCAGGACTTTCTGCGGCGGCAGAACTTTGGTCGCATCATTGGCCACGCCACGCGGCATGTCCTTACCGACCAGTGTCTTCGTCACAAACTTGACGCCTTCGGCCTTGAGTTGCGCCGCACGCCACTCAACGAGACGCTTGTCGAGCTTGAAGTCGGGTATGCCATAACGCATCAGGCCGCCAATCGCATCGTTCTTTTCGAAGACGGTGACATCATGGCCGGCGCGCGCCAGTTGTTGTGCCGCCGCCAGGCCGGCCGGGCCGGAACCGACAACGGCAACCTTCTTGCCGGTCTTGACGGTGGCGATTTGCGGCACCACCCAGCCGTTCTCGCCGGCCTTGTCGATGATGGCGTGCTCCAGCGACTTGATGCCGACCGGGTCAGCATTGATGCCAAGCGTACAAGCCGATTCGCACGGCGCCGGGCAAATGCGCCCGGTCATCTCGGGGAAATTGTTGGTCGAGTGGAGGATTTCGAGCGCCTCGCGCCACTCGCCGCGATAGACCGCGTCGTTGAAGTCGGGAATGTTGTTGTTGACCGGACAACCGTTGTTGCAAAAGGGTATGCCGCAGTCCATGCAGCGTGCGCCCTGCACTTTGGAGCCGGCGTCGTCGAGGTGGGCAACAAATTCGCGGTAGTCTTTCAGGCGCGACGCGACGGGTGCGTAAGCCTCGGACAGGCGCTGGAACTCAAGAAATCCGGTGGGTTTGCCCATGATCAGGCTGCCTCTTTCAATTTGCCCGCCGCGATTTCCTTGAGGGCGCGGCGATATTCAATCGGGAAGACCTTGACGAATTTGGCGCGGTAGGCCGACCAGTTACCGAGGATGCGGCCGGCAACTTCGCTGCCGCTCTCGGCCAGATGCTTTTCCACCAGGCCCTTGAGCAGCGTTTCGTCTGCGACATGCTTGTGGCGCGTGCCGTCGTCCGGCTGCTCCGCTGCAGGCAACACTTTTTCGAGGGTCACCATGGACATGTTGCAACGCTTGGCGAACATGCCATCTTCGTCGAGCACATAGGCAATGCCGCCACTCATGCCGGCGGCGAAGTTGCGGCCGGTCTGGCCAAGCACAGCCACGGTGCCACCGGTCATGTATTCGCAGCAATGGTCGCCGGTACCTTCGACCACAGCGGTGGCGCCGGAGTTGCGCACGCAGAAGCGCTCACCGGCGACGCCGCGAAAGAACACTTCGCCGCTAATTGCACCATACAACACGGTATTGCCGACAATGATGTTCTCCGACGGCACGCCTTTGAAAGCCTTGGGCGGCTTGACGATGATCTTGCCGCCGCACAAGCCCTTGCCCACATAGTCGTTGGCTTCGCCAGTGAGTTCGAGCGTGATGCCGCGGGCGAGGAAGGCGCCGAAGCTCTGCCCCGCTGTACCGTTCATGCAGATGTGGATAGTCTCGTCGGGCAGGCCGGCGTGGCCGTAGCGCTTGGCGATTTCGTGCGATAGCATGGTGCCGACAGTGCGATTGGCACTTTTGACGGGCATGTCGAAACTGACTTTCTCGCGACGCTCGAGTGCGGGCTTTGCCTTCTCGATCAATTGGTGGTCAAGCGCACGGTCGATGCCATGGTCCTGCGTCTCACACTGGAAGCGCGCGACGTCGCCACCGGCCGGCGGCATGTAGAAGATGTTCGAGAAATCGAGGCCCTTCGCTTTCCAGTGTTCAATGCCCTGCTTCATGTCGAGCAGGTCGGCACGACCAATTAGCTCGTCAATCTTGCGAATGCCCATGGTGGCCATGAGGCGGCGCGCCTCTTCGGCGACGAAGAAGAAGAAATTGACGACATGCTCAGGCTGGCCGGAGAAACGGCGACGCAGCACCGGATCCTGCGTGGCGACGCCCACCGGGCAGGTGTTGAGGTGGCACTTGCGCATCATGATGCAGCCCTCGACCACCAGCGGCGCGGTGGCGAAGCCGAACTCGTCGGCGCCGAGCAGCGCACCGATGACAACGTCGCGGCCAGTCTTCATCTGGCCGTCGACCTGGACACGGATCCTGCCACGCAGGCGGTTGAGCACCAGGGTCTGCTGCGTCTCGGCCAGGCCCAGTTCCCATGGCGTACCGGCATGCTTGATGGAGGAGATCGGGCTTGCGCCAGTGCCACCGTCGAAGCCGGAGATAACGACGTGGTCGGACTTGGCCTTGGCCACGCCCGCCGCCACCGTGCCGACGCCAACTTCAGAAACAAGCTTCACGGAAATGGAAGCCTTGGGGTTGGCGTTCTTGAGGTCGTGGATCAACTGCGCCAGGTCTTCGATGGAATAGATGTCGTGGTGCGGCGGCGGCGAAATCAGGCCGACGCCCGGCACCGAGTGGCGCAGGAAACCGATGTATTCGGAGACCTTGTGGCCGGGTAGCTGCCCACCCTCGCCGGGCTTGGCGCCCTGGGCCATCTTGATCTGAATTTGGTCGGCGCTGCTCAGATACTCAACGGTGACCCCAAAACGGCCCGAGGCCACCTGCTTGATGGCCGAGCGCAGGCTGTCACCTGCTTGCAGCGGTATGTCGCGTTCAATGTTGGCTTTGCCGATGACGCTCGCCAGCGTTTCGCCTGCGCCAATTTTCTTGAAGCGCTGTGGATCCTCGCCGCCCTCACCGGTGTTGGAGCGGCCACCGATTCGATTCATGGCAATGGCCAGTGTGGAGTGCGCCTCGGTCGAGATCGAGCCCAGCGACATGGCGCCGGTGGCAAAACGCCGGACGATATCCTTGGCCGGCTCGACTTCCTCGAGCGGTATCGGCGGGCCCGCCGGCTTGATCTCGAACAGGCCGCGCAGCGTCATATGGCGCTTGCTCTGGTCGTTGATGATCTTTGCGTATTCCTGGTAGGTCTCGAACTTGTTGGAGCGCGTTGAATGCTGCAACTTGGCAATCGCATCCGGCGTCCACATATGCTCCTCGCCACGCACGCGCCAGGCGTATTCGCCGCCGACGTCGAGCATGTTGGCCAGCACCGGGTCGTTGGAGAACGCCGCGACATGCGTACGCACCGCCTCTTCCGCCACTTCCGCCAGACCAATGCCCTCGACCTGTGTCGCGGTACCGGTGAAATAGCAGGCAATGAAGTCGCTGTTGAGGCCGATCGCTTCGAAGATCTGCGCGCCGCAATAGGACTGGTAGGTGGAAATGCCCATCTTGGACATCACCTTGTTGAGACCCTTGCCGACGGCCTTGATGTAATTTTTGGTCGCCGCTTTGTGGTCGCCGGCCATGGTTTTGATCGTGGCGAAAACCAGCCAGGGACAGACGGCTTCAGCGCCATAGCCGGCAAGCAGGGCGAAGTGATGCACTTCGCGCACGGAACCCGAGTCAACCACCAGGCCCGTACTGGTGCGCAACCCCTTCTTGACCAGATGGTGATGTACGCCGGCGCAGGCCAGCAGTGCCGGGATGCTGACGCGGTCCGCCGCCACGGTGCGATCCGAGAGGATGACGATGTTGTAGCCATCGGCCACCGAGCTTTCAGCGGCGGCGCAAAGCTTCCGCATGGCGTCTTCACAGCCCGCCGCACCTTCCGTAATCGGATAGGTGATATCCAGCGTCAGCGACTTGAAGCGGCCCTTGGTCAGTTTTTCTATGTTGGCCAGACGTGCCATGTCCTCGTCGGACAACACCGGCTGGGTCAATTCGAGTCGTGGCGTCAGCGTGTCATCATTGTCGGCGATGCCCAGCAGGTTGGGTCTGGGACCGACGAAGCTGGTGAGCGACATGACGATTTCCTCGCGAATCGGATCGATCGGCGGGTTGGTCACCTGGGCAAACAGTTGCTTGAAGTAGAGGTAGAGCGACTTGTTTTTGCCGGATAGCACGGGCAATGCCGTGTCCGTGCCCATGGAACCTGTGGCCTCCTCGCCGTTCTTCAGCATCGGCTCAAGGATGAACTTGAGGTCCTCCTGCGAATAGCCGAATGCCTGCTGTGCGTCGAGCAGCGCAGCCTTGGTCTTGGGCAGTGCCTTTCCTTCCGGCAATTCCGACAGGAATACGCGCGACTCCTCGATCCACTGACGATAGGGCTCAGCCGTCGCCATGGTCGTCTTGAGTTCCACGTCGTCGATGATGTAACCCTTTTCCAGATCGATGAGGAACATCTTGCCGGGCTGCAAGCGCCACTTCTTGACGATCTTCTCTTCGGGGAAGGTCAGCACGCCCATCTCGGACGCCATCATGACGATGTCGTCTTCGGTAATCAGATAACGTGCCGGACGCAAGCCGTTGCGATCCAGTGTGGCGCCAATCTGGCGACCGTCGGTGAAGGCCACCGCGGCCGGGCCGTCCCATGGCTCCATCACCGGAGCGTGGAATTCGTAGAAAGCGCGGCGATCCTCGTCCATCAGGGGGTTGCCGGCCCAGGCCTCGGGGATCAGCATCATCATGGCGTGAGCCATGGAATAACCGCCCATTACCAGCAGTTCCAGCGCGTTGTCGAAACTGGCCGAGTCACTCTGCCCCTCAACGATCAGTGGCCACATGTGGTTGAGGTCGTCGCCGAGCAGGCTGGACTTCATCGCCTGCTGGCGCGCCGCCATCCAGTTGATGTTGCCGCGCAGGGTGTTAATTTCGCCGTTGTGGGCGATCATGCGGAAGGGATGCGCCAGATCCCACGTCGGGAAGGTATTGGTGGAGAAACGCTGGTGCACCAGCGCCAGCGCCGAGACGACGCGTGGATCTAGCAGGTCCTGAAAATATTCGCCGACCTGGTGGGCCAGCAGCATGCCCTTGTAATTGATGGTGCGGGACGACAGCGTCGGAATGTAAAACTGTTTGCCGTCAGCGAGATTGAGATGGCGCACCTCGTGTTCGACGCGCTTTCTTATGACAAACAGCTTGCGTTCGAAAGCATCCTGGCCTGCCGCTTTGTCACCCTTGCCGATGAATACCTGGCGCACCACCGGCTCCTGATCACGCGCAGCCTGGGCGAGGCCGGCATTGGCACGCGGCACATCACGCCAGCCTAGAAAGATCTGTTTCTCTTCATGGACGATGCGGGCAATGGCCGACTCGCAGGCGGTACGGCCATTGACTGACTGCGGCAAAAAGATGTTGCCGCACCCGTATGATCCTTCGGCAGGCAGCTTGATGCCGAGTTTGGCAGTTTCTTCACGCAGGAAGGCATCGGGCAGCTGGATCAGGATGCCGGCACCGTCGCCGAGCAAAGGGTCATATCCTGTAGCGCCGCGATGGGTCAGGTTTTCAAGAATTTTGAGGCCCTGCTCAACAATGGCATGGCTCTTCTTGTTCTTGATGTGAGCGACGAAACCGACGCCGCAGGCGTCATGTTCGTTGGCCGGGTCGTAAAGGCCCTGGCGCGCGGGCTGATATTGCGAATCCATCGCGGTATTCCTGTCTTCTCGGCCGAACAAAATCGGCCGGCAAAAAAGCCGGGGCCGCTTTTAACTACAAGCTCCTCCCCGGCCGTTATCTAGCTTCTGGTCGAATGTGGAAATATACCGCGATTCCCCTGGCGACTCAATAACCCCGGTGGGGATGTTAGGCCACCTGAACCAACAGGCCCTTCAAGTACTCGCCCTCGGGAAAAGCCAGCGCCACGGGATGGTCAGCGGCGCCCTGCAGGCGCTTGACGATGGCCGCGTCGCGCTGGGCATCCAGCGCCGCGCTGGCAACGATTTGCTGGAACAGCTCGACACCGATGCCGCCGGAGCAGGAGTAGGTCATCAACAGCCCACCCGGGGCCAGCAGTTTGAAGGCATTGAAGTTGATGTCCTTGTAGGCGCGACTTGCGCGTTCGACATGGGAGGCCGATGGCGCGAACTTGGGCGGATCAAGTACGATCAGGTCAAATGTCTCGTTGGCGCTGCGACGGCGGCGCAACTCGTCATTGACGCTGGAATCCAGCCACTCGGCGCGACTGGCGTCCAGGGACGGGTTGAGAGCCAGATTTTCCCTGGCCAACGCCAGCGCCGGCCCGGAGCTATCGACCGATACGACCGCCGTCGCTCCGCCGGCCAGCGACTGCAAGGAAAAGCCGCCGGTGTAGCAGAAACAGTTCAGCACGCGCCGGCCCGCGGACAAGCCGCGCAGCAACCGGCGATTTTCCCGCTGATCGAGATAAAAACCGGTCTTGTGGCCCGTGGCAACGTCGACGGCCAGCTTGACGCCGTGCTCGTCGATGATGATGCGGCTGTCGCCCGCGCCACTGTTTTCGCCACTCATTTCTCCATAAATCCAGCCGCTCTGCGGCTCCAGGCCTTCACGCTTGCGCACGTCGGAGTCGGAGCGGTCGTAGATGCGAACGCAACCCGTTGCCTTGGCGAGTGCTTCGGCGATAGCGTCGCGCCACTTGTCGGCGCCGGCGCTGGTAAGTTGAACCACCACCGTGTCACCATATTTATCGGCGATCAATCCTGGCAGGCCGTCGGATTCGGCGTGAATCAGCCGCAGGCCATCCTGCCCCGCCAGCTCCGGCAAGGCTGCGCGGCGCGCTACGGCGGCTGCAATCCGTCGCTTGAAGAAAGCGTTGTCGATGACCTCGTCAGTATCGAAACTCCACACCCGCGCACGTATCTGCGAGGCCGGACTGAACGCCGCCTTGGCCAACACCGCGCCATCGTAGCGACCCCCGGTGGCCACGACGTCCACCGTGTCGCCCAGTCGCGCGCGGCCCTCAAGGTGCGAAACCGCGCCTTCAAAAATCCAGGGGTGGTGGCGCAGCAAGGATTTTTCCTTGCCGGGGCGGAGAATCAAACGCGCGCTCATTTCTTGCGCGCTCTGGGATGCGCGGCGTCGTAGACCTTGGCGAGATGCTGAAAGTCGAGGTGGGTGTAGACCTGCGTCGTCGAGATGTTGGCGTGGCCGAGCATTTCCTGCACGGCGCGCAGATCGCCCGACGACTGCAGCAGGTGAGAAGCAAAAGAGTGGCGCAGCATGTGCGGATGGACGTGAATGCCGAGCCCCTGCTTCAAGGCCCAGCGTTCCAGCCGACGCTCAATGGAGCGTACCGCCAGCCGCGTGCCACGACGACTGACAAACAGGGCGCGCTCGTCGGCATTGGCTACTGCGGCGCGCTCATCCAGCCAGGTATGCAATGCCTCAGCTGCTTTGACGCCCACCGGAACGGTGCGGGTTTTCGACCGTTTGCCGGTGACCGTAACCGTGCCAACCGCAAAGTCGATGCCGCCAGCATCGATGCTGGCGAGTTCCGCCAGACGCAGGCCCGAGGAATAGAACAGCTCGAACATCGCCTTGTCGCGGGTTTCCAGTTCGTCGTCAGCCGTGGCATCGAGCAGTGCTGCAGTCTGGTCGACGGACAGCGCCTTGGGCAGATTGCGCGGCTGCTTTGGCGCCCGCAGCCCCTCGCAGGGGTCAACAGTTATTGCGCCGTGCTTGGCCAGCCAGCGGTAGTAGGCACGCCACGCCGACAAAGTGCGTGCCAAAGAACGCGCAGCCAGGCCGCGGCCGTGCATCTGCATCAGAGCACGGCGTAGCTGCGGATTGCCCAGGCTGGCCAGATTGCTTTCGCCGGCCGCAGCAGCCAGCGCAGCGAGGTCACGCCGGTAAGCAGCAACGGTATGCGGACTGGCGACGCGCTGATAAGCCAGGTCGGCAAGGAAATCTTCGGCGGCCAACCGGGGAGCGGTCATCAGCCCAGGACTCGGCCCAGCGCAGCAGCAGTGAGACCACCAATACGTTCGAGATAGAGCGTGCCCATTTCAGGATAGAAGCGGTGCGCCTCTTCGCTGGCGAGCAACAGCACACCAAAACAATCGTCGCCGCGGCGCAGCGCCACTTGCGCCATGGATCGAACATGGCCGCCGCTTTCGCCGAACCACTCCGCGGTTTCCTGACCCGCCGTAGGGCCGCAGTAGGGGTGTGTCAGCGCTGCCACGGCGGCACGAACGCCCTCCGTTGTTGCTTCCAATTCCGGCGTCGCCTCCGCGACACCGTCGGGCCACAAGCGCACCAGCACATGCGGCACGGCAAAAGCGCCGCCAAGATGCGCATAGACCGCGCGCAATACGGCCGGCAGGTCTGCTGCTGCAGCCAGGGCGATCGAGTAAGCGTGCACCTTGTCGCTGATGGCGTCGTTCTCTTCGCCGAAGCGAATAAGCTCGGCCAGTTTCGCTTCGAGTTGCTTGGCCTTGTCGCGCAGCGTAAACATCTGGCGCTCGGTGATCGAGATGGCCTTGTCGCCGTGCGGGCTGGGGATGTGAATCTGCGCCAGCAGGTCGGCGTACTGCACGAAGAATTCCGGGTGGTCCTTCAGGTATTGGGCAATTTCGTTGGCGTCCATGGCGTGCTCTCGAAAGTTACAAATTGTCGGGCATGTCGATCTCGCCCTCGAAGACGGTGACCGCCGGACCGGTCATCAATACGGGTGTAGCGGCCCCGTCCCAGGCAATGGCGAGGTCGCCGCCACGGGTGGTGACGCGCACCGGCGAATCGAGAAGATTGCGGCGGATGCCGGCAACGACAGCGGCGCAGGCGCCAGTACCGCAGGCCAGCGTCTCACCGGTGCCGCGCTCGAAGACGCGCAGCTTGATACTGTGGCGATCCACAACCTGCATGAAGCCGGCATTGACGCGCCTGGGGAAGCGCGGGTGCGATTCGATCAGCGGACCATATTTTTCCACCGGCGCCGCGGCGACATCTGCCACCACCTGCACGGCGTGCGGATTGCCCATGGAGACGGCGGTGATGTCGAAGCTGGCATCGCCAACCTGCAAAGGCTGCAGCACGTCATCCGTATCGCTATCGAAGGGAATATCCGCCGGATCGAAGCGTGGCACGCCCATGTTCACCGTAATGCTGCCATCGTCCTCGAGCCAGGGAGCAATGATGCCGGCCAGCGTCTCGACGCGGATTGCGCGCTTGTCGCTGAGGCCGCGCTCATGCACATAGCGCACGAAGCAGCGTGCGCCGTTGCCACACTGCTCCACCTCGCCGCCGTCGGCGTTGAAGATGCGGTAGCGAAAGTCCGTATCGGCGCGCGTCGGCTCCTCGACGATCAGAATTTGATCGCAGCCGACGCCAAAATGGCGATCGGCGAGATAGCGTGCCTGCGCAGCAGTCGGTACGAAATGCTGGTGCACGGCGTCGAGCACAACGAAGTCATTGCCGAGGCCGTGCATTTTGGTGAATTTGATTTTCATGGCAGGCTCTTTACAGCAATAAATGTGCGTCGCGCCACACGCATCTATCCATGACGACAGTGATGCCGGCGGCGCGGGCGCGTTCGGCAGCGGGTTCGTTGACCACGCCGTCCTGCAGCCACAAGCGCTTGGCACCGATGGCGATGCATTGATCCACAATGCCATCGACGGCATCCGGATTGCGGAAAACATCGATTAGGTCAGGTAGCTCAGGTAGGTCGGTGAGTTGCGCATAGGCCTTTTCGCCCAGCACCGCGCTCTGCGCCGGACGTACCGGAATGATGCGATAGCCCAGACCCTGCATCGCCTTGGCGACGCCATAGCTGGGGCGTGCCGGGTTA
>Ga0315272_10001939_pt1 | contig 10196 bp, 11 predicted proteins | sample C3_middle_MG_FD_203918 | JGI IMG/M metagenome (GOLD analysis project Ga0315272, IMG submission 203918) | Sediment microbial communities from Yellowstone Lake, YNP, Wyoming, USA - C3_middle | ecosystem: Environmental > Aquatic > Freshwater > Lake > Sediment | place: USA: Wyoming | collected...
TATTCCCAGATTAGGGGTAGTAGCTGGTTTTTTATCTGATATCGTTGGATTCGCTGATGGTGATAATGCTGCTGGAGCGGCTACGGGAACAGTTGAGGCGGAGGATTCCTGGGATATGGTTGAAGATGCGGTTATTGAGGTCGACTGGGCTGGCGTAGCTGAACCAGTGCTTATGGTTGTCGTTGCAGCAACAGGTGCAGTTTTAATGGGTGGGTCAGCTGAAAATCCGATGGACGAAATTAACAGGGAAAGTGAAAGGGCTATTTTAAAATGGTTCATTTCCCCTCCGATGATGTGGTGGTGACAGCACATTTTCTTTCGTCAATGACAAAATAGCCAAATACCGCGCCGATTGCCGAGCCAGCTGCGGCTCCGCCGAACATGAGCGTCCAAGGTTGACCTGAATTAGCCGGGGTAGACATGAATCCCACAATACCTGCAAATGCCCCGATTACCGCGCCTCCCAGGGAGGCCCAACCCGAACTGCTCCACCGCAAGTCCTTCATGCACTCTTCCCGGTCGGATTGTGTAAATGTGCGGGGACGTTTATCTATTATGACTACTCCTGAAAGGGAGGTCACGGTTTTTGTCGAGGAATCCGATGTTGATAATGGAATGTATCCGTCAAATAGAGTTGCGGAATACCCTGTAGAAGCCAGTCCGGTCCGGGGGAGATCCGCAAAGGAAGTAACGGGAACGGATATAGAAATTGCCAAAGTCGCTATTTGGAAAAACTTAAGCTTATTCCTCACTTAACGTGCTTATTAATTATGCCGAAAAGCTCTTTCGCCCTGAAGTGAACCGGGCGGGGAAGAGAAGGCATATATGATACCGCCATGTTTTCGTCCATATGCTTGGTTGAGGACGTCCCAACCAGGGTCGATGTAACAACGGGATTATCCAGGACAAATCGCAGGGCTGACTGAGCCAGTGTGCGATTCGAGCCCTCGACAAGAAACTCGAAGATATTCGGATTGAGGTAAGTGGGAGTATCCGGTAGTGCTTTTTCCGCAATCAGGTGTCGAAGGTTTTCCATCGCGCATTCCATTGAAATAAGCCCGGAACGGCCATCCGTGGGTTGATTAAGTGCCATCATAACCAGTACTCCGGTGTTGGTGTCCTTGGCCAGCTCAAATACCTTCTGGTCGGCATTTTGGAGCAGGACGTTGTAGGTAACCATGATGGATTCGAAGAATTTGGTTGGGAGGATTTTTATCAGCATCTTGTGCTCGCCATCAAGTTCAGATGCCTCGGAAACCGCCAAATGGCCAACCTTTCCCTCTTTTTTAAGTTTAAGAAGGGTGGCGCCAAGGTCGGAATTTGGGACTTTTTCTATGTCCTCGGGACTATGAACCCAATGCAAATGGAGAATGTCGAGATGGTCTGTTTTCAACCGTTTCAGGCTTTCTTCGACAGTCGCTACGCAATCCGCGCCTTTAAGGTTTAGTTTATCCTCACCATCGTAAGGGTAGTATTTTGTCGATAAGACGACTTGATTCCGCCAGGCGCCTTCCAGGGCCTCTCCTAGAACGATTTCGCTGTCCTTATAGCCGGGAGCGGTGTCAACCAGATTGACACCCATATCTATCGCTCGATGGACAATTCGGGCGAAATCGGGGGCCAGTGAACGGTCCTTGAACCAGTAGCCCCCCAAGCCTATCTCAGTTACTTCCAGACCGGTCCGACCTAAGATCCTCTTTTTGATTGGCATATTGATTACTGTCATACAACAACCCGGGAAAGCGGTCAAATGGGGTCATTTAGGGGGTAATCATGCAAACCCATTACTTGAACGGCATTTTTCGCCTGTGATAGGCTATAAGCCCAGAAACAATATGGCACTATTCGGTGGAAGCGCGGAAGAAAAGAAGAAGGAACTGCTCGTTGAGGTCATGAAAATGGCTGATAACGGGGAGGGTGAGAAGGCGCTTAAGGAACTGGAAAAAGCCCATAAGTCCTATGATCGTGATGTTGATATCTGGCTTCATACCGGATATGTCCAGATGGCGATGGGGAAGACCACCGATGCCATTAAATCCTTCAAGAAGGTCTCTGAAATTGATCCGGCGAATCTTGACGCCCTTAACAATGTAGGTTTGGCTTATGCGAAAGATGGCCAGTATAACGCTGCGGTCTGGGCGTTCAATGGAGCGATAAACAAGCATCCTGATGCGGCGATTCTTTTTAATAATCTCGGGAATGTCTATTTTGAAAAAGGTCTTTATAACGAGGCGATGCGGGAATACAAGAAAGCCATAGAGCTTGACCCTTCCTATCAGGATTCATATCACCATCTCGGAGTAGAAACATTCTCCACGAATCCCGAAGCCTCCATCGCCCAGTTTGAGGAGGCAATCAAGAAGGGCCTTAACAAGGCGAAAGCTTATCATGACCTCGGAATTACCCAGATGAAGCAAAATCTTTATGACAAGGCGGCGGAAGCATTCCAGGAAGCCATCAAGATTGATCCGAAATTCTCCAGCGCCTACAGCCATCTGGCCGAGGTGTATGAGGGAAAGAAGAAGCTTGACGATGCGTTGAAGTGCCTTGTTAAGGTTTCCGAATTGAATCCCAAGAGTGCCAAAGCATTTAACCGGCTTGGAATATTCCTGGATAAGAATGGGAAACAGAAGGAAGCAGTGGATGCATACCGCGCAGCTATCCGGCTGGATTCATCCTATGCGAATGCCCATTACGCCTTGGCTCAGGCTTTTGAGGCCAAGGGTCGCAATGACCGTTCAATTAAGGAATATGAAATGCATATCCTTATAAATGAGGCGGGTTGGCTGGTGGAAGAGGCAAAAGTCAGGGTGGCGAGGCTCAAAGCACAGAATCCTCTCGCTGGTACAGAGTAATATTTACGATGGCTAAAGCACTTGAAATAGCGCTGGTAGAAGAAAAAATAATTACCAAAGAGCAGGCTGATGCCGCTCTGAAGGAAGTGTCTGAGAAGGGCGGCACATTAGAGGCGGCGATAGGTCGCCTTGGTTTTGCCACAGAGGAGGCGATTGCCCGGTTTATCGCCTCTTCCCGGGTTACCCAGTTTGTCGATTTATCGCGCCTCTCGATTCCGCCTGAATTAATCAAGCTGGTGCCTACAGAAGTTGCCAGAAAATACCATGCCATCCCGGTCCGCAAGATGCGGGACAAATTCACTTTTGCGGTTGTTGACCCTTCCGAGGCTTCACTTATCCATCTTACCGATGACCTTTTCCGGGGCAGACCGGGTACGGCCGATTTCGTGGTTTCATGCGACTCCATGATTGTTGCTGCACTGGAAAATTATTATCAGGTAAAGGTGGTCAATACCCTTGATTCGACAATGTCGGATGTGGGGGGAATCAAGACAGTGGAAGGAGTGGAAGGTCCGGCCCTGGAAGATGTTGAAGTCATGCCGGAATCGGTCGATACCGACCCGGACCAGGTTGCCGACGAAGCGCCGGTAAAACGCCTGGTCAATTCTATTCTCTTTGACGCGATTGAAAGGCATGTTTCCGATATCCACCTCGATCCGGTCGAGGATGGTTTGATTGTGCGTTTCAGGATGGACGGAGTCCTGCAGGACATGAGCAAGGTTCCTTCCAGCTTTAAGAAGCCCGTAATTGCCGTTCTTAAGGTCATGACCAAGCAGATGAAGATAGAGGAGAAACGCCGTCCACAGGATGCCAAGATCAAGGTGAAGATTGGCGGTCGCACTGTTGACCTGCGTGTTTCCACCCTTCCGGTGGTTTGGGGAGAGAAGGTCGTCATGCGTATTCTTGACCAGGGCAACCTGAATGTTGACCTTAAAGGGCTGGGATTTGAAGCGGAGCAGCTGGAAAAATTCGAAAAGGCCATTCACTCTCCATATGGCATGTGCCTGATAACGGGCCCTACCGGGTCAGGAAAAACGACAACGCTTTATTCCGCCCTTTCGACGGTTAATACCCGGGGAAAAAACATAATGACTGCGGAAGACCCGGTTGAATACCAGTTGAAGGGAATCAATCAGGTGCCCGTCAATCCGGATGTCGGTATGACTTATGCGGCGGCACTGAAGGCATTCTTGCGTCAGGACCCGAATATCGTAATGATCGGGGAAATCCGGGATTTCGAGACCGCGGAAATTGCAATTAAAGCTGCCATGACCGGCCAGATGGTGCTTTCCACCCTGCATACGAACGATGCACCTTCAACTATCACCCGGTTGGTGGACATGAAAGAGCCAAAGAGTGGCGTGGGTATCGACCCGGTTAACATCGCTACGGCGGTCAACCTGGTCGTGGCCCAGCGTCTTCTCAGGAAGATATGCGAGAAGTGTAAAAAACCGTTTACTTATACGGCGGAACAATTGCAGTTCCTGTCGGTTGATCCGAAGGATATTGAAGGCGCCCAGCTAATGAAGGGTGAGGGCTGTTCGGCCTGCAACAAGACCGGGCATAAAGGGCGGGTCGCCATATATGAAGTAATGCCCATGTCCAAAGAGATCAGGAATATGCTTATGAAGGGCACTGATACCAACGATATACGGGTTCAGGCGATTAAAGAGGGGATGAGCACTCTGCGGATGAGCGCCCTTTTGAAGGCCAAAGCCGGGCTATCCACCCTCGAAGAGGTTCAGAGGGTAACTCTGGAGTGAGATTGGTATAATGACTGCACTGATTCGCAAGGAGGACTTAAATGGGCATTGCTGATTTCCTGGCTGAGTACAAGACATTCCAGAATTTTACTGAAGCGGACCTGCAGGGACTTTCCGAGGAATGTGCCGAGGCGACATTCAAGAAGGATGAACTTGTATTTGCCGAGGAATCTCCCGGCGACAAAATGTATATTCTCCGTGCCGGCTCAGTGAAAATATTCAAGAAAATCAAGAACAATGATACGACGCTGGCAATCGTTAATCCCGGCGAATTCTTTGGAGAGATGGCGCTATTGGACGGCGGCCCCCGTTCCGCAGCCGCCAAGGCTATTGAGGATGTAAAAGCCCTTGTTGTAACAATCAAGAATTTCGATAACATGCGTGAGAAGAGTCCCCATGTGGCATTGTCCATAATGGATGTTCTGGTGAAGACCCTTTCTAACCGGCTTCGTCAGGCCAACAAGAACCTCGAGGTCATCAGCTTCTGGATAGATTAGAAATAAGCTATCAGCTATCAGCTGTCAGCAATCAGCTAAACGGGGAAACGGGGCACGTAAATTATGTGTCCCGTTCTCTTTTTTGTGCTGATAGCTGAACGCTGAGAGCTGACTGCCAAGCTTATGCCCCGTTACCAGGCCGTTACCTTCGATGCCGGAGGAACTCTTTTCCACATGGAGCGCCCGGTAGGAGAGGTCTACGCGGAATTCGCATCCCGCTTTGGCCGGCATACCGATCCCCGCAAGCTGGAGGCCAAATTCCGGGCATTGTTTATTAAAAAAAGCTCAATTTCAGCGGATGCCGGACACCTGACTCCCACTGACGAGCGTAAATGGTGGAAGGCGCTGGTCCATGAGTTGTTTGACGCCGATCAGGGTGGATTCACCGATTTTGACCGCTTCTTCGACGAGCTCCATGAATATTTCGCCCACCCTGATCTGTGGAAAATGTATCCGGAAACAATTGAAGCCCTGGAACGCCTGCAAGCCGGGGGGGTCAGGATGGCAATAATTTCTAATTGGGATTCGCGACTTCCGCTCCTGGTTTCCCGTCTGGGTGTTGACCGCTATATGGATGCCGTCGTCGTTTCAGCTGTAGAAAAAACATCCAAACCGGACGCTAGAATTTTCCGGATAGCCCTGGAAAAGCTGGACCGGGATGCACTAGGTGTGGTCCATGTTGGGGACAGCCTTCGGGATGACATCAGGGGGGCGTTAGCGGTCGGAATGGGCGCTATTTGGTTAAGGCGCAAGGAAGACGGGATAGTCCCGGGAGAGGACGGATTGGAACATGAAATACACGGGCATTGTGTTGCTGAAGACCTGCTGGAAGCAGTCCGGATTATACTGGGAACATGAACGACAAAAGAGGATTTATTGATGATGGCTGGTGTTATGTCTGTGGGAAGCAAAATCCTGAGGGAATGAAACTGGAGTTCACGGTCAACGGAAGGGAAGTGACGACAACCTACCGGGCGGAAAAACGCCATCAGGGATATATGGATGTCCTGCATGGCGGTTATCTGGCCATGCTTATGGATGAGGTGATTGTTTATGTTCCTTTCAAGGTGCTGGGAGTCTGGTCCGTCACAGCGGAGATGAGTTTTCGGCTTCTTAAGCCGGTTAAGACCGGGCAATTGGTTCAGGCCCGCGCATTTTTTCTTGGTGAAGCAGCTGCCAAAGACCGGATGTTTAAGGTAGGTGCAGAATGTACGGTCGAGGATGGAACCGTGGTGGCCAGATGTGAGGGAAAGTGCGTGAGGGTTGAATGACCAGAGTTCCGGATTTTTCCCCTTTCAGAAGGATGCGTAACGCGACACCTGCCGGAATTCTTACTCTTTTTTTGGTCATGTTATCTGTTTTTATCATCAGCCGGGTCCGGACAGTGTGGAGCTTTATTATTTCGGCATCACTATTTTTAATTGCTTACATGATACAGAAGGCCATCCGGGCGAAATCAATTGGGGTGACCGTTAATATTTCAATTTTGGGCGTTGTCTGGTTCCATCCGCTGAATGGGGGAGGGACGATGCGCTGGGGGAATATGGGCGCGGTTTCAATAAAGGAGAATCCCCGCAGCGGGGAATTGACCCTGGTCTTGACGCCGTTAAACATGGAAGAAGGGCCGGCGATGCTGGTCAATTCCTCAGATTTGGACGCCAGCCTGCCTCTGGGCAGGGATAAGCTGGTTCTTTTGGCAGGGGAGATTATTAAAAATATGCGCCCGGAGACGGTAATGGACCGGGCAACCAGGGTCTGGGCGGAAAAAATGGGATTGTCGCGCGGGAAAGGGTAAACTGGTTTCTTGAATACAAAGGACTAGAGTCCAAATAAAGGGGGGGTGATGTAAATGCCCTGTGGCAAAAAACGGCATCGGTGGAAGATTAAGACGCATAAGCGTAAGAAGCATCGTCGGCGCATGAAGCGCTTAGTGAAATAATCGGTAACGGGGCCTCGCCAGGCAGGAGGATTTGGGTTTGATTAAGGCCGGGGATGGAATCGAATTGCTCAGGATTGCGCGCAGGAGCCTTGAAGAAGGGCTCCAAATGAGCGGCGATTACCAGCCATCCAGGTTTTTATCACCTGACTGTGCGGGGCCCCAAGGCGCTTTCGTAACCCTCTATACCTTTCCTCGAAAAAGTTTGAGGGGATGTATTGGCAGGATAGAGAGTGAGTGGCCCCTTAGAGAGACAGTGGCAAGAATGGCGGTGGAATCGGCGCTGCACGACCCCCGTTTTGACCCGGTTACCCCGAATGAATTGTCCGAAATTATTATTCATGTATCCGCCTTGTCCCCATTGAATAGGGTAAAAAACGAGAGTGAAATCAAGATAGGTCTCCACGGAGTCGTCCTACGGGCTCATGGAAGAACAGGCGTTTTTCTTCCAGAAGTTCCGGTTGAATACGGCTGGGATGCAGTGCAGATGCTCGAACGTCTATGTGCTGAAAAGATGGGCTTACCACAGGGGGCATGGCGGGAAGTCGGAGCGCAAATCCAGGTTTTTGAATCAGATTGCTTTCATGAAATCTCGCCTGGAATTCCAGAAGCGATACCTTCGCCGGAATAGGTGTTTAGTGTTCTAAATAGCAGGGTGATGATTACGGAAAGTTACTTTTCGGGGAATTTGTAGACGGTTTCACCACGACGGCTCCAGTCCAGTTTTTCACGGGCGAAAGCCTCGATGGCGAACTGGTCTGAGGAAAAACGGCGCAAATCCGACTGGAGCTGGGCGTGTCGGATTTCAAGTGCTTTGGTAGCCCGGGCAAGATCAGCCCGCTCATGGCGGAGTCCAATAAGTCTTACCAGGCCCATATCACCACCAAACAGAAAGAAAAACAGTATTAATCCGACTGCCCAGCGCCAAAGACGCTTCGTTATGGCGTATTGAATAAAACTGGACAGGCGCTTTCCGGATATTTGCCATGTGTTTCTTAAGTTTGATGAGCGACGCATATAGGAGCGTCGGTCAGGAGGAGGCACAAGCATCATGATATTTAATATATAATCGAGCCTCGGTTATGTGTCAAGGAACAGGAATAAGGTCGCTATTAGCCGAGTTTGGACCATAAAATCGGGAGGTAACGGAGGAATATGCCAGGAACAGCAGAGATGAACAAGTGGGTTGAAGAGATGGCTGCCCAGTGTGAGCCAAAAAATATAGTGTGGTGTGACGGCTCAGAAGCGGAAAACCACTCGATGATTGAAGACATGCTGGATTCGCGGGAGCTGATCAGGTTTAACCAGAAAAAATGGCCTGGGTGCTATCTGCATCGCAGCCACATCTCTGATGTTGCCAGGGCGGAAAAAAAGACTTTTATTTGCACTGATAAGCACGAGGATGCCGGCCCCAACAATAATTGGATGCTTCCCAAGGAAGCAATGAGCCGGGTGTTTCCCCTTTTCAAGGGGGCAATGAAGGACCGGACAATGTATGTGCTTCCATACATCATGGGAATGCCAGGGTCGCCCATGGCCCGGGTTGGACTTGAGCTGACTGATAGCGCTTATGTTGCCGCCAGCATGCGCATCATGACCCGTATGGGGTCTATTGCACTGGAACAAAAGGAAGCGCTCAAAAAGGGCTTTGTTCGTGGCCTGCATTCCAAGGGCGACCTGGACCCTGAACGCCGGTTCATTGTTCATTTCCCCAAGGAAGAGACAATCTGGAGTATCGGTTCCGGCTATGGTGGAAATGCTCTTCTGGGTAAGAAGTGTTTTGCACTACGGATAGCCAGCTCAATCGGAAAGCGCGAGGGTTTTCTCGCTGAACATATGTTGATAGTTGGTCTTCAGAGCCCGGAAGGTGAAACGACCTATATCGCAGCCGCCTTCCCGAGTGCATGCGGAAAAACCAATCTGGCAATGTTGACCCCACCGGCCCATATGGCTGGATGGCGGGTATTCACCGTGGGTGATGACATAGCCTGGATGTGGTGGGCGGAGGATGGAACACTTCGGGCAATCAATCCGGAGGCCGGTTTCTTCGGCGTGGTTCCACAAACCAGCATGAAAACAAATCCGAATGCCATGGAGACTATCCGGAAAAATACCATATTCGTGAATGTGGCAATGACGCAGGACGCCATGCCGTGGTGGGAAGGCTCTGATTCTCCTCCTCCCGCGGAAGCGTGGGACTGGCGCGGTCATCCTTGGACGCCCACTTCGTCCGAAAAAGCCGCGCAGGCAAATTCCCGTTTCACGACTCCAGCCAGGCAGTGTCCATCCATTTCACCTAAATGGGAAGACCCGCAGGGTGTGCCGATATCGGCAATCGTATTCGGGGGACGCCGTTCCCAGCTGGCTCCGCTGGTTTATGAGGCATTTAATTGGTCTCACGGTGTTTATGTCGGCTCGGGTATGGCAACAGAAACTACTGCCGCCCAGTCCGACTATGGAATGATGACCCGCCGGGACCCCATGGCCATGCTTCCGTTTTGCGGATATAACATGGCAGACTATTTCCAGCATTGGCTGGATATGGGAAAGAAAGCCGGTGCAAAGCTCCCCAAGATATTCAATGTGAACTGGTTCCGCACCGGCGCAAATGGGAAATACCTGTGGCCGGGTTTCGGGGAAAATATGCGCGTATTGCGGTGGATTGCAGAACGCGCGCAGGGGAAGGGCAAGGCGGTTGAGACACCCATTGGATTTGTACCGGCGGAGGGTGCAATCGATACTGACGGAATTGATGTCACCAAGGAAACAATGCGGGAGCTGTCAGGCGTGGATCCTGAGGCATGGCTGGCGGAAACAGAGGACCATGAGGCGTTCTTTGGCCAGTTTGGTAAGCGCTTACCCGCAGGGATAACGGCCGAAATGGAGGCTTTGGAGAAGAGGCTCGGGAAGAAGTAGTCCCACAGCCTTCTTGGAATTAAAAACGCCCCGGCTTTGAGCCGGGGCGAGATCCAGAATATTTCCTGCTAACTACACGTGGAAGGTTGTGGTCGCTTTCCTTAGAGCAATAGAACAATGGAGCAATAGACCGTAATTGAGCAATTCCATATCTATTGTTCTATTGTCGATTGCTCAATTGCTCTGCTTTAATTTACTTCGTAAATTAAAGCCGGAGGGTGAGGGATTC
>Ga0315272_10001940_pt1 | contig 10188 bp, 10 predicted proteins | sample C3_middle_MG_FD_203918 | JGI IMG/M metagenome (GOLD analysis project Ga0315272, IMG submission 203918) | Sediment microbial communities from Yellowstone Lake, YNP, Wyoming, USA - C3_middle | ecosystem: Environmental > Aquatic > Freshwater > Lake > Sediment | place: USA: Wyoming | collected...
ACAATCCAGATTTGATAAACTGCATTGGTATTCCAAGATAATGGCAGATGGATATGGCCGCCAGCGCATTGGTGACATTGAAAAGTCCGGTCAGTCCAATTGCAAATTCTTCATCAAAATCCGGTCCGGTGGCTCGGAATGTGATTCCCTCAAGGGATGTTTTGGTGTCGTAACCCTGTATATCGCTTCCAGGCTCCATGCCGAAGGTCAGTATATGTTCCACTGTTTCGCTATTTTGGGCAGCCTCCAGGAAACGTTGGGAATATGGGGTATCCATGTGGATGCAGGCAGCCTTGCACTGTTTGAACAGCAATTCTTTGGAGGCGATGTAATCTTCCAGATCCGAATGTTCCACTGGGCTGATATGATCTCTTCCGATGTTCATAAACACACCGACATTGTACATCACCCCAAGAGTCCTGTGATATTTCAGACCCTGGCTGGAAACTTCTGTAACCATATATTTGGTTCCACTTTGCGCCGCATTATAAAAATGTTGGTGCAACGGGAATGATTCTTTTGTGGTGTTTAAGGATTCGTCCTCTTTGACTATGCCGTCGAAATTTTCGATGCTGGACAAGATCGCGCAAGGCGGCAAGTTTTGGTCCGCAAGGTAATCGTCCAGAATGTCCCTGGTGAAGAAGGCTGTGGTGGATTTTCCTTTGGAGCCGGTGATTCCAATCAGCGTGAAATTTTTCCAGGCTTCGTTGAAATACAGATTCGCCGCGATGGCCATGGCTTTACGGATATCCGTTACGATAATGGATGGAATCTGTTCCTTGGGATCGTTCAATTCGATTTTTTGGCTCACGTAGGCGATGGCTCCTTTGGCAAGGGATTCTTCCAGATATTTCGTATTGAAGTGGATTCCCTTGCAAAAGTAAAGAGTACCAGGCCCAGTTTTTCGTGAATCATATGTGACTAATTCCACGTCATTGGCAAGAAGCGCTGAAATACCATGATGCTCCACGAGCAAATCGGCCTCTATTAATGCATCCAGATATTCCTGTAACCGATGTGTCATCATTTGCATAGTGAAATCACCTTTCTTGCCAGTATTTCCATGGCATCCACATAAATGTCCGATATTGGATTTTCCATGGCATAGCAGGACAGCTCCGTGCAAGCCAATATTATTTTCTTGCATCCCGAATCCCGAAGTTGCTGTTCAACTTCCTCAAAATCGCAGGAGTCTACCGGCAAACCGGCTTTCACACCATCGTAAATGATATGCATGAGTTTCTTTTGGTTTTCGTGATTGGGGACAACAGGAACCAGCCCTCTGTTGATCATTTCTTTTTGGAAAATTTCAGCATCCACGGTTCCGTCAGTGGCCATAATGCCCACTTTTTGATTAAGGCATCCGTAATCTTCAATCAACGATGCAATCGTTTCCCGGACCATGTTGACAATGGGAATGGAAACCGTCTTTTGGATGTCATCCATCACGACATGGGACGTGTTGCATGGGATTGCGATGAAATCTGCCCCACTTTTTTCGAGGAAAGTGGCATCTTCCTGCAGCTTCATAAGAAGCACGGAAAGATCCCCGGACTCAATTGCCTGCGTCCGGTCCGGCATTGTGGCATGGCTCAGGATAATCATATTGATGTGATCCTGGTCTTTGTGGGCAGGTGTCATGTCAATCAGCATCTTATAAAAGATGTTGGTGGCCAGTGGGCCCATGCCTCCTATGATGCCTAAAATTTTACCTTCTTCTTTTTTCATTGATTCCCCAGATATTTCTTGTATTTCGCGTAGTGGCTCATGATTGACTTGAAGGTTCTAAGACTGCGTCCAAGTCCCATATCCGGCTTATATAGCAACGGATTGACCACTTTGCCTGCTCTGATGAGTTCTTTCATCTTTTGTTTGTATTTTTTTGGACGGATATACTTGAATGCGACACGTCTTGGGATGACCAGCCATAAGTTTTCATTGTCCACCAAACGGTATTCCAAAGGTTCATGGTCAATCACATCCTTCACCACAAGTTCGGCGATATTGCCGCCGGAGCCTGTGACATAAAAGTTGCTTCGTCCCTGTCTGGGATTGATCTCAAAAACCTTGTACTTCCCATCACGTTGGTCATATTTGATGTCCAGATTGGAAAATCCCACATATCCGGTTTCTTCCAACAATTTTTTGATTTGGTCGGTGAAGGCCACATCCGATTCTGTGATAATGACCGCGTGATTTCCAATTCCATGGGGGGTGTGTTCTTCCAACAGCACATGGCCAAGACACATCATCTGCACTTTACCCTGTTGGTCCGAATAGTTCGTCAGGACCCTCATAAACGTGTCATCACCCGGGATAAAATCCTGAATGATCATGGTATCGGTATAACCGGACGCATAAACATCCTTGAGAATCCGTTTCATCTCATCCACAGTATCCGCTTTAAAGGCCTTGTTTTGGCCCTGGAACGGGTTTTGCCAGTATTCCACACCGTTGGACGGTTTGAGGATATATGGTGCCGGAAACGGTGGTATTGAATCCTCAGTCATCTCTTTTCGGAAAATGAAGGTTGCCGGATAATCCACACCATGCTCCTCGCAAAGTTGATAAAACTTTTCTTTGTGGATCAATGTATGCAAAAAATCGATATCAATATATGGTGCGATCACGTGGGATGGATAATTGGGCTTGTTTTGACTGATCAATTCCAGATAATTGTCTCCACAACCCAGAATCAATATTTTTTTGTCCGGATATTGTCCCGCGAAATCCAAAACCTTCTTCAGGAACACTTCCTGAGTATCCGCCTTGGCGTCATAGGTGTAATTGATGATCTTGCTTCCAATGCAGGGACCCGAATCCGCCTTGCCAAAAGCGTCGACAACAATGCCATAGGCTTCATGAAAAGCCCTGGCGACACTGTAAACATTGATATCACTGGCAAAAAGCAAGACTTTGAAGTCATTCCTGGGTTGGTTATGCATTGTTTCCTCCGAAGTTTTCCGGCACAAACACCTGTCCGCTGATGTTTCCCTTCAGCAATTCGTAAAATGCCAGCAATGCTGTGTAATAATACGCGCCGACCCAAAGGTATCCTGCGCTCAACACAAACATCATCAGGCTATCAAATAGACTTGGGATTTCATTCATTCCGACGAAAATGCCGCTATATATTCCACTTGGGATTGCAGCCAGAATCGCCCATCCGAGGAAGGAAAGGGTCAGCGTGAAAATTTTGGCTTTGTTGCCGTTCATAATCCGCTTGCTTTCGTTGAGGCATTCCATTGCGGAAAGTTCCGGATGGTCATGCATAATGTAAAATGCCTGACTGTAACGGAATGCGGCGATGATGCCGGGGATGATAAATAACAGAGCCCAGAGGAATATAAAAATTCCAGTCACCAGACTAAGTACAAACGCCTTGCCAAATCGGTCAAAGCCGTCAAAAACCCGGTTTGTTTGGGTTTCCTGGGAGCGGAACAAACCCATGAAAAACGATACAAGTCCAAGGGTAAAGGGTCCGGACACCAGCAGCAAGTATAGCCAGGATGGGGATCCTGTCATGGTAGTTCCACCCGGTCCTACAAAGCTCCAGCCCAAAAGACTATCAATCACACTTGGGATCAAGTTGATAAATACAAAATACAGCAGCATTGCCATCATAGCCTGTTGCCAATTTCCCGCCAGCGCGGCTCTCGCCCTAGCACGGATATTGGAAGCCGATTCCAAAACGATTAAATTACGATCCATGATTCCCTCCTAAATATATTATTGATTTATTCCAGTTAATGATTTGTTGTCATATTCATTCTGCACAAAGACTTTTCCGGTCAGGTGGCCGGTGAGCAGTTCATAAAATGCGGTACAAGTAGTATTATAGTAAACTCTCACCGCGGAAACGCCCAAAGACAAGACAAACATGATGACATAGTCCAGGGTTCCAAAAGGAGCTATCTCGGGTACCGCAGTCGACCCGGACAAGATGACGTCCGTTATCTGTGCTACTGAATACCATATTGCATAAATAATCACTGGCGCCATTGCCAGGACTTCCCAACCTATGAAAGAAAGTGTGGTTGTAAAAAGTTTTGCCTTATTTCCGACCATCATTTCTTTGCTCTTCCTGATACAGTCCATCGCCGATAGCTCCGGGTTGTCATGCATTATATAATAAGCTTGGCTATACCTGAAATACGCAATAACTCCGGGAATGATAAATAGCAAGGTCCAAAGAGTCATAAAGACTGTGATTAAAAATCCAAGTAAAAAAGCTTTCCCAAAGTTCTCAAAGCCGGCGAAAATGTAGTTCACCTTGACATCCTGAAATCGGAACATCCGAAGCAGGAATACTGCCAAGCCGACGTTTAAAGCGCCAATCAGTGCCACACTATAAAGCGCGGAATAAGTCGTTCTGATTTCAAATCCGGGTGCAAATGTATACGTTGTACCAAACAAAGAGTCCAACAGGGTTCCAACCAGGTCCAGTAGAACCATGAGGATCAGCATGACCATAATGGCCTTCTGCCAATTCCCCCTCAAAGCAGCCCTGCCCAAAGTACGAAGATTGGATGCGGGCTCCAAAATAATCAGTTTTGATTCCATTATTACCTCCCATATAGTCTTAAAGCATAAGTATCTTTCCCAATGAATTTATATCATACAATATAACCAATATCATACAATAAAAAAGTGCCCCGCGCAACACGCGGGGCAACCTTTTTCAATGTATACAGAATTTTTTCAGGCCGCACAAAATTGTTTTTTTGTGGGCTTTGTGGTGTTCTATTTAGAACAAGTTGACAAAGATTTGTCGCAGTTCGGCATCGGACAGAGCAACGTAATTGTTGCCAAGCAGTCTCTGCTGATTGTCGATGGTGGATTTTGTGAATTCATCGATTTGAGCTTCAACCATTCCATATTCGCTGAGTCTCTTTTTGGTCAGGATGTTGTTCAGGAATTTTTCCAGTTCGTCGTATACGACGGAAACATCACAACCTAGGATGTCGGCGAAAATTTTGTTGGCTGCTGCAATCTTGCCGGTGGGATTCTTCGCATTGTACATTTTGAATACTTCTGTGAAGAACGCATAGTTGGCTTCACCATGAGGCACGTGGAACGCGCCACCGATGGAATAAGAAAGTGCGTGAACAGCTGCGCAACCTGCGTTGCCAAAGGCGATACCTGCATAGCAGGATGCCAGGATGAAGTCTTTCAGGTATGGTGCACGGGCTGCAGCGTCGCATTTACCGGTTGCAATAATCTTTTTGTATCCATCCATGATCATTTCGATGGCTTTGAGGGAATACATTTCTGTAAACGGAGAAGCCTTCGGGGACAGATATGATTCGATTGCATGAATCAGCGCGTCGATGGAGCTGGTTGCAAATACGAAATCAGGAAGACCCTTCAAAGGTTCAGGAATCAAAACTGCATAGTCAGCATAAGTCTGGTCTACAGCGATGCCCTTCTTGACATGGAGTGTTTTGAGTTCTGCGATAGCAACGTTGGTTACTTCGGAACCGGTTCCGCAGGTGGTTGGAACAACGATCAGTTGCTTCACCTTGACGGGAGCCACTTCACCGGTGAACAATCTGACGGATTGCTCCGGCACATCCAGCGCCAGGATTTTGCAGATGTCTACGATTGTGCCGCCGCCAAAAGCGATGATTCTGTCGTAGTTGTATTTGTCCATTTCTTTCTTCATGGCGTCAATCATTTCGTCTGAAGGTTCGCCCTTGCCGAAGAGTTCCTGGAAAACCACATTGGTTTCGATTCCCAGGGGTTTTACATACGGATCATACATCCACTGGTTCGTGACCAGGATGTCATTTTTGCCAATTTTGAATTCGTCGTTGAATTCTTTGAAAGTATCAAAGGTCAAAATCTTTGGTACAATTCTTAATGCTAGCATAGTGTTCCTCCTTACAATCAGCCTGCGCTGCTTAAAACTTATCGTTAAATCTCTTTTCAAATTCTACTTTTAGTTCTTCTCTGAAGTCAGGGTGGGCAATTCTGATAAGGTTTCGCGCCCTGTGTTTTAGGGATACACCCTTCATCGGTGCGATACCATATTCGGTAACTACATAATCCACGTCATTTCTGGATGTGGTGACTGCAGCGCCCAAGGTAATAAACGGAACAACCTTGGAAACCCGGGTTCCATCTTTCATCACGGTAGAAGATGGCATGGCGATAATCGCTTTGCCCTTTCCATCATGACTCATTGATGCGCCACGTACAAAGTCGACCTGGCCACCAACTCCGGAGAACTGTCTGGTTCCAATGGAGTCAGAAACAACCTGTCCCATGAAATCCACTTCGATGCAAGCGTTGATGCAAACCAAATTGTTGTTCTGCGCTACGATGGATGGATGGTTTACATAGTCGACGGTCTTCATCAGAATGTTGGGGTTGTTGTGTGCGAAATCATACAGACGTTTGGTTCCCATCAAGAATGTTACAACCATCAGTCCGTTGTGAAGTGTTTTTTTGCTGTTGTTCACAACACCGGCCTCGTACAAATCAACTACACCGTCCGAAATCATTTCTGAGTGGATGCCCAGATCTTTCTTTTCTTTCAGTTGAGACAATACAGCATCGGGAATGGCGCCAATGCCAAGTTGCAATGTGGATCCGTCTTCAATGAGGGATGCACAGTTCTTGCCGATGGCTTCTTCCACTTCAGTGATTTTTGGAAGCGCAATGGTTGGCAATGGATGGCTGTCAACAACGATATGTGTAAGATCATTGACATGAACAAGCACATCTCCGTTGGTGATGGGCATTTGGTCATTTACCTCGGCTATTACGATTTTGGCCGATTTCATTGCTTGAATGGTGTAATCGCTGGAAACGCCGGTGCAACAAAAACCGTTTTCGTCGGGAGGCGAAACCATCACCATGGCTACATCGATTGGAAAAATACCTTTGCGCATGTTGATAGGCACTTCATGGAAGAAAACGGGAACGAATTCGCCGTGTCCCTGCTCAATGCACTTTCTGGTCGGCGGTCCGCTGAACCAACCTTCAAAGGTAAAATGTTCTTTGTTCTCCGGCCAGGTGTACTCCCCTTTTCCAAGGGAAACCATGTGGGAGATGGTCACATTCCGATACGCCTCTTTGTTTGCGACCAGGGCGTCAACGACAGCTTTCGGTTCACCCACGCAATGGGCAAAGACGACTCTGTCGCCGGATTGTACGCACTCGACCGCTTCAGCAGCTGTGCATAATTTTTCTTCGTAAACTTTTTTCCAGTCCAACTTTTGACTTCCTCCATTTCAAATTATTCAGGATTGGCAATCCTTTTACGTGCGATTTCGATTTCTTCAATCAGTTCGGGGATATGGTCTTCGCTCCAGATCTTTTCCACTCCGGTGTGGGAGTGGAAGTGGTCAAAGGTGGCGCAACAATTGGTGCATCCGCCGATGACCAGCAGCATATCATACTCTTCCCCTTCTACAGCGTGAAGAAATTCATCGTCAGGCTTGCTTTTCCTGATCTTTTCAAGGGCCAGGCCCCTGTCGAATCTCGGATTACAGCCTCCACAAAATCTCACACCAATTTTCATGACTATTTGATACCGGCAATTGCTTTGGCCAGTTCTTTTTTGGCTTCGATGTTTCCTTGTCTTGCAATCATGATTCTCTGAGCCTGCGGCGAACCTGCTCCATGCATGGATTCAGTTCTGTAACCAACTGCTGATGCGCCAAGACAGATGTTTTCGAGGAATCGCAATATACGCATTCTGTCTTCTGTTGAGCATGTCGGGGAGGCTGCGAAATACTTGGTGCAAACTTCGCCAAGAGTCTCGCCGTTTCTTCCAACTTCCAAATCGGATCTGAAGTCAACTGCGGACGGCATGGTAACCATCAGTCCACCTGCGATGTCTTCGGCCAAACGGACGATTTCGTAGGGGAAACGGGTTACATTCTGCTTGCAGACGTTGGCCAGAAGCAAATCGATCTGATAGTTGCCGGCTGCAGTGGGATATCCTTCAGCGGAACATGCGATGCCGCAGCAGAACAATGTTTCGTTCAGGTGGGTCATTTCAATCAGTTTGTCTTTAACGTGGGATGCTTTGTTGGCACCGTTATAATCTGCTGCCAATGCGGCTGCGCCGATCAGAACGTCACCTACTCCGACTTTGCATCCGCCGTAGGATTGTCTGTGGTATCCAGCAAAACGCTCAACCATCATGCCGGCAAATTCGAATTCGCCGCACAAGAAGATCTTGTCGTTGGGGATAAATACGTTGTCAAATACAACCAGGGCTTCCTGGCCGCCAAATTCCTTGTTGCCCAAATCGATGTCGGCGCCCTCTTCCAGTTTTCTGGTATCGCAGGATTGTCGACCGTAGATCATGTACAGACCTTCTGCGTCGGAAGGACATGCGAAGGATACTGCGTAATCTTTGTCTTCTTCACCCATAGCGATGGTAGGCATAATGATATGGTCATGGGAGTTGATGGAACCGGTCTGGTGGGCTTTTGCGCCACGTACAACGATACCGTCAGGTCTTCTTTCGACGATGTGCAGGAACAGATCCGCATCCTTCTGCTTGGAAGGTGCCAATGCTCTGTCGCCTTTGGGATCTGTCATTGCGCCGTCAACAATCAGGTCATTGGCCTGAACGTGCTTCAAATAATTAACGAAATTCTGGTGATAGCTGGTTCCGTATTTCTTGTCGATTTCGAAGGTTGTGGAAAAGACTGCATTGAATGCGTCCATGCCAACACAACGTTGGAAACAGCTGGCGGTTTTTTGTCCCAGCAGACGTTGCATCTTGACTTTCTTGCGAAGGTCGTCGGTGCTCTGGTGCAGGTGTGCGAAACGGTTGATGGTTTCACCTGTCAGGCTGGATTTGGTGGTCATCAGATCAGCATATTGGGGATCCTGGGCCAGGTCGTATGTCATCCTGACGCAGTTGATGGAAGGTCGGATGATGGGGTGGTCTACCCAATTGTCGATCTTTTCTCCAAACATGTATACTCTGGTGTTTAGTTTTCTCAAACTGTCAATGTACTGTTGCCCTGTCATAAGCATAATAAATGTTCTCCTTTTTCTTTTTTATTGATATTGTATGTTCATGTTATAACTTACTGCATAAAATAACAAGCAAATTTTGTACCAAAAAGACACAATTTGCTATATTTCTTTATTTAATATCTTTTTTGCCATGTCAATCAGGTCTTCGCTCACGGAAGTGTCTAATATTACGTCATTTAGCTCCGGAACCTGAGGCAATAAAATATCTTTTACGACACTTTCGATGGTGTCTTGGGCGGACGGACAAGAGGCGCAGGCCCCTGTGAGTCTCACCAATGCGACTCCATTCTCAATCCCCGTAAGAACCGCTCCGCCGTAGTGTTGCTCCAGCACCGGATCTACCTGAGATTTCAGAATATTCCTTACATTTTCAACGATTTTTGGGTCCATTCAGTTCTCCTTTTTGTGTTTTTTCAAGTGGTTTTATTATACCCTTGTCAAACAGGTTTTTCAAGATATATAATCATATTATGAAAAGATGCATCATTATCCCCTCTTTTGTGGAGGGCCAAATCACAAAATTGATAACACCTCTTCCAACGGATTTGATTTTATGCGCCGACAGCGGTTTGCTCCAGGCAATTGAGTCGGACGTGATTCCCAATGCTGTTATCGGTGACATGGATTCTCTGGAGGAGGCAGGTTTTGACCAGAGTCGGCTGCCCGAAGGCATTCTTTGGTTACAATCACCCCGTGAAAAGGATGTGACCGACACTGCTCTTTGCATGCAATACGCATTGGATCAGGGTTGTGACGAAATTCTGATTGTTGGCGGCTTGGGAGGCCGTTTGGACCATACTCTTGCGAACTTGCAGAATATGGTTGGCTTCAGCGGCAAAGGCATTCGGGTAAGCCTACTGGATGAAAACAACAGTGTCCACATCGTCACAAACCAAGCCTTGACCTTGTCCGCCCTCCCCGGTTATGCGGTTTCACTGCTTTCCTGGACACCCGAAACCATTGGCGTCACATTGACCGGCATGGCCTATCCCCTGACCAATGCAACTTTGACACAGGATTTTCCCTTGGGCGTTAGTAATGAAATCATCGAGGATGAGGCCATCATACAGGTGGGTCAAGGCACTTTGCTGGTCATCTGTTCCAAAAAAACTGTTACGTATTGACAATCCCTGCCGGGTTGGATAATATATGTGCAATCGTTGAACAAATCAACGTGCAACT
>Ga0315272_10001941_pt1 | contig 10186 bp, 9 predicted proteins | sample C3_middle_MG_FD_203918 | JGI IMG/M metagenome (GOLD analysis project Ga0315272, IMG submission 203918) | Sediment microbial communities from Yellowstone Lake, YNP, Wyoming, USA - C3_middle | ecosystem: Environmental > Aquatic > Freshwater > Lake > Sediment | place: USA: Wyoming | collected...
GCCCCGCGAGGCCATGCGGCTTACCGGCGACCCGGCCTCGCCGCGTTTAATGACCATCCGCACCGGGCAGGACCTCACCGCCCGGATGGAGGGCTGGGCAAACCGACGGGTCAGGGAGCTGGCAGGAGAAGATCTTTGCGGCTTCATTTTCAAGAGCCGCTCCCCCTCAAGCGGCATGGAGCGCGTGAAGGTCTATGCCGATACCGGCGGGGAGCCGGTGAAAACCGGGGTGGGTCTCTTTGCCAAGGCATTCATGGCGCGTTTCCCCCTGCTGCCGGTGGAGGATGAAGGCCGCCTCCATGACCCGGTCCTGCGGGAAAACTTTATCACCCGGATTTTCGTACTCAAGCGCTGGCGCGATCTTCTGGCCGGCAAGCGCTCACGGGGCGGGCTGGTGGCCTTCCACACCGCCCACAAGCTCCTGCTCCTCTCCCACAGTGAAAAGCATTATCGCGCCATGGGCAAGCTCGTTGCCCAGGCCAAAACAATGCCCCTGGATGACTTGTTTTCCTGCTACGAGGCCATGCTCATGGAGGCCCTCCGGCTGAAAAGTTCGCTCGCCAAAAACAGCAATGTCCTGCTCCATATTCAGGGCTATTTCCGAAGCAACCTCTCCGCCGACGAAAGACAGGAAATGGTGGAACTCATCGACCGCTACCGGGGCGGGCTGGTGCCGCTCATTGTGCCCATCACCCTGGTCAACCACTATGTGCGCAAGTACAAAGAATCCTATCTGGCCGGCCAGATCTATCTCAACCCCCACCCCCTGGAGTTGAAACTGCGCAACCATGTCTAACCGCCATCTTGCCCTCGCCTTGTGTGCCGCACTCCTGCTGTCTTGCTGGTCCTGGGGCTGCGCCAGCCGCACCGCCGCCGTACCGCCAGCCACCGTTCCCTTTGTCGACCTGATCCGCTACAGCGGCACCTGGCACGAATTGGCCCGCCTGCCCATGTGGTTCCAGCGCGATTGCCTGCAATCCCAGGCCCAATACACCCTGTTGTCGGAGAATACAATCACGGTGCTCAATTCCTGCCCCACAACGGGTGGCGGCACTAAAAAAGCACACGGCATTGCCACCGTGGTGGAGGAAAAGAGCAACGCCAAGCTCACGGTCCGCTTCGACAACTGGTTTTCCCGGCTCTTTCCCGGTCTCACCACCGGCGACTACTGGATACTCTGGCTCGATCCCGCCTATCAGACCGTCCTGGTCGGCACCCCTGATCGTAAATTCCTCTGGATTCTGGCGCGCACGCCCTCGGTGGACCGTGAGACCTTTGCCCAACTGGTAGCCCATGCCCGCGAGCTGGGCTTTGCCACGGAAAAACTGCTCGTTTTCCAACAGGACAGATAGCCGCGAAGGGACGGGGATGAATAGAGAGTTTCCCGAATTACTTCCCGGTCAGACCATCAACGACGGACTTATACTTCTCGTGGATCATTTTCCGATCGAACTCCCAGAATTCGGCAAGCATCGCCTGGTCCTCGGCTTCTGAAAAATAGGACCGGGAGGCCGGGAAGAAAACCGTGTCCTCTTTTTTGATATGCTTGGGGTAGAAATCCGCGAGGGTACTCAGGCATCTGGCAATATCTTCCAGGGCAGAGGAGTCGCCATTTCGATACCGGGTATTTGCCTCGACCAGCGCCTTGGTTGTAGCCCTGCCGAACGCATGCTCTTCAATGAGTTCATTCATGACCCGTCGGTCTGCCTCTGACAACTCTTTCTTCTCCAGGTCCCGAAACAAGATATCTTCTTCTTTCCCGTGGTGGGTGCGGTCGGCATAGGTCCGGATAAAATCAACGGCAGTGTCAACAAACAAGGGGTCAATCTTCCTGATTTTCACTGCGTGCGCCAGCGTCTCCTGGATTATGGCAAGCATCCGTTCAATAAGACGGTGTTCGATCATGAGTGGGCCGCGGGCTTGCATATGCGCTCCTATTTAGCATCTCTCGAAAACAAAAAAGGGGGGATGTACCGAATTTTTAACGTCGCCGCGCTTGGGGCTGGCAGTTAGACTATTCACTTTCACCTCAGAAACGTGAATCATTTTCACAGGGTATACCGTCGCCATCACCGTCCATCTTGGTGTTTGGACAATTTCTGAGGAAAAATTCGGCTTCTGCCCGAGAAGTCATTTGACTGCAATGGACTCTGCCATCGCATTGAAATCTCGATGCCGTTTGAAGCAGCTCTTGATCCTTTTCGATTAATTGGGTCACGTTCTCAGGTTGTCCACGGTCAGCCGATCGGTTTCCTCGAAACTCTTTTCCATAGAAGCTCCATACTCCAAAGACGATGATGGCCAACAAGACAATTTTCTTCAAACTGAAATCCTTTGGTTAAGCTCTACGCCAGGTATAAGCTGCCGCGCCAAAAAATGGGAACGGAGCTCGGTTTTCAGGGAAATGGTTGATGGAAGAAATCAAAATATCGGGTTCCGCTTACCAGCGTCCCTATTTGGCCTTCTTTAATTTTCAGAATTGAGTTGTCCACATGCTGCTAATACATCATCGCCCTTCGTACTTCTTATTAAAGTCGGAATTTTGAAAGTATCTAAAACTTCTTTAAACTTTTCAATTTTAGCCAAATTCGGACGTTTGTACTGTGATCCTGGGAATGCGTTAAAAGGAATTAAGTTTATATAGGCGCTTTTCCCTGCCAGTATGGTGCCCAGTTTTTCAGCATCATCTGGAGAATCATTAAAATCTTTTATCAGAATATATTCGTACGTGACAAATTGTTTTCTCCCTAAAGGTATCTGGTCAATACAGGCCAACACTTCAGTGAGTGGATATTTTACATTAATGGGAATAAGTTCATTTCTCTTTTCTGCAAAAGGTGAATGAAGAGATAACGCAAGGTTGACTCCAGGAATTTCCTGACTCCATCTTTTAAGTCCAGGAATATACCCAGACGTTGAAATAGTAATTTTTTGAACACCAATTGAAGTGCCGTGTTTTGATAAAAATATTTCGCACGCTTTTTTGACCGCATCAAAATTATGTAACGGTTCGCCTTGTCCCATAAAAACAATATTTAAAATTCTCTCTTCTCCAGGCCTATTTTCCGCCAACCAACGCCAAGCCTGGAGAAACTGGCCAACAATTTCACTTGTAGCCAAATTTCGCTTAAGTCCTTGTTTGCCGGTAGAACAAAAAGAACAATTCATCGCACAGCCAACCTGCGATGAAAGGCAAATAGAATATTTATTATGAAACGGAATAAGGACGGTTTCAATTGTGTAACTGTCTTGAAGCTTAAAAAGAAATTTTACTGTCCGATCTTTCGACTCATGAACCGTATCGATTTGGGGCAGAGAAAAGTCGAAATTATCTTGAAAAAAGGCCAATGAACTTTTTGCAATCTTTTCAAGGCATTGAGAACTTTCTTTTTTCTTATAATGCCAATTAAAAAGGATTGATGCTGCGGAGTGGTTTAAATCGTTCTGGCTTAGAACTGTTTCTAAATCAGAATGACTTAGGTCATAAAAGGATTGTTTCAAGAAATGTCTCTTTGTAGTATCAACGCATATTTTCAAGACTCAGAAACATTCTGATACTGTGCCTGAACGTTCTTCAGCTTACTATAAAATTCTTCCTCTGCAACAACCCCCTTCTCAATAAGCAACTGTGCGATTGCATCGAGCCGAATCATTTGTGCCATTATAAGTTCATTGGTTGTGACTACTTCTTTGTTATCATCTTTTGACATAGGTTTTGTTCCCGTTTCTGTTTCTCTCGTTTTGTTTTGTAAACATAACGTTTGAACTCAGCGTATGGCCAAAAGACTTGTCCGCAAGGCAGCCGCGCTCCTTCCAGTCCGCTGAAGTGGTTTATTATAAATCTTTTAGTATTGATTCAAGTCTAGCTTTTATAAAATCTTTTGTAGACCCAACGATGAAGTCTACTTTCAAGTCATCATACTTATCATTATGATAAGTGATGGCTTCTTTCGCTCTTGTAGTTAAACTACTGGACGATATAAAAACGCCACTCTTCCCATGCTCCATGCACATATACAAGAAGTTGTTAATTGTTCTTAGGCCGACCTTTTTCTTGTAGTTTTTACATTCAACTATGTATTCTGTGCCGTTTTTGGAGAATATGAAATCAGGTCGACTGACTGGCTTCCCAGGATGGTTGGGCTCTTCACCACATATACTTCCTGTTTCAAGAAGTATTTCTTTGATCATTTTTTCAAAATGAAGATAACTTGTAACAATTAGACTATCAACTTCGGTAGATTTGTCGACTTGATCTTCGCCAAGGTCTTCATCAATTTCTCTGTCTTTCTTAAGTTTTTCAATTAAGCTAATTGCTCCTAGAAAACTAATGAGAGCACCTAGGCCAGAAAAAAACCATGGTACAATATTTGTGCTAATTATAGATTTTTCTTTCTTTTCTTCATGAGGTGAATATTTTGTTCTAAGTTCGTTTATTTCTTGAATTAATAATTTTCTCTTTTCCAGAGGTATAAACTTATTACTCACGAACCTATCTTCAACCTGAACTAACAATTCTTCTATGTTGTATCGATACTTGCCTCCGACTTTTAACTCCTTTCCTTTAACAAGAGACTCAATGTCGTATATAGTAATCTTCTCTCCATTAAATATAATTTCTTGGACATCACTAATAATGCTTTCATGAATCACATCGGTTCTGCCACTTAGCAGGTCACTGACGTAACTTGGGACATGGAAGACAGAAAAGTAGAACGAACTAATAACCCCTATGAACCCGAAGAGGTTCCAGAAATTTCTTTTCATCCAAGAGAACATATGAGCCATGATGTGTGTTTTCATTTTGGTTTATAACGTAAAGTTGTGGGGCGCCGCGCTTTTGCGGCGTCCCGCTCGAACGACGGGTTAGCCCTCTGTGGACGAAAGTAGATCAGCATAAGCACTAAGCATTGCATGAACGGCAGGCCATTTGTTATCGATACTTAAGAGTGCCTCAAGCGGATGTCCACCACGTCGTTCAGACTTCGCAATAGCCCACAGCAAATAATCTAGAGTTACGGGTGTGTCGCACACCTCAAAGGCATTAGTGGTGTTGATTGGTGCATGAGACGGAAATTCTTGATTTGCTGCAACTACTGCTTCAATAAGCTTTGTACTCTTGCCGTGGAGAGCAACTTTCTGATGAGCATTCAATGCAGTTTCGTGTAGCGCTGCTGTAGCCTGAGCTGCAGCCAGTTGAGCACGAAGCTGCGTTACCTCTTCATTCGTCGGCATAAATGGAGTTGTGGCAGATCCAAGTTTCCGAATAAGTAACGCAAGCATTTCATCGTAGCGAGAGGAGTCAGTAAAATCACCATAAAACTTGCCCTTGAGGAAGCCTGGAAGTTCGACTGGTTCCAAGAGGAGGGGTAGCACTACTACTCTATTTTCTTCAATCTCTCGATTGGATGCAATATCGAGCTCTCGTGTAACCCATGAGCTTGCAATCGAGGCCGACGAGAGAATCGCCGCAACAAAATCTACTTGGTCGAGGCCGTCGCGTATCTTCTCTATCAAAGAGTCTCCGATATTGATTTCGGCTTCGTCAATCCACACGGCATAACCAGACTTACGTAAATCAGTAGCAAGCTTTCGTGCGAAGGGTTTGTCGGCATGCGAATGACTGAGGAATATACTGCTCAAATGATAGAACTCCTTCTTGGGTTAACAATAATATTATCGAGTTAGCTCGAGTTTTTTTCTGCTCAATTTTCGGCCCTTTAATTGATTTTCTTGGGCAAGTTTTGAGCATTTTTTCTCTTAAACAGCCACATATCCACCCCACAGGGGGGGTGTTATCTCGCTAGCTACATAATTCCGGCTAAAATTATCCGAGGGTGTTATATGTCTACCTGACACCATGGAGCAATTCAAGGATATTATCTCTGGAATGGGCCTGAACAGAACTCCGACCTCAACACCTCAACCTTCTTCCTCGCCTGACCCAATACCCATGATCCCGGACTCCCAATTTTTCAGCACCCTCCTGAACCTGAATCCCCTTGCCGAAGCCTGTGCCGGCTGGCGCTTTCTCCCCGGCATGCTTTTTCAAGACACCGAAGCATGGTGGAAGGCAGGGTCCCGCCAAAGTCCGCACGAGGGGATTGATCTCCTCTTTCTTACGGACCGCAATGAACAGCGGCGGGAGCTGCCGGAGCAGACCATGGTTCCGCCGCTCTGGGATGGGGAAGTGATTGCGGTGTTCGAGGATTTTTTGGGCAGCACCGTGGCGGTGCGACATCCCATAATGGATGGGCAGGGATGGAGACTTATTTCCCTCTATGGCCATGTTCAGCCCTTGGTGGGGTGCGGAGCGCAGGTTTCTGCAGAAGAACCGCTGGCTGCGGTGGCGAGCGGCAAGGTCCGGGGCGCATCGGCCCCGCCGGATCATCTCCACCTCTCGGTTGGCTGGCTGGCACCAGGCTGGCGAGCAACGGAGCTGGAGTGGCCGAGCCTATGGCGCAATCCCGGCATCGTGCTGATCGATCCGCTCCCCTTGATTCAGCCCAGGCCCTGATCGGCTGAAGGCTGCAATTGCGCGGCAGTGTAGCGAAAAACCGCGGTGCGGAAAAAATCGATCATCGCCTGCCTGCGCCCTGCCACCCGTTTCTGTTCCGGGATCAGGCCGCAGGACATCATCCGATTGATGGACATCTTGTATTCCACATGGCAGACATGGCGGTTGTCCAGATACCAGGCATAGGTCAGGCCGAAGATCAGGCCGGGCGGGGTAAAGCCTTCCTCGCCGTTCACCAGCCGGGTGTAGAGGCGGGAGTCTCCTTCCGCCTGCCGCATCCGAACCAGCTCCAGAAACCTGGCAAGCTCCACCGGGTTAAAGAAACAACGCCGCTCCGCCTCCTGCCGCAGAACCAGCCGAAACTCATAGCCCAAGGGCAAGCCGTCGCGCTCCACGGGCAGCCTGCGTTTTTCCTCGGCGTAATTGCCCAGCAGGGACTGGCCCAGAGCGATCAGAAACCCCACCTCAAACTGGTCCGGTTCAGGAAAGATATTCTTGCGGATTTTGATCAGCCGGTCAACGGGATCGTAAAATGACAGGATAGTGTCCCATTCCTGGGCTCGGCTCCATTCCTCATGATCCAACAAAACAACCCCGGCGACCCCGTCCAAATGACTGAGGGGGATATCCCCGTGTTGCCAGAAAATCTCGGCCAGGGGTGGGTGCAGTTCGTCGGCAATGGCCAGGGTATGCAAACGCGCACGGATCGCGGCCAAACGCTGACTGGCCGTCTGCCCCAGGGGATCGAGCAAAACCTCCGCTCCACCGCCAAGCCCGCAGAGCTGGGGGCTCCCGCCCTTGCCGAGGGAATCGCGGATCGCCCACATGACCCGCACCGCCGCAGCCAGGGAGGCGGGATCATGCTGGATCACCCCGCGCTGCTCGATATCGGCCTGGGCATAAAGCCGGGCCTCGATGGGGGCAAAGCCCATGGCCCGGACCTTGTCGCGGTCAAGATAGATGGGCACCTTGTTTTCCAGGGCGTAGCTCTGGAGGATGGAACCGGGGATATCGCGCAGGCCGAGGACCAGTATCTGGGCAAAAAGACCCTCCACCCCGCCGGGGATATTGCGGTGATAGGCGGCAAGAAGATCGGAAACATGAAACCGCTGCGGGTGGTCGCCGTGGCCGTTGCCATGGGCCATATCGGTTTCCCCGGCCTGGGCCCAAAGATTGGCCACGAGCATCTTGAGCGCCCCACGGTTGTCGCGGATCGCCTGGGCGATGCCCGGCACCTGCAAGATCGGCACAATGCTGGTGAACAGGCTGCCTGGGGCGAAGAGGATAATATCGGCCTGGTTAATGGCAGCCAGCACCTGGGGCGGGGCCTGAGGCGTGGCGGCAAACTCCACGAAAACCCGGTCCACGGGATAACCGCGCCGGGCCTGGCCCGACTTGAATTCCCCGCTCACCAGCACGCCGTTGCCGTACAACACCTTGAGCCGGGCCGGGGTGGTGGTGCAGGGCAAGACCGCCTCGGCATTTGCGCCGATAAGTTTTGCCAGCAGGGAGATTCCAGCCATCTCCTCCTTCTCGCCCAGAATGGCGGAGGCAAGCAAGAGATTGCCGAGGCAATGGGGGTGGGCGAGCTGCGGACGCAGCCGGGGCTCGGTGAAAAGCGCCTCCACCAGACTGGCCAGCCCTTGCCCCATAGCCTCGGGTAGCGCAGCTAGGTTGACGTCGGCATCGGCCAGCAGAGCATGGGGCGAGGAAGGCGGGGTCTCGAAACGGTGATTGAAAAGCCGGTGCAGCACCGCAGTTGCCCGCAGCGCCTCCCGGCCGACAAGGGTGTACTGTTCTTGCAGCTTTTCCTGCCGGATGGAGGAAAGCAGGACATGGCGGATATCGCCCAGGGCGATGAGGGGCAGCTCCTTGAGCAACTCGCCGGTGGAGCCGCCGTCGTCGGTGACGCAGACTACGGCCTGGGTGTTAGGAAAAACATCCTTGAGGCCTTGAAAGGGATCGTTGGGCCAAAGGGGATTGCGGCTGTCGCCGCCGATGAGATTGGAAAGCCCGGTGCCGCCCCCGAAAACAACCACCCGGACATTCCTGGTTTCCGTGGCATTCAGGGCCAGGTTCAGGCAAGCCAGTTCCGTGGCCATGCCAGCCGGAGCTGGCGGCGGACCGGAAAGCGCTAGGCCGATGAGCTTCTCGGCCAGATCGCCTTCGGGCAGCAGATCAAGCAGGCCGAAGCGCGCGTCGCCCATGCGGGAAATCAACTCGTTGGCGGACAGGGGTTCAGTCAATACTGTTCTCCGTCAAAGACAGGGATATTACAAAAAGTCAGCAATCGCGACATCCCGTCATTCCGGCGAAAGCCGGAATCCAGTGTTTCCAGGCAGTTGCAGCAAGGCTGGACCCCGGCCTTCGCCGGGGTGACGATTTTTTTTACGAGTAGTGCATCAATAAAGAAGAAACAGAAAAAGGTTCAAGGCCAAAGGCTAACCGGAAGTCCCGGTCGCACCTTGAGTCTTATAACCCGGTAGCACTCATCTGCTTGCGCACAGCGACCTCGGAATCGGCCATGGCCGCCTGTTCCTCGGCAGTGAGTTTGAACTGGATGATCCGCTCCACGCCTTTGTTCCCCAGCACCACCGGCACCCCAAGGAAACAACCGGAAAAGCCGAACTCGCCTTCCACATAGGCAGCGCAGGGCAATACCCGCTTGCTGTCGGTGAGCACCGCCTCGGCCATCTCCACTGCGGCAAGGCCGGGGGTGTAAAAGGCACTGCCGGTTTTGAGATGGTTGACGATCTCGGCCCCACCGTGTTGGGTGCGGTGGACGATGGCGGCCAGTTCCTCGGCGGACAACAGGTCGGTGACCGGCACCCCTGCCACGTTGGCCAATCGGACCAGCGGCAGCATGAGGTCACCGTGGATGCCCATGACCATGGCGTTGACATCACGGGCCGCAACGCCCAGGGCCTCGGCCAGGAAGGTGCGGTAACGGGCAGAGTCAAGAACACCTGCCATACCGATCACCCGCTCCCTGGGGAAACCGGTGACCTTGAAGGCCGTGTAGACCATGGCATCGATGGGGTTGGTGACCACGATCAATACGCAGTCCGGCGCATGCTTGGCCACCTGCTCGGCGCAGGACTTGACGATGGCCACGTTCTTGGCCAGGAGATCGTCGCGGCTCATCCCCGGTTTACGGGCCAGGCCGGCGGTGATGATCACCACGTCGGAACCGGCCAGATCGGCGAAGTCGTTGGAGCCGGTGACCCTATTGTTGAAGCCGTCCACTGGCCCGGATTGCAGCAGATCCAACGCCTTGCCTTGGGGCACCCCTTCCACCACGTCCAGAAGGAGGATATCGCCCAAGCCACGGCTGGCGGCCCAGTGGGCAGCGGTGGCGCCGACATTGCCCGCGCCGATGATGGTAATCTTGTTTCTTCTCATGGTCTTATTCCTCAAATTATATGGTTAACAGTAGGTAATCTCAATAATGTCCGGTTGGCTTTTCGCATTCAAATCCCCCTCCCTCGACGGGAGGGGATTGAGGGGTGGGTGAAGTTGCCAACCACATCAAATTCAGCAGGTTCCCCCTCTCCCTAGCCCTTGTATGTTAATATTCAGGTGTTACAGGAATCTTTCGGAAGGCGTTGCACAGCCCGTCAGCCCTTTGGGACACTAAGCCCGTGGGAGAGCTTTTGGCGTGCAATGTCA
>Ga0315272_10001943_pt1 | contig 10183 bp, 9 predicted proteins | sample C3_middle_MG_FD_203918 | JGI IMG/M metagenome (GOLD analysis project Ga0315272, IMG submission 203918) | Sediment microbial communities from Yellowstone Lake, YNP, Wyoming, USA - C3_middle | ecosystem: Environmental > Aquatic > Freshwater > Lake > Sediment | place: USA: Wyoming | collected...
CGTACCAGGGCACGGCAGCCTCTTCGAGCATTGAAGTGGTTGCCGAGGAAAAGGGAGAAGCGCAGGCAGGTTCGGATTTTGATGTGAACAGATTTTACCGCAAGCTCGGGATCGAAGAGGTGGGACAGCGTGCTGCACAGAGAGCGCTCGATCTGCTCGGCGCGAAGACCATTGGTTCGATAAAGGCGCCGGTGATCCTTGATGCCATGGTGGCCGAGGAATTCCTGGCGATCATGGCCGGCGGCTTCTCCGCGGAGAACGTGCAGAAGAAAAAGTCCCTGTTCATCGGGAAACTGGGCCAGGAGGTCGTTTCACCGCTCATCACGGTATACGATGACGGCCTGCTCGAAGGCGGTCTCGGCACTGCACCGTCCGATGACGAGTGCGTGCCGACAAAGAAAAAAACAATCATCGACAGGGGCATGCTCACCCTGTTCCTCTATAACACCTATGCGGCCAACAAGGACAGGACGCTCTCTACCGGGAACGGCATGCGCGGCGGATTTAAAGGAGTGCCCATGGTCGGTGTGACGAACCTGTATGTCGAACCAGGCCCTTACTCGCTGAACGAGCTGATCAGCGCCACCAGCAAGGGCCTCTATGTTACCGAGGTGATGGGCATCCATACCGCCAACCCCATATCGGGTGACTTTTCCGTGGGCGCCACCGGGTTCTGGATAGAGAACGGGAGAAAAGCCTATCCTGTGCGCGAGATCACTATAGCAGGGAATATCCTCGATCTCATGAAGAACATCGATGCCGTGGGCAGCGACCTAAGGTTCACCGGCAGGATCAACTGCCCGTCGCTTCGCGTAAGAGAGCTGTCGATCGGCGGGAAGTGATTTTATTGATTTAAACCGTCACCCCGGACCTCGCATGGCATAGAAACATAGTGCGGCAATCCGGTCGCCTATTGCGAGAAAGAAGGTTTGAAATGAAAACCGCGAAATACTTGAGTGAAGATGTGGTGATCCAGAAAGCTGTTGATGCTCTCATGAAAGCTTTGGGCCCCGTGGAGGCATTTCGCTTCATGAACATGCCCAAAAGAAAAAAGGTTGAAAGCGTCAAACGCCATCGGGACTGGCAGCAGACATTGAACAAAACCAAGTTCTTCGACGAGGTGTTTTCTGGATAACATGGTGCTGATTTTTAACCGACTCTGGAATGCAACTTGAGTAGATGGTGTTATCCGCTCTGAGGTCATTGGTGAGGTCATTAGGGTCAAATCTCACATGATGACATCATTGTCGTTAAATGAGATTTGACCCTAATTGCCCCACCGGAGTAGCGAGGATATTCGGAAGGAAGTAGAAGTGGTGGTCGCGGCTTTAAAAAAGAATGCGTAACTCAATCTTTAAGTCTGACCCCATACGGTCTGACCCCATACGGTCCTGACCCCATACGGTCCCCTGAATGCCAAAACCCGCACTCGAACGTTGGAGCTTCTTCGGCCCACCACAACGGCGATTCTCATCTATTACCAAAACTACGTGGCCTGCCTCACGCCTCTCGAACATCAGGAGCTCGTGCTCACTCTTAACGAAGAGGCTCGAAATAAAATCCTGGCCAAGACACGCCGGCTCCGCCGCAGTCTGGCCGACCGTCTCACGAATCCCCGCTCGCCATAGGATTCCGCTACTGTCTGAATTGCAGACATTATCATTTTGAATTGACATTAATTAGTTAAAAGTCTAGACTGAAAAACGCTAAATCAATGTCAATTCAGCATGGAGGTTTCTATGCCACCACTTGGCCTTATAAGGGCGTTTCTAGGGCAGGCTACAGAATCTGGAACGCGTGCGACTGTATTAAAACCCATAGGCTGGATGATGATTATTCTGGTAAGTGCTACCCTTGGTGCATTTCAATTTAACACTCCATCTTGGTTAGGGTTAATGTTTGCTGTCTTTGCCTGCTTAACGATGCTACTATACTTGGTAGCATATACATATTGTCTTTTTACTGACAAGGATGCACTGCGTAGTGAAACCTACTCTATACAAAAACTAGCTATTGAAAAAGGTTTCGTTGGTGATGATTTAACTGGCGTATTTATGCCACCGAAAATTAGTTCTTCATTAACTGCCGCTGTCTCAGGTGATGATTCGGAGGTGACATCATGAGCAAGCGCTATATGATTGCCCTCGACTCCGGTACCGAAAAACAGAATGATGCTTTTATAGAGTATATCAACAAGAATGGCATTGGTTGGTGGCACTGGATAAATAATTTTTGGTTACTCGTAGACACTCGTGACAAATTAAGTGCGACAATAATTAGAGATGAGCTTGATGTTATATATCCAAATGTGAGCAAAATAGTTTTTGAATTGAGTGGCGGAAATGACACATGGTCTGGCTTTGGGCCAAGTTCTAAAAATAGTAATATGTTCACTTGGTTGAAAGGAAGTTGGAATAGGGCTAAGAAATCCTAAAATGTCAAAAAGATCCTAATTATACACTTGGACTTTTAACGGTTGCTGATTTTCCGCTTCTTTGGACGTGCCTGTTCTATTCAAGCAACGTATTTTTAAGCCTCCGCCTTACCAATCCGGGGGACAAAGCACCAATCGATTACAGGGAGTGAAATGAAATTAGATAGATCATTAAAGGCCAACAAAAAAGAATTGCTAACCTATTTTAGAAATAGAGGCAGTGAGTTTTTGACAGAGATTAAACAAACCTATGGTTCAACTCAATACAAAGAACAGGCATCAGAAATAAACAAGGCATTAGTTGCAGCGAAAGATAATCTTATCGCGACCTTGTTGCAGAAAGCAGAAGCGGGAAAATGGAGTAATCGTGATAAATTAGAATGTATCCTTATGATTACGTATTGCAATTATATCGTCATGCTGGAATATAGAAACGAGGTCTGGCCGTATGAATATATGACCTTTTCACGGAGAATAGGGGAGCTATGGGAACCTTTTTGCAAACTTTGCTTCCTATATCCAATAAATAACGTTTCTCTATTTGTCCCACCCTTATTTTCAGAAGTGAAAACAAAATTAGCAGACGAGATAGGAGATTATATTGATAAACTTAATATAACGGCAGCCCAGAAAAAACAATTGAAGATATATTATGATAAAGTCTGGGGCTTGGTAACATCAGGCGAAATTAAATTAGAGTTGGATTTGCATTTCGCGACTGGTAATGAGAAATACGTTGTAGATTTCAAAAGTGGTTTTGGTTCCAACGAGAAAGGTAATACAAACAGGTTGTTGCTTGTGGCCTCTATTTACAAAAATCTAGAAAAAAATTATCGATGCTTAATATTTGTTCGATCTGCTGATAACAATAACTATTTCCAAACTTTAAAGAAATCTGGCATATGGGAGGCGTTTTCAGGTGCGGCTGCATATCAGAAGATGAAGGAGTATTCAGGCTACAACATAAGGCAATGGATTGATGATAATATTAAGTGGAAGAAGGATTTTAAAAAAGAAACTATGGACTTTATTCTCAAGAACGAATTAGATCAATACCTGGTGTGGTAAAATGATAGTCGCAGATCGAACATATCAAGCGTTCTTCACAAAATCGCAACCAATTGTAGACTACATGGTGCAGATGCTCTCACCGCAACAAGGTGATAGGATACTAGAGCCTTGCGCTGGTGATGGAGTCTTCATAGAAGCCATTCTTTCGTTAGCGATGAACGTGGCGATTGATGCGTATGAATTTAATCCGCATTCAATTAAAACTTTAAATAATAAATTTGCTTTTAATCCACGGGTCAAAGTAACGCAGTCTGACACACTTCTTGATGCTGATCTTTCCTTGGGTTCAATCGCTGGCGGAAGGTATGATAAGATAATAGCTAATCCACCCTATGGCGCATGGCAAGATTATGAAAAGAGAAAACTACTCAAAAAGCTGTATCCCAGCCAATACGTTAAGGAAACATATTCACTATTTCTGCAACTGGGTATTGCGCTCCTCAAAGAGAAAGGACGCTTGGTATTCATTATCCCCGACACTTTTTTAAATTTACACTTACACAAAGCGTTACGAAAGGAAATACTGACAAAAACGAAAATACGTGAGATACTTCTTTTCCCATCTTCTTTCTTCCCAGGTGTAAGTTTCGGATATGCCAATCTATGCATAATCACGCTTGAAAAAGATTTATCAGAGGAAAAATGCCTGAAGAATTCATTTTCAGTTGTATCAGGCTTTAAACAAGTTGAAGAGTTTAACCGGCTAGATTTAATTCATCTGAATAAAAAAATTATTGACCAAAGAACAATATTTGGAAGCGTAGATCATGCTTTTCTAATCGGAAACGACGAGAAATTGATTAACTTCATTAATTCTTGTGATAATCGAATTGGTGATATGGCAAAATGTGTAACAGGATTCTATTCCGGGGATGACAAAGAATATCTCAAGGTATTATCTAAGGATCAAAGAAACGGTGTGAAGTATGATGTAGTCGATAAGAGTAAGATCGCTACAGATTACAATGGTCTTGGAGAAATTCTCCTGAATGGCATTAAAGGTAAACGCTGTTTCGTGCCAATCGTTAAAGGAGGAAACACCAAATATATAAAGCCTGACATGTGGTTTATGAATTGGTCAGAAGAAGCTGTCAAACATTATAAAACTGACAAAAAAGCAAGATTTCAGAATTCACAGTTTTACTTTAAAACCGGCATTGGTGTACCTATGATCAGTTCTTCGCAAATCACGGCAGCACTTATAGAAGGCAAGTTATTTGACCAATCAATCGTTGGTGTTTTTCCATATGATGCGAAGTATAATTACTTCCTACTTGCGTTTTTCAACTCTCCTACTTGCAATAAGTTGATCAGAATAATTAATCCCAGCACTAACAATCCAGCAAATTATATAAAAAAGATTCCTTTTGTAGAGCCGGGTGCGGAAATACTGCTGAAAGTGAATGGAATCGTAAAAAAAATATTAATTCAGATTGCAACGACCGGAACTTATTTACCTGGAAAGGAAAGTGAGCTTAATAAATTAATTGAAGAAAGCCAAGGGTTTTAAACAAAATCGAACAATAATAGATCACGTTACAGATTATATCACCGCAAAGATATTAGTTTTCCCCATTGCACTGCCTTGTCATCAGTGGGCTGCCGTACCGGATAAATTACAGACTGCATAAAGCTGCTTCACTCAAACGCGCACTGTGCCACACACCAGCACAGAGCGCAACGCTTCGCGCGAGGTGGCGAGGCCCCGGCAGCACGGCTACTTTACTTCGCTCCTATTCTCTCGCTTCATTCCTTATCGTTCGCCGTCCTGCCGTGTCCTCGCATGGAAGCGTGATAAATGCTCTTTCGAACTGCCAATTGCTACTTTTAAGCATAGCGAAATGACGCGGTTTAAGACGTTGACGCCCCTTGTCAATGAGCTCACCTACAAAATCATAGCTGTCTTTATGGTACTTGTGCATCAACGCAAGGCTTGTGCTCACCTGCCGTTCCAGCCAGTTTTTCACGTCCTCAATAGTTTTCGCTTCTTTTTTTATCGTAAGACTCAGCTTTTCAACTTCATCGAGAAAATCCGTCCACCACTGAGCAACCGGCCAGCGTGATTTGTTGGTATCGGTTTCATCTGGTTCGAGAAAGTTTATATAGTTGCGGAGCACGCCTGCAACGAGATCACCTAAAGGCATATCATTAGTGATAAATGCCGCCACAATTAATGCGCGATCGTTGTGACATTCAATCTCTGCCCTGGTAGGTCGGGTAAACGTTTTTTTAGAAACCCGACGTTTAAATGCCAGAATATTCGAAGTGGTAATACCGTCGAAAAATGTCGGGCTTCGATTCGCTCTACCCGACCTACCATCTAAAGATTCGTTATTGGCGAGGGAGACTCTCGACTATGGATGGGTTTATAGGCGGTTCAGGATGAGACCGCCTTCTGCTCAATATCCAACGGGATATACAGAAGGCGGAAAAGGACACGGGGCGTGATACAGCGTATGTCCTACCTCACAGGTTTTTTCGGATGCTCGTCTCTGTATGCGATGATGAAACCGATTAGGGCGACGACGAGAATACCGGCAAATACAAAATAAAGACCGGTGGACATTTAGTTATTCTCCTTCCCTGAAGGTATGGCGTGTTTTGCAGGGTGAGCGCGATGTGAGTGCCCAACATTCCGGCACGATATTTTTGTTGGGCAAGGTAAACCATTTGCCCAACCTACGATTTCTGAACTTTAAACTCCGAACTGTCTTCCCCCCAAAGCCTCTTCTCAATAGCCTCCAGCATCGCTCCAAAGGTTGCCGGCTGTATGGCCGAGCAGACCACGCCCTTAAACCTCGCCGCGATGATCTTTGCCCAGAGCGGGTTCACGAGATCAACTTTGTTGAAAACGACCAGACGGGGGATATGGTCTAGCCCGAGTTCGAGGATCAACTTGTCCACGGACTCCATCTGATGCTCGAACCGGGGATTGCTGATGTCCACGACGTGCACGATCAGGTCGGCATCCTGCATCTCGTCGAGCGTGGCGCGAAATGCGCCCAGCAGGTCCTTCGGCAGGTCCTTGATAAATCCCACGGTGTCCGTAATGACCACCTCGCGGTCCCGTGGAAAACGGAGCCTCCGCGTTGCGGTGTCGAGCGTTGCAAAGAGCAGGTCCTCGGCGGTAACCGCGGACCTCGTCAGCGTGTTGAACAGGGTGGACTTGCCGGCATTGGTGTACCCGGCGACTGAAACGATGGGAATGGCGCTCCGAACGCGCCGCTCCCGGCGCTGCTGACGCGCCTTGCCGAGGCCTTCGAGCTGCTTTTCCAGCCTTCGCAGCTTGTCCCGCGCCCGCCGCATATCTATCTCGAGGCGGGTCTCGCCCGGGCCCCTGCCTCCAATGCCTCCGGTGAGGCGCGAAAGCGCGGTCGAACGCTCTGACAAGCGGGGGATGCGGTACTTGAGCTGTGCAAGCTCGACCTGGACCTTGCCATCACCGCTGTGCGCACGGCGCGCAAAAATATCGAGGATAAGCTGCGTGCGATCGATGACGCGCATCTCGGTCATATCGCCGATGGACCTCACCTGGGCCGGGGTCAGGTTCTGGTCGAAGACAATAAGGTCGGCGCCGAGCTGCTGCGAGCGGATGATGAGGTCCTTGAGCTTTCCCTCGCCGAGCAGGAACCGGGGATTGATATCATGGGGCCGCTGGATCACGGCATCAAGCACCTGGATGTTGTCCGATCGGGCGAGCTCCTTGAGTTCTTCGATGGATTCTTCCTGCTCGGACCGGCCTCTTTTCGAGACGCTGACCAGTATGGCGCGGTCTTTTTTCCCGACAGCGACAGCGGTCTGGGCGCGCTCCATCTCCCGTTCGATCTCGGCGATAAAATTGGCTGCATCGAGGTCAAGCTCGTGAATGGACTGCGGCGGGAGGACCTCATACAGCTTCTGGTCCTGGTTCTGCGGCACCAGATGGGCAACGGAGATGGCGCCGGGCAGGCCGTCAGGAAGGACCGTGAGCGCGGCGATCATGTCAAGCCGGAGGAGCGCCAGGTCGGTAAGGTCCTCCTGGTTCAGCGGCTGGTCACGCAGATGGGTATGAATGAACCGGACCCCGCGAAGGCGGCGTGAGGCGAGTCGGTATGTGGAAAGATCGGGTATGAGGATGTCGCGGTCGGAGCCGACCAGCACGTCTTTGACAGCGCCGGAGCGGTCAATGATCAGGCCGACCTGTCTGCCGATCGCTGATGACGCTTCGGTCAGTGCACGGGCTGCTTCAGGCGTGATCAGCGTGTTGGGAGGGTTCTTTCTCCGATAGAGACGTTCGAGTGTCTTGATTTCCGCCGGCTTAAGACCGGTTATGTTTCCATGAACGGTTGAGATGGCGGCTCCTTTGGCGAAAGCGTGCAGTAAGGCTTTATTGTATCACACGGGCGCCGGCATAATAAAAAAATAGCGCAGACAGAAAATCCGCGCTAAGGGTTTGCTCATTGTCTCAAAATAATATTGACGTACCGGCAGACTGGATTCCCGCTCAGCATCATTGCGGCAATGACGTTCTTAAAGAAAAATCATCCCGTTATTTTACCAGATACACAATATCATGCTCTCGGACATGATCATTTACCTTGAGGCCGATGTTCTGGCCTGCCGAAGCCTCGTCCACATGCCGGTGTTCATACTCCATGGATTCAACCTTTTGAGTGAGATCCGTGCTATGGCCTTTCACGTGGATCTTACTGCCTGCCTTGAGCGTCCCTTTGTTAAGCTGGACCACAGCAACGCCAAGATGGCTGTAGTAATGGGTTACCACGCCGAGCGCTTCTTCGTTCGCCGACGGCTCCTCTACCGGCGGAATTCCTGTTGGCTGAGGCCCGGGAGCAACCATCATATTCTTTTTCGGTACGCCGGCCAATGCCGCTATTTTCGGTGCAGCTTTCTTCTTTGCCGGTGTCCTCGAAGCGACGGCTTTTTTCTTTGGGACCTTTTTTTTGAGTACCTTCTTTTTCGCTGCTTTTTTTACGGTGGGCTTTTTCAGTAGTTTCTTTTTCGCGGTTTTCTTAACGGATTTTGCAACAGTCTTGCGAAGAGCGGTTTTCTTAGCTTTTTTCTTGATCGTCTTTTTCGGCATGGTCAGTCTCCTCCGTATTGTTCACAGGAATAGCTGTCTGATCGAAAACCTGACAAGTTCCTTCGTCGCATGAGTTGTAAAGGGGAAGCGTTACAGTACACAAATTCCCTTACTTACTGAAAACCATGAAAATTATAGCAAATTTATGAAAAATTGCAAGTGAAAGCATCGTATTTTATTTATTTGTGTGTGCGTTTACATATTCCATAGATCAAACAGCGTTCAAATAGCGTTCTGCTTGACATCGTTGCAGATGTATGAAATACTAAAACATCTTTCAAGTGTAAACACAAGTGTAAACAAATTTAAAATGCCATACGGCTGGATGAATTCTACTCTTAAAAGGGGGGAACTATGAAAAAGCAGCTAATGATGTTTGGATCTGTCCTGGTCTTTGTTGTCATGTCTGCGGTTCTGATGCCGTCGGCCTATGCAACGAACGGCATGAACCTTGAGGGCTATGGCCCGATCGCAACCGGCATGGGCGGCGCTTCCATGGCTTATGACAACGGAGTTGCTGCGGTCATGAATAACCCTGCAACGCTCGGCCTGATGCCGGAGGGCGACCGGCTGGATGTCGCAATCGGTATGCTGGGTCCCAATATCATGGCTGAATCAGGCGGTGCTGAGGCAAAATCATCAGCAAATGCCTTTTTCATGCCAGCGTTTGGATGGGCAAAAAAAGCGGGTGCAATGACCTATGGTGTTGGGATGTTCTCTCAAGGAGGCATGGGAACAGAATACGATGCGAATTCGCTCATGGATGGTGGTGGTTCTGGTAAAAAGGTGCGTTCAGAGCTTGGCGTTGGACGGGTCATTGTTCCACTTGCTTATAATGTGACACCTGCCCTGACCATAGGTGGTAGTCTCGATTATGTTTGGGCATCGCTGGATCTCAAAATGGCTGTGCCTGGCAGTACTTTCTTTAGCATGATAACGAATTGTTCTGGTCCTGCATGCGCGGGACTCGGTCCTATCGCGGCGGCTCCGTGGACCCGTCTTGATTTTTCAGACAGTAGCGATTTTAGCGGTGCTGCCAAAGGAACTGGTTTTGGCGGCAAGCTTGGAATCACTTATAAAGTTAATTCAGACGTAAGCGTCGGAGCGGTATACCATTCCAAAACAAGTTTAAGCGACCTTGAGACCAAGGCGAATGGTGCCGACATCAGCGCTTCCGGCATGGGTACCGTTGGTACGGGCAAAATCAGTGTTCGCGACTTCCAGTGGCCCGAGACATACGGGATCGGCGTAGCGTGGAATGCCAACAAGGAACTTCAGATTGTCGCCGACATTAAGCGCATTAACTGGAGCGATGTAATGAAGAGCTTTAATATGACCTATGAAGGTCCTCTTGCTGGCGCTCCTGGTAACACTGTCGATTTTGCGATGCTGCAGAATTGGAAAAATCAGACAGTGTATGAACTGGGTGTCGCCTACAAAGTGAGCGAACCGCTTATTCTGCGCGCAGGTTTTAACCTTTCGAACAATCCAATCCCGGATACATATCTGAATGCGTTGTTTCCGGCAACGATCAAGAACCAATACACGGTTGGCGCTGGTTACATGGTGAGCAAGGCATCGAGCGTCGATTTTTCCTA
>Ga0315272_10001944_pt1 | contig 10183 bp, 8 predicted proteins | sample C3_middle_MG_FD_203918 | JGI IMG/M metagenome (GOLD analysis project Ga0315272, IMG submission 203918) | Sediment microbial communities from Yellowstone Lake, YNP, Wyoming, USA - C3_middle | ecosystem: Environmental > Aquatic > Freshwater > Lake > Sediment | place: USA: Wyoming | collected...
AAGAGGACGCACTGGTAGGCTCCGATCACTGCGTGGTGGGGGGGCTGATGGCCAAAACCTGGTCGCTTCCCGATGCGGTATGCAAGACCATCATCCATCACCACACTTCCAACCTCGCGGGGCAGGGCGCCTTACCGACCAAGCTCATTGCTCTGCTCAGGGTCGCCGACTACATCGCGTACACCTTTGGCTATTCCATCGGCATGGCAGACCGGATTATCGACGGTGAATGGGACACTGAGGACTGGAGCGAACTCAACGGGGATGTGCTGCAAGAGTTGCATCTGGGGCCGGACGATCTCGCTGACATGAAAGATCAGGTCTTCGAACTGCTCGCCGCTCAGTGATCTTAAACGGTCGCTTCGTTCTTGGCAAAAAAGGAGCAGGCCCTTTCCCTGGCTTCGGCAACGGAACCGCTGGATTGGATAGCCGAGGCCAGGCTGTGCCCGAAAGGATAGTTCTTGGCAAAGTAATGGCTGAACTCCTTGAGGCGGCCCAAACGCCGCTCCGGCAAAAAACTTTCCTCAAGTAGTTCGACAAAGCGCAGATAGAGCGCCGGTTTATTCACCCCCCCAACCTCCGGACCAAGACCGTACACCCCATGGGCAAGCTCGGCGAAAATCCAGGGCCGGATGGCTGCGGCCCGCCCTATCATAAGGCCGTCCGCCCCTGATTGGGCAAGACAATTTTTGGCATCATCCACCGAAAAAATCCCGCCGTTTGCGATAACCGGGATGTTCACCCAGCCTTTGACCTTGCCGACCCATGGCCAGCGCGGCTTGCGCACGAACGGCTCGCCCCGCAGTCTGGCATGCACCGAAAGCAGATCAACCCCCTCGCCTTCCAGCATCCGGCAGAAATTGCGCAGTTTTTCTTCATCAAGGGTCTCGCCCAACCGGATCTTGGCGGTAAGCGGCAGATCGGTCTGCCTTCTGGCCTCCGCCACCAGACCCTGCACCAAGGCGGGATCCTCCATGAGACAGCTGCCTCCCCCCATGCGACGCACTGTCGGAGCAGGGCAGCCCAGATTGAGATCAATGGCCTGGGCTCCCAGCACATGGAGCTTGGCAATGGCAGGGGCAACCTCCTCCACCCGGCTGACCAGCAGTTGATAAGAAAGGGGGGTTTCCTGGGCGCTTCGCACCAAGTAGGGGGAGATCTGCAGGTTTTCCGAAGGCAGGCGAGCGGCGGAGAGCATCTCGGTGGATAACAGGCCAATGCCCCCCAGCTCAAGAATGAGGCGGCGCAGGGCCGAATGGGTCAACCCGGCCATGGGCGCCAGAAAAAGCGGCAGGGAAATCTCCAGCCCCTTGAGCCTGATGGGTTGCACCTTATCCATGCATGGCACCCATGCGGAACGCTTCAAAAAAACAAACCATCCCTATTCCTTTCCCAGCAGTTTACGGCCAAGCGCACCCAGTTTTGATTCCCGGAGCGCAAGAAAATCCAGGTCGACAAACCCAGCCAACTCCGGCCTCTGTTCAAGGATCAATTCGGCCGCAATCTCGGCCCCGCCCACGGTCAACTCCTTACAGGTCGCGCCGTTCTTCTCCTTGCGCCGTTTGAGCAACACCCGGCAACAGGTGGCGGCAAAGCGTGTTCGAAAACGGTCGTGCATCTCTTTGGCAACCTTCTCAAACTCCTTTGCCTTCATGCCCCCAGCCTGGCGTGGCCCAAGAAAAAGGCTTATCGCAACCTCACCCCCGGCCAGCGAGCCGCAGGTACAACCGGCGCCCCCCATGCCGTGACAAAAACCGGAGCCAAGGCGGACAGCCAGTTCTGGGCTGAGGTCGCCGCGAAAGCCCTGATTGATGACAACAATTACCGACTCAGAACAGCAATAACCCCGGGCGGCAAAGATATTCTCCGCACGTTGCCCAACCAGCTCAACGATGCGAGCTACATTTTCTTGATTTTTCATATTTCATACCGCGATCGAAGATAGTAACCAGAAAAAGTCCTGCGCTTTCCACAGCCATTCCATATAACACAAAAGGCCAGCCGGATCATCCTCAATCCCGGCCAGCCTTTTGCCTTGCATCTGCTTCTTTTCTTTTTATTTCCTGCCGAAGGTAAGCCCTGCCTCGCCCCGATCCACTACAATCGTATCTCCTTCGGCAAAGGTACCATCCAGAATCTTCATGGCCAGGCCGTCCTGAACATAGCGCTGAATGGCACGCTTAAGCGGCCTTGCCCCGAAACTCGGGTCGTAGCCCACTTCAATCAAATACTCTTTGGCAGCCTCGGTCAGGGTAACGGTGTATTTCTGCTCAGCCAGTCGCTGGGTGAGCAAGGCCACCTGGATGTCGATGATCCGGGCAAGATCTTCCCGGCCCAGGCTGTGAAAGATGATGATCTCATCGATCCGGTTCAAAAACTCGGGCCGGAACTGGGCATGGAGGATGGCGTCAATCTGCTTCTGCATCTCCCCCCTCCTGCTCTCGCCCAGCTCCATGATCAACTGACTGCCCAGGTTCGAGGTCATGATCAAAATGGTATTCTTGAAATCCACGGTCCGCCCCTTGCCGTCGGTCATCCGACCATCGTCAAGGATCTGTAGCAAGACGTTGAACACATCTGGGTGGGCCTTTTCAATCTCATCAAAGAGAATAACCGAATAGGGCCTGCGCCGCACCGCCTCGGTGAGATAGCCGCCCTCCTCGTAGCCCACATAGCCCGGAGGCGCGCCGATCAACCGGGAGACCGAGTGCTTTTCCATGAACTCGGACATGTCCAGACGGATCATGGCCTTTTCGGTGTCAAAAAGGAAATGGGCTAGGCTTCTCGCCAGCTCGGTCTTACCCACCCCGGTGGGGCCCAAAAAGATAAAGGAGCCCAGGGGCCGGTTGGGGTCCTGGAGTCCGGCCCGGGCCCGCCGCACCGCGTTGGCTACGGCAGTAATCGCCTCCTTCTGGCCCACCACCCGCTTGGCCAGTTCGGTATCAGCATGGACCAACTTTTCCTTTTCCCCGGAGAGCAGCCGATCCACCGGAATCCCGGTCCACTTGGCCACCACCTGGGCCACATCCTCCTCATCCACCTCTTCCTTGAGCATCTTCCGGTCCTTCTGGATCTCGGCAAGATGGGTGTTCTCGGAGGCCAATTGTTTCTCAAGTTCCACGATCTTACCGTAACGGATCTCAGCCACCTTGCTCAGATCGCCCTGCCGTTCCGACTGCTGCTCGGCAATATGTGCCTCGTCGATATCGCTTTTGACCTTTCTGATTTTCTGGATGATATCCCGCTCCAGCTGCCAGTGGCCCTTCATGGCGGTCAGGTTCTCGTTGAGATCGGCAAGCTCCGCCTCGATTTTGACCAGCCGCTCTTTCGAGCCAACATCACTTTCTTTTCTCAAGGCCTCCCGCTCGATCTCCAGCATGATCCGCTTACGATCGACCTCATCGATCTCGGTGGGCATGGAATCGATCTCAATCCGCAACCGGGAAGCCGCCTCGTCGATGAGGTCAATGGCTTTGTCCGGCAAAAATCGGTCGGTGATATAACGATTGGACAGGGTCGCCGCCGCGACGGTGGCGGAATCCTTGATCCGCACCCCGTGGTGGACCTCATATTTTTCCTTAATCCCGCGCAGGATGGCGATGGTGTCGTCAAGCGACGGTTCCTGCACCAGAACCTGCTGGAAGCGGCGCTCAAAGGCGGCGTCTTTTTCGATGTATTTGCGGTACTCGTTCAAGGTAGTGGCGCCGACACAGTGCAATTCGCCCCGGGCCAGTGCGGGTTTGAGCATGTTGGAAGCGTCCATGGCCCCTTCTGCGGCCCCGGCACCCACCAGAGTATGAATCTCGTCGATGAAGAGGATGACCTCCCCTTCCCGTTTCTGCACCTCTTTGAGCACCGCCTTGAGCCGATCCTCAAACTCGCCGCGGTACTTGGCCCCGGCCACCAGGGCGCCCAAATCGAGAGAAAGTACCTGCTTGTTGCGCAGGGTTTCCGGCACATCGCCGTTGACGATACGCTGGGCCAACCCCTCAACAATGGCGGTCTTGCCCACTCCGGGCTCACCGATCAATACCGGGTTGTTCTTGGTCCGTCGAGAAAGCACCTGGATCACCCGCCGCACCTCGTCATCCCGGCCGATTACCGGATCAAGCTTGCCTTGCCGGGCAACATCGGTAAGATTGCGGGCATATTTTTCCAGGGCCTGATATTTCTCCTCGGGATTCGGATCGGTGACCCGCTGGTTGCCGCGAATGGCGACCAGGGCCTGCAAAAAAGCTTCCCGGGTTATTCCTTTACGCTTAAAGACCTGGGCCGCAGGGGAGTCCTTGTCATCGAGCACGGCGAGAATCAGATGCTCTAGGCTGACGTACTCATCCTGCATCTCCCCGGCCACCTTGAAAGCTCGGTCCAACAGGGACTGGAATCGTTTCCCGGCATAAGCCTGGGTGTAGCCGCCGCCGCTCACCTGGGGCAGCTTTTGCAGAAGCTCGTCCATTTCCTGCCGGAGCAGAGCCGGGTCTACCCCCATCTTCTGCAGAATGGGCACCACAACTCCATCGGGCTGATCAAGAAGAACCCGCATAAGATGCTCGGGCTGCAATTCCTGATGTCCCTTGCCCTGGGCCAGATTCTGGGCCGCCTGCACCGCTTCCTGTGATTTCACCGTGAATTTATCAAACTGCATAGCCGTTGCTCCTTAAAAAAATAGCCAGTCAAACGCCCCCGCTCTGTACTGCAAATACCGTAAGCGCGCCCCCAGCCACTGTCAAGGGATGCACGTCAATCTTTTGACGGACCAGAACGCCCGGGCAGGAGAGGCGGATTTTTACCAGGCAACCTCACATAACCTTTGCCTTACCCAACCCCTCGGGGATATATAGAGCTTGCCCATTTGCAACCCCATCATCAGGATAGCACATGCCCGATCTCGCCCTTGTCATTTTCGTCATAACCTACCTCGGCGTGGCCATTGGCCGGATTCCCGGCCTGATGCTGGACCGAACCGGCATCGCCCTGCTGGGGGCAATCGCCATGATCGCCAGCGGCGCGGTGCCCCTCACCGAGGCCATGGCGGCCATCGACCTGCCCACCGTCATCCTGCTCTACGCCCTGATGGTACTCTCCGCCCGGCTCCGACTCGGGGGCTTCTACACCTGGGTCGCCAGCCGCACCACCAGCCTGCTGGACAGACCCCGACTTTTTCTCCTAACCAGTATGCTGGTGGCAGCCCTGCTTTCCGCCCTGCTGGCCAATGATATTGTCTGCCTGGCCTTCACCCCGGTTCTCTGTCTCGCCCTGCTCAAAAAAGGACTCAACCCCCTGCCCTTTCTCCTGGGCCTTGCTGCGGCCAGCAATATCGGCTCGGCCGCCACCATCATCGGCAACCCGCAAAACATGCTGATCGGCCAGGTCGGCCATTTGCACTTCGGCAGCTTCCTGCTCTGGTGCACTCCGCCTGCGCTCCTCGCCCTGGCTGGCGCCTACGGGATTCTCTGCCGCACCTACAAAGGCCGCTTTACCGCGCCATCGGTGCCCCAGACCATGGGGCAAACACCCAAGTGGCCCGAGTTCGATCGCTGGCAAAGCGCAAAGGGGGTCATCGCCATCCTGGTTTTAGTCGGGCTTTTCTTCACCCCCATCCCCAGAGAGCTTTCCGCCATCACCGTGGCCGGAATCCTGCTGTGCAGCAGAAAAATGCACTCCCGCCAGATCATGGAACTGGTGGACTGGCACCTGCTCACCCTGTTCTGCGCCCTGTTCATCGTGGTCCACGGCATTACCACCCGCAATATTCCCAGCCTGATCATGGATGCCATGGCCCAGCAGGGCATAACCATCACCAACCTCTTTGCCCTCACCGGAATCTCCACCATCATGAGCAATCTGGTCAGCAACGTGCCAGCCGCCATGTTTTTGGTCCGATTCCTTGACCCTGGAGTCCCGGAACAGTGGTATGTCCTGGCCCTATCCAGCACCTTTGCCGGAAACCTGATCATCATCGGCAGCATTGCCAATCTCATCGTCATCGAACAGGCAAAGAAATTTCATATCGCAATCGGCTTTCGGGAACACGCCAGGGTTGGCATCCCGATTACGCTTTTTTCTCTGCTCGTTCTTGTTTTACTGTTATACTTACGGCACAATCTCTTGTTCCCGTAAGAATCAAGCAACACCCGTGTAATCTCTCCCATGAAAACACAACCCCTGGCTTTCCACAGTCAGTGAAAAAAGCAGTGTTCTCAATGTGAAGAGGAAGGTTCTCTCAAAGAATGGGGAGATATTTCACGACCAGGACATTAACATCAAGAGCATGCCCATCGAGGCAGGCGTTGTGGCGGGAAAGACGTGAAAACAGAATGCCGACGATTAAGCCAGTAATTTCAATAATCCCGTCCCTAATTTTATTTGAAAGAGATTGTCCTGCAAACTTCGCAAACATCATTTAGGGGTTCTTTCGAGCCGATCATCCAGTTCGCCGATATATGCGCTGATCACATTCTCCGATTGTTCCACTCTTGAATGAAGATCGCGCTCGAGTTGACCCAGCCTTGCCAGCATGGACGCTTTCGACTCCCCTTCCCGGTCTGCCAGTTTTTTCAATTCCACTTCCAGGAACCCGCGCAATTCGGTGAAACGCGAAGCCTCGGCGTGGTCAGCAAGCTCTTGGCAGGCTTGCAGCTCGCGTGCGTTACGTCGGGTATCAAGGAGTACCGAGGTTTGAAGGTAGACGACAAACACCAGGAACACGGCCACGAGAAAAGCCAACATCCCGAGCAGGACAAGGCCAAGCGGCGCCTGAACGGTTGCAACCCCAAGGGAAAGCGTGGTCGGGGCCATGAAGGCGCTCCAGTTGAGCGTGGCAAAAGCAGCAATTGCGCCCAAAGCCATCAACAAAAACAATGTACGAATCTTCATCTTGACAGGTCTCCCTTTATAATTAACTGACTCTTTTAATTTCCTGAGCAACCGCAAAAACTGAGGCTACGCCTCAAATGCCTGATGGGGCTCGGGGATTTCCACCATCGGAAAGCCGAGATCCTTACGCAGACTTTCAGCCAAAGCGGTGGCCGCGTCTTCCTCGCCATGCACGACAAAGGTGCGGGCCGGTTTCTTCTGCATGGCGCCAGCCCAGGCCAGCAGCCCATCCCGATCGGCATGGCCGCTGAAACCGGTGAGTGTTTCCACCTTGGCCTTAAGCGGAAATTCCTCGCCAAATATCCGTACCGTTTCCTCCCCATCAACAATCCTGCGGCCCAGGGTGTTGGGCGCCTGCCAGCCGGTGACCAGAATAGTGTTTTTCTTGTCGCTAATGCGTTTGCGCAAATGATGCAGGATACGACCGGCCTCCATCATGCCGCTGGCGCTGATGATAATGGCAGGCTCCCGCAAGAAATTCAGCTCCTTGGAATCCTCCACGCTCTGGGTATAGCGCAGGGTGTCAAAGCCAAAGGGATTGCTGTGGTTGTCCTTGAGGAGAAATTCCCGGATTTCGCTGTCATAGGTTTCGGGATGCAGCCGGAAAATATCCGTGACCCGAGTGGCCAACGGGCTGTCCACATAGATGGGCAGCTTGGGGATATCGCGCTTCAAAAACAGCTTGTGCAGGGCATAGACCAGCTGCTGGGTCCGGCCCACGGCAAAGGCAGGAATCAAGAGCGTACCGCCACGCTGGTAGGTCTCATTGACAATCCGCTCCAGTTCTTTTTCCGACTCCTGGTAAGGCGGATGCTGCCGGTTGCCGTAGGTGCTTTCCATGATGAGGATATCCGCGCCCTCACTCAAAACCGCAGGGTCGTTGATGATCGGGATTCCGGCCCGTCCGATATCCCCGCTGAAAACCAACCTGAGATCGCGGTCCTGCTCCTGATCGTGGATGTCGAGAATCACGTTGGCACTGCCCAACATATGGCCCGCATCCGTCAGAGTGAGGTGCACGCCGGGCAGGATCTCCCGCTTGCGGTTGTAACTGATGCCAACGAACTGGTCCATGGCGGCGACCACGTCTTCCTTGGTGTAGAGGGACTCAAACTCTTTCTGCTTATTCTTCCGGCGGAGTTTGTTGATAAACTCCACATCCTGTTCCTGGATGTGTGCGCCATCCATGAGCATGACCGCGCAGAGATCGCGGGTGGCCGAGGTACAGATGATATCACCCATAAACCCTTTCTTGACTAGGCAGGGGATATTGCCGGAATGATCGATGTGGGCATGGGAAAGAACCAGACAGTCAAGATCCTTGCCCGCGCAAAAGCCGCTGCGATTGAGTTCAAAAGCCTCCTTGCGCTTGCCTTGGAACAAGCCGCAGTCAAGAAGAATTCGCTTGCCGTTCACCTCAAGCAGATGCTGTGAGCCGGTAACGGTTTTCGCCGCACCGTGAAAAGTGAGTTTCATGGGTGGTACCCCCTTATTGGATATGTTTTTGCCTTACCATACAAAATCAGGGGGAAAACTAATAGCAAAGATTTGCCTTGACCCACCCCATAGAATTCCACCAACCACCTGAAAACAGTAAACTTCTTGCATTACTCCATGGTATGATAACCAGGCGCTCTTTCCATGCTGTTAGCGCAGGGAAAAAAGGATCATACAATGCTGCAGACAGGAAGGTATTCTCAAGAAAATATCAGGGAAATCCAGCGTGCATGCTGTCGCGTTTTTATGAGCGAGAAGGCCATGCATTCGGCTGTGGTCTCCGAAAAAAACCGGCTAACACTCCGCTATCCATTTTTGGAACAACTGACCTACGATGAAGTAAAACGGGCTTACCGGGCAAATGTACTCGCCTATCACCCGGATCGCCATCAAGACAAAACACCTGAGGATATCGATTTTTTTGAACGGCATGTCGAGGGAGTGAATCGCTCCTACGAGTACCTTGCCCACCTCTTCGGGAAAAATAAACCCGGAACCCTCACCGAAAATCCGGGACGAAAAAGGCGCATCATCGCCGTGGGTGGGGCCAAAGGCGGTATCGGCAAAAGCATATTCGCCGCCAACCTCGGGATGATGCTCTCTTCGATGGGCTTCAAAACGGCACTGGTAGACTTGGACCTCGGGGGAGCAAACCTCCACATCTACCTCGGCCTCAAACGCATCCCCGAGGTTACGCTCAATGACTTTCTCAACCGCAAAATTTCGTCATTAAACGATGCAGCCGTCGCCTTCAAACACGGGCCGATACTCTTTGGCGGAGACAATGGAGAACTCGGAGCCGCCAATATCCATTTCCAGAAAAAGCTGCGCCTCATCGAAAACATTCAAAAAATGGATGCAGATTATGTGATTCTCGACCTCGGCGGAGGCACAAATTTCAATACTCTGGATTTCTTCCTTGCATCCGACATCGGAATCGTTCTTTCCACCCTCGACCAGTCCGCCTATCTGGAGGCATATGCCTTCATCAAAACGGCGCTCCAACGGAAACTCCACCGACTCTTCGCCGCAAATTCTCCCTTTCCGGCACAGCACAACGCAGCCCTGAAAAAGATCATACTCGAAGGCACCCGAGCCTCCGAAAAAGACCTTCCGAGAACCATCCAAGACCTGCTTGAAAAAGTGTCGCGGGAGGATCCCGTGAGTCTTCCCTTGATCGCCGATGAAATTTTGAGTTTCTCACCCTATCTGGTGATTAACAATTGCTTCGATAACAATGAAGCTCTCGATGTTGTCGCGTCGTTGAGGACGGTGGCATGCAAACGCCTTTCCATCGATATCAGCCATATTGGGACCGTCTCAAAACACCCGATTGTCGAACGCGCCACATCGTACCTCCACCATCCGCTGGTAACTCGTCATAATACGAGCAAGTTCACTTCGGAAATAAAATCCATCCTTGAAATACTCAAACTGTGATAAACCAACGGACACCCAGCTAAACCCTCGAAAACCTGAAGGAACAACGAAAAAGGCCATGCCTGATTGGAGCGCAGTTACCTGACGCCCAATCTGGCCATGGCCTTTTTTTTACAACCTGTCGAAATCTGTTTAAAGAGCTACGCTTCCTCCACGCACACCCGGCAGCGCCCGGTCTTTTTTGCCTGGTAGAGCACCTCATCAGCCCGTTGCAGCCACTCGTCCTTGTCCATTTCCGGATTCCACTGGACAAGGCCAATGCTCACCCCCAGCCTGCTGCCGTCCCCGGCATTAAGCGCAAGGCCATCGACGGCGCTGCACAACCGTTCGGCCAACAGCCGGGCAGCATCCAATGCGGTATCCGGCAAGA